>Ga0228711_1001434_pt1 | contig 34920 bp, 15 predicted proteins | sample MedpolnodulmetaG_2_FD_177996 | JGI IMG/M metagenome (GOLD analysis project Ga0228711, IMG submission 177996) | Root nodule microbial communities from Medicago polymorpha collected in Santa Monica, California, United States - brown nodules | ecosystem: Host-associated > Plants > Roots > Nodule... | reverse complement strand
CACACACACACACACACACACACACACACACACACACACACACACACATGGTCTAAATCTCTTACTGCTTGAACCATTTGTTGGTAATTTTCAAAACTCTTGAAAATGTGTAGTCAAACAACTAAATTAAACCCTTATCCAATATCCCGTGACAGATTATGTATAAAATGCATTTGAAAAGAGACGGGGTTAAACACCACATGAGATTTGCTTGAATAGCTTTCAAAAATTATCCTAGAGAGCTTGTAAAAATAAGTTAATTTATAGATTTCTCATAATCTATCTTTATAAGCTCTTCCAAATGTTTAGACAAGTGGTTATAACATCAGATAATCCTAAGTTAACTTTTCCAAGATGTCTCTACACACAAAATCTATCTTGTGCATTTATAAGAAAAACCTTCTGCGCACAAAATCCAATTCTATAAAAACTAAATAATCAAATCAGAATCAAAACGATAATGAAATAAAAACCAAACTGAGAATTTATTAAATTGGATAAAATAGATTTTTATGCAATGCAAACAGCTTGATTGTAGTCAATAGATTTACAGCAAAAGATCTCTCAGTTTTTTCTACCTCGATACGCACCACAACACCGCATGCTAAATTCACACGAGATGTTGATAATCACAAAGATATATTCTAGTGTTGGGTGAAGGGGATGCAGTAATACACATACATGAGTCAACTTTAACAGAACTTAAAACATTTTGGAACCTCATCCAATGAAACATACAAGTAAGTATTGAAAAAAACTTCAAGTCTCACATTGAATAGAAGTCTAAAATGAGTTTATTAAGAGTAACACCTCTCACTAACCTTACAAGCCATTTTATAAAGATGGATTAATCTCTGTATATAAACCTAATCTCAAGTGTGAAATATATAGGTAGATACAATGATACATCGACTTCAAGAGTATAAACCATAGGCAAGATAAACATCATTTTTGTACAAATGAGGTAACAGGCTACACAATTGTCTAAATTAATGATAGTGCAATTGCTTATTAACAAACACTTGATAAATGTTGTAGCAGCACGGTGGGTGAAGTCATCAGAAAAACAAGCTACCCCAGGCTGCTATAAATGCAAAACCGCCAAATGGAGCCAAGGTTGAATATTTTCTGTCTTCGAGAAATGCAACCGTATAACACCTATAAGTTCAAACATTTCTACAATATCGTCAAAGATGAATGCAGTTTTAATCACATTCTGTTTTTCATAAATATTTCTTGGCAAAAAGAAGATAGCAATAGCAAAGCTCACAATCTTGTTCTAGACTTTGTCTTGATGGTATACGGCAATAGCAAGTTAAGGTCGACTATGACCTAAGTGAATCATTGAACCATCAAACAAAGACACTAGAAAATCGACCTAAATATTTAACATGAAAAACAATTCCGTTGCAGATCAAGGATCTCTTTTGTTTACTACAAAAAATTTAAGCATGAAGTATCTTCTTTTTTTATTTTTTTATGGCATGAAGTATCTTCTGGTTAACTAATCAAAAGGTTATAGTTCATTATCCATCCAATATGTTTACCGTCAAGTGATCAGGCAAGGACACAATTATTGGTAACAACTCATTAAAATCAACTAATTAAAACCATGGGAAGTAAATTCTAAAACTTATCACTCATTTGTAGCATAGAGGTGGAGAAGCAATTCCATTGCAGATCTCCAAAATGTTACAGGTAATTGGATTACCTACCAAGTAGATATTGAATGTCAGATTTGAGGCTACTCTGATAATATTTTCCAAACTCAACTTTATCATAAATCCACATTTCTCACATTGATCTGTACTTTTTTTTAGGATGGTAGGACCCTCTGACCACAAACAATGGAATAAGGGGTAATTAGAATCTCCTACAATGGTACCAAACAGCTGAATTCCAGGGAATGGGCGTCAAATCCCAAGTTGTTAGGTTGTTTCCCCATTAAAAACTGAATAATCCGTATTCACATCACCCTTCTGCGATATGGAGACCACTACTTTATTGAGTACCATAGATTTTTAAGAAATGAACCATCGACACAGACACGTAGACACTGTTAATATTGAGAACATAAAATAATTGAATGTAGTTTGTGTCATGTAAATGTCGGACACCAACAGGTGTAAGATACGCCTTCAATTTGAAGTGTTGACTCAACGTAGTCTTTAAGTATGTACTCGCGTTCGCAAAATCTTGTGACATATCTCACTCTTAGATCATTGTTAACCATTGTATCACATGAGCATCGCAAGTCTCCGGCAGTGACATATCACACTTTCACTAAATCATTGTTAACTGTTTCTTATTGATATCACCGACTCTATAGTTACCGATTTCATTCTAATAATAAATTGGATCTGGAACCCTAATTCAGTAAGATCAACTATATCTAGTTCCATCATCAACACAAATAATTCCTATTCCTAAGCAGTTACATTTCACCCTCTTTTGCTTGAACAATATCACAATTAAATTGAACTTTATATGTCTCTCTCAAATCCCACAATTGTAGTCACTACTTTCACCATATGCCCACTTTTGATTTCTCACACCCCTTCACCCCAAAAAAATATAAGCATAAATAAAGCAACTCGAAAACAATTACTTTGATTTCAAATAAACATCACAGACAGCTAGAAGTAAATTTTAAGAGAACTTACGTCCCTGAGAAAGCCAAGATCCCAGCTGTTAAAAGCCCTCCAAACTGTACAAAGAAAATGACGAGTGAAAAAAACATGATGATTTTCACTTCACAATAACAGTAACACATACATAGTGTTTGTTTGTAAAATTGATTATGACCAAAATTAGTTGACAGTAAAGTCATTTATGTGTGAACATATTTATGTAAAAGTGAGTTGAACAATAAATTGAAGAGTAAAAGTCAACTGTAGAGGCAAAAACTTCAAATTCTAACTTCATCTAAAAATCAACTCTCTCGAGAACATACAAACATGTCAAAATCAATTTCAAACTTTCAGAATCAATTCTACCTCCTCCAAAATGAAATCAAACATATACAAAATGTGTGTTTGGTTATAATCAATTCTACTAAGGAGAAACTAAATATGTCAAAATCAATTCTAGAATCAAAAGCTCCAAATTTTAGCTTCAAGTTATGATCAATTGCACACACGAGCAACCAAATATGTCAAAATCAATTTTACAATTAAAAGCTCTAAATTCTAGCTTCAAGTTAGAATCATATTAACATCTCAAAAATCGATTTTGACTCACTTTTACAGGAATATCCAAACATAAATCACTTTACCTTTATCTCAAATTCAGTCAGACTCAATTCAGTCAAAATAATTTTTTCTCAACGCAGAACCAAACATACACATGGTAATTAAGAAATGGGAACTTACAACATTGGGATTTTTGGTAATTGGAGCTGAAACCAACGCAGCAGTATGAACCAAATGGTAAAGAGATGCTGTATGCCAAACCTATTCACAAATAACATTTAAAATTACCAATTAAATGAATAAAAATTGAAGCTTTATGATGAAATAGAAGTGAATATGAATTGGGGTAAAAGGTTAAAGAACATACATCTTTGTAAGAAGGGTTTTGGGGTTTGAAAGCGTGTGCACCATAGGTTCCTAATCCAAGTGCTGCTACTCCTGAAATTGCAGCGACTTTGTGCCAAATTAGAGGATTCATTTTCTTCTGTTTGATTTGATTTTCTTCCTTTCTTCTCTCAATGCAGCAACATAATAAACTCTGTTTAGTTTGTTGCTTCTTCTTGACTCTTGACTCTTGAGAACTTGGAAGTAGTAATAACTTTTTTCAATTGAAAAATGTATATTTTATGTCAAAAATAAAATCCTAAAGGAAATATTTTAGTTTTTTACATAAATATAAATGATAATTTAAAAAAAAAATTGACAATTTTTGTTGTGATTGTGAAGACTTTAACTCCTTTTAAATGTCGTGCGTGCAACTAAATTGACGGAGACATTGCATAAATATACGTAGGGGTTAAGTTCAAATACTTGGATTCTCTATTTATTCATCTTAAACGTGGAATTTAAATCGTTGGACTATTTGATAAAAAAATAATCCCTTTGGACCAATCAGGAAGTAAAGTTTTTAGTTTTGTAATAAAAAAATTGTTTTTTTTTTAGTTTTGATCTTTATATTTGACTAGAGCGAAACATTTTTTCCAATCATATAGGCTTACATTTGATAATAGGATTTTTTTTTCTCTTTCGTTTATTGTCTTGATATTTGGAGGAAAGAAATTCGATAGTTTTAAATATTGACCATTCTATAGTGCACAAAACCACTAGGCAACTCAATCTATGGTCCATTGATCACATGGTGTGCCTAAGTCTCGAACCGAATACCTCAAGGTGCAATAACAATCCTGCAACCAGGTGACCTATTGGGAGAGACATCTACAGTCCATTGATCAGTATAACAAACCATGTAAGTCGACTCAACTATAAACAAACCAAGTAAGCAATGTATAACAAGGTGTTGATGAGTCCCATATAAGTCATTCTGGTAGCTTTGTATGTGGTGGTCTAGTTAGAGATTCACATGGCAAATTCATTTAAGGGTTTCTATAACAAGGTGGGATCCTATAATGTTGTTTGAGCCGATGTTTGGGTATCAAGCTTGTTTAATACCTCAATCTCACTTGTGTGGAATTTGAGATGGGCTGCAAAGTAATTCTTGATATGGTTAACTTGAAGCTCACTCATGTCACTTTTCTTCAACCTCTCCTACACGAGATTGCACTTCTTCACAGCCCTTCATGAGAACTTCTATTCGTCTCATCTCCCGAGAATCTAACATGCGTGCATGGTAATGATATTGATTTCATTGTTAACCCACAGTTGATATAAAATGGTATTGATATATTAATAGTGGCATTCCTTCAAAGAAAAAACCTACTTGATCTTGAAATTTTATCATCAATGGCTAAAACTCAGGAGGATGGACAGGACCAGCTGCTATATGCAATTTGAAGAATGTAGGACATCCTCCTTGACTAATAGTCCTACATTATTATTCTTTGTTCTTTGTGATTGTGTTGCTTCTGATCGTATTTTCTTCACTAATGCAAACTGGTTGATTACCACTGGCACATGCACTAGAGTTTTGACAATTTTTTTTGCTACGGCAATGCATATAAACAGAAGTGGTTCCATGCATAGATATAAACAAGTTATAAAATCCTAATAAAATATGACAGATTAGAATTACTAACTTTTAATTTTGTTTATTCAAAAGATTAAATTCCTATCTTATCTTATAAAGTGTATTTATTACATTTAGGATGTTAAATGTCTTAATTTAGTGAATTCATCTAGCAGGATTTCTTGCAACAATGTGGTTGTACTGAAACTGACTACGTAGAGCAGACCATTTATAATCGATCTCAAATATTTGTTCACGAGCTTTCATTTGATCTTCAACAATTTGATTTTTGTTTTTCCTCACATTCTCCAACTCCATTTTGTAGCCTATAGTTTCTTGAATGCATTTGTCCTTCTCCTCTTGAAGATGTGTTATTTCTTTCTCCAATTGAATGATCTGTTCCTTTAAAGCTGCTTCCCTCTGTTGAGCATCATCCAAAAAACTTTTTGCTTTGGAAATTTTGGAAGAAAGAGTAATGGATGCCTCGTTGTGACGAGCTTCGGTCACAGAAAGTTTGTCTATGGTAATAAAGGCTTGCTTGAAAGAGCATAGGATGCTTGGGAATTCTGTGTGCATAGTGTCTATTATAGCTCGGAATCCATCTGATAGAGCTACATCTTTTAAAGAAAGGTGGGACAAGAAGTTAAGAGCCGTTAGAAGGCGAAGGCTGTTAGCCTCTGAGCTAGCTATGTCCTTCAAAGGCATCCTCAAAGACTTTTCCAGGTCAGAAAGGGCCTTTGCAACAAAGTTATCTGCAGTCACTTCAGAAACACAAAGTGTGGTTATTTGGCCTTCATCATACTCTTCCATAGGATTGAGATCAATGGCCCCCAAGTCTTCTCCTATATATATAGGATGGACTTCGTTTTCTTTATTTGTGTAAGTCTCAGTTTGGCTGAAGCTGATTTGATACTGGGAAGAATAAAAACAAAAAAGGCATTACCGGTTAGCCACAACAGTTTTTCGGATCAAAGTGCAAGTTAAAATTTGAGTGTGATCACTCTGATAGTAACAAATTAGTGAAATTTATACTCTGTTCCAATATTTAGTCATTCAGTTTCTTGATCTTACTTCTGTGGCAAACAATAAATCAGTACTATTTTGTTGGAAATGTCATTTGCATACAAGAAACTTACATGTGGATGTGGTCTATGTTGAGAGATAGTTAATGGGCCTGATTGTGAGCTACCGGATTCAGAATAAATTGACGAAGTTACTATATCTGCATTCACGGGCGCAGTTCCCTTTTCAGTAATCGTTTCAACTCTCTGCAGAAGAACAAAAGATTTGTAAGTTATAACTTAGCAGCATACTTACCATTACATATTCAAAAGAAGTGTATCAGTGGGATGCCATTTCAAAAGGAATGTGTAATGGTCCTGAGGACGAGTTTCTCCTTTTTTAAGAAAGTAGCTATTACATTTTTCTCTAATATAGAACCCCCTTGAATGCTTAGGCCCTCTATTTCTTTGAGACACTATGTGGCACATAAAAGAAAACAAGCTGTAGACTTCAACAAAGTCTATTTCTAAGATGTACTGTAATGTTATTGATGTAACAAGAATAAGCTTATTAATGTAGGGTAACTTGTGTTATTTTTATCAGTGATAATTAAAGGTTTTGCTCAACTATGTAACAGTAATTTAATTTTACTTTTATAGTTTGCTTAGAATTTGAATATACTTATCTATATATCTAATATCGGCTTAAAGATTATCTTTAGTAGGAGATTCAAAGTTATTATGACCTTTCTGGTGATAAAAGATTACTGTTTTACCTTAAAGATTGTTAGTACCAAAAAAAGAGAAACAAAATAGTGATTTTTTTCCAGTGTTCTTGGTGTCTAGTTTCTACATCAACTATTCTTTTACTGTTAAATTCTGTACAGTATATATGTTCAGCTGGTATTACATTGTTTGAGGACTTTCAACAGTACTTACAGATTCTCCAAGTGGCTTTTGTTGGCTCATCAAACATGGTTCATCCATTGATTGTCCTTTAACCAACTCCTAAACAAAGTAATGAACAAATTTATAAACAATAATCTTAAAACATTTGTTTCCTCCAACACTGAGAAAAGGGTTATAGCAGACGAATATCCACAAAAAAATGTTTCATTCTCAAGTTTTTTTTCCCCTTCCACAACTTCATTCTGTGGTAAAAACGGAAAAGAAAAAGTTTTAGGTGTATGGTGTACAAAAATAATGGTAAGTATCAAAATGACTAGGAAATGGCCTTCCCACCAGTTCTGAATTTGTTAATCAAGTTAACTTCAATAACAAACAAAGTTAATCATGTCTAGTTGCTTGATTCAATCCTTCTCCATCTAATATGTATGGTTTTGGAAAAGATAAAAATATATCGTACCTCTGTCATGTTTGGTAAAGGAATGGGTGACAGCTTCTGCTCCTGTGATTCTAAATCTTGTATCTCTTTGTTTTTGTTCTTCGATGTATGGAACACATGTCCGTTCGTTGTTGTACAACTTATGTCGTGTAAGTGTGGACGGAGATAGAAACCAAATTCCTTGTCTAAAATAATATATTGTACTAAGTTATAACCTTTGAGAAAACAAAAGCACAAAATGAAACAGAGGGATTATAGAGCATACCCCGATCAAAGCTTTGTAGCATGTCCTCAATACTAGTTGTTGAAGTTATTGAGAATTTTGGGCAATTGTGTACCAAAAGATTGGTCAGAGTCTGAAACTCAACAATCCCTTGACATATATCATTGAGGTTTGGCAGTTGCATTAGCATTACATGTATCAGTTTCGGAAGCAAAACTTCCACTCTCCCATCCCTCGCACCAGGTCCAACTTTAAACATTTGAACTAGACTAGAGTCTTGATTGAGGGTCAGATATTCCAGTTCTGGAAACGCATGGGATGTGCGGATATAAAACAAATGCTTCAATTTGTTGCAGTGTGCGACAAGAAGAAACTTCAGCTGTGGGAAGCAAACTTGAGGACTCTGGACATTTTCATTTTCTTCAGCATCATCTTCAATGATTTGCTCCAATTCCTCACACTGTTCTACCACTAGGATCTTCAACAGAGGCAAGACTCTCAAGACAGAAATGGAGAAGATAGACTTTAGTTTTGGACAATTGCAAATGTTTATTTTGTGAAGATGTTGAAGGCTCACACTATGTTTGGCACCCATCCATATATACATTAGCTTTGGAAAATTGACACACTTAAGGTCTTCTAACCAAGATATCACTTGTTGTCCATTCTCACTTGGGAATCCCTTCATTTGAAATATGCCTTCAATTTCAGATCCGTTCTCAATGATAACAGACATTAACTTCTTCACAATACTCATACTTGTTTCTCCTTCGTCCTGTAATAGCATACTTAACATTTAGTCTGATAGGAATGTTAACGATTTCTGATAAACATGTGGGAACAGTATAAAACAGAATATAATAGAAACAAATGTATGTTATAAGAAAGACAATGAGAGGGTGAAAAGGAGTTGTACTGTTTTATCAGAACTAAGATCGGAGTGTGTGGCTCCAGAATCGACCATCAAATTATTCATTGATAGACTAACATCGTTCATGACAACAAGTTGCAAAGACAAGAATGTTGCATGGTAGTTTTCTGGACAAATGGCGATCATATTTGGTATATCGTAGAGTGCAACTTTTTCCAAAACAGGAAGCTCAATTTGGAACTTGTTTGGATATTGATGGGAAGAATGGCCAAATATATATTTCAACTCAGGAGTGTCTGTGATTTCTATAGCTTCCAATTTTACCAGTCCTCTTGCAAATGGAACCGGTAATATACACTTGAGCAGATGACATCTCTTAACACTAATCTTTTTCAAACTTTTGAACAGTGACTTATGACTCTGAAAGTCATGATCATCCTGAACTATGTCTCCCCTTCTATTTTTCTGATCTCTTCCATAAGTTACTAATTGCTTTAAACCATGGCAATCTTGTATTGTCAAATCTTCCAATGAAGTCAAGGTTTTAGCAGTAGATGCTGTGAACAATGAACCCAGCATCGGACATGAGATTAGTGCTAACCTTATAAGGCTGGGAAGACCAAATGATCCTGAAAAGTAGTAACACAGTAGCAACATCATGACCTTGTATATTAGAAATGATGTATAATTATCGTTGCATCTACTATGTATGGTCATCAAGCAAATTTCAAATCAATGACTTTGTTTTTCTTGCCAATTTCATAAAAACGGGAAAAAGCAGATTCCTTAATTTAAAATCATTTACACTAACCTAATCCTTCAAAGCACATTTTATTCAAATAAATTTAACAATTAAGTTTTGACCATTGAAAATCTCCATGAACTATATATAGACAGAATACACACTTTGGAGTGGAAAATACATATCAATTCTTGAGCTGTCATGTCATTTGATGTTGTAATAAGGAGTAATATTTATCCAAAATTTTCATAACTTTTAGAAACTACTAATACTTCATTGAATAGCACCAATTTAACATAAGAGTTATATCAAGAGTAAGTGGATGTTTGTGTACCTGAGGGAATTGCAGTGCCAAAATCCTCAACGATTTGATCGAGCTGATTGCACTTTTCTATCTTTAGCGCTTTCAATTGAGGTAGCCCTCCTGCCATACAGGATGAGAAGATACATTTTAATCTTCTACATCCACTTATCTCCATTTGTTGAAGATTTTGGAATTGGAGGTTTGTTGATTCTACACCACTCTTACATACATACCTGAGCTGAGGTAGATTCTCCAAATACAACATTTCCAAACATGATGTCAATGGATCTTTTTCTCCATCATTGGTTAGTCCAACGAGCTGAAAGATACCTTCTAACTCACAGTTATTGACTCGAACATCTGTTATATTTTGCAAAGTTTGATGTGAAGCTTCATTGATTATTGGATTGTTGTGTAAAGCCATGCAAGTATTGATAGACACCATGAAAAACTCTCCACAATTTTGCAAATTGAATTGAAGCAGGGATGGCCACATTAGATAACAATCTTCTGGACAAATGCTATTAATATTCGGCAAGTTAACAAGAGTAAGCTCTACCAGGGCTGAAAGCTCAATGATCTTGAGTTCATTTTGATTCTGACCATCATTTTGTGTGCTTTGACCAAATACGTCTTTCAAATTCTCATTACATACAATTTCCAAACACTCCAATTGTACAAGGCCTTGAGCTAAAGTGATTGGGATTATGTATTCCAGCATACCACACTCTCTAACATGGAACTTTTTTAATTTTGGAAACAACAGTAGTCTGTGATCATATGCACATATCTCATCTCTATCGTCATCGATTAGTATATGCTGAAGTTCAGGACAAGATAATACTTGTAAGTTTTCCAGTTGCGCCAGATTTTGAGCAACTGCAAGTGTGAAGAGATATGTTAGCTTTGGACAATGACTTATATATAGGTCTTCTAAATTCTCAAAATGACCACTAAGAGGCATTTGACCATTGTATAAAGCTCCCAAATGCTTCATGTGCTCAATTCTTAGCCAATGCAACTTGCAGAAGAAGAGAGTTCCTACCTCGATCAGACAAGTGTCAACCAAACATTCTATCCCCTTAGAATCACGTATCAGAAGCTCGTTTAAATCATTCATACTTTGAAATATGTCAGGGATAATATTTTTAGCACCTCCCTCAATACCTGCTATACACAAGACCTCTGCCTTTTCGGCCAAATCCTTGATTGCGGCATTAGATATATCCAAATAACTGAGAAACAAAGTTCTGTGATGATTGAGAAACTCGTCCTGGAAACCGGAAAACATGCTTCCTAATTGTATTTGATACCTCTGTAACACTTGAGGGACACTAAACTCTTTTAAGAATTCAACTTCCCATTTCGATCTACAGTCAGCAAAGAACAGTTCTTCCAGCTGTGTGTGTCTCGCAATCACTTCAGACGGATTCCTTTCCATGCCACATACTGACAAATCCAACAATCTTAAGTTTGTCAATTGCGTAACCACATCAGGTAATTCAACGAAGGAACAACAACACAATGTAAGACTTTCAAGTTTCTTCATATCTCCCACAAATGAGATGTCAACTAAATCCCAGTTACTCAAGAGTATGCAACGAAGATTCGTCAATGATTTTAATGATGTAGTCAACAATGGCCTTCTCTCCCGACCCTTGTTGTAAAGAAACAAAACTCTGAGCATTCTCATTCCCTTGAAAGTTTCATCTGATGCCTGTGTATATGTGTGAATCTGTAAAAAGTCAAGATTGGAACAATCCAAACTATTTGGAAATTTCTCACACCATAGATATCTTAATGAAGTATGTTCCAAAGTCATAATATCCTTTTCTGAGGCACACTTAATCTCATTCTCCGCAATCCAATGGGCTACATTGCGAACTAAGTCATGCATTTTGACACATTTACCTTCATCAACATCTAGCAACAAACAAGAACTTATGAGCTTATTTTTAGCCACAGTCACTTCGTTCCTTGCCCCTTCATATGAGCGAACTTCTCCAACTATGCCTAGCCCTATTGCAGATCTAGTTAAAAACTCCACAGGAATTTCACAATCTTCAGGAAACACAGAACACAACAAGAAAAGTGACTTGGCCTCTTCAGTGTCCAAATTATCATAGCTTAACTGCAAGCACTTGTACGGGTTTTGCAAACCCTTTTCAATATTAACAGGTTTTGAACTTCTCAATCTATCCAATGCAACCTTCCATTCCACCTCAGCCTTGCCTTTCAAGCTGCTAGCCACTGCTACAGTGGCGACAGGCAAGCCTTTACATTCATTTGAAATTTCTCTAGCCATATTCTTTATAGTAATCCAAGTTCCTTCAGATATGAGTGCTTGCTTTTGGAAAAGATCCCACGTTTCATCGTTGGTTAGTGTTGATAACTGAATTTTTTTCTGGCAATCCATCAAAGTACAAACTGCTTCAGATCTACTGGTAATGAGAACCTTGCAACCTTTATGATGTTCACTAGAAGGAATCCCTATGGCATCAAAATCTAGCATTTGCCACACATCATCCAGAATCACAAGAACCCTATCTTCTTGTGTTAACCTCATGCATAAGCGTTTTGATCTGTCCATTTCGTCTTTTTCTTGGAATTCAAATTCGAGAGAGCCTGCAATTTTTTCTTGGATCCTTTCCACTTCAACAGTACTAGATATAGGCACAAAAAGCACTTGATCAAAAAGATGACCACATCTCTTGCCTACTTCCATTGCCAGCATTGTTTTACCACAACCTCCCATCCCATACAATCCAATCATAGTAACATCGTCATCTTTTAAAGCACACATAAGTTCTTCATAAGCAGGTTTTCTACTATCAAACACCCGACATCTTTCAGTAGAAAAATAGCCTGCTGAAAGTGAAGCAGGGTGTTCGATCTCTATATACTGTCTTCCTTCTTCAATGCACGATTTAAGGTTCCTTTTTTTCTTTGATAACTTCCGACCTACACGGTATCGCCAAATCCAATTTGGACAGTGCCCAAGACATGAGTTCTTTTCTGTTTTGGCCATTTGTAGTAACTGATCAACATTGTCTATGGCAATGTTAGCATCCTTCAACCACTTCTCAACAACCTCAGCAGTCTTTCTAGTTTGCTTCTTGGCTCGTGTGACGCGGTCTTGGACACTATCTCTTGTTGCAGCTAAATTACTTTCTTCTTTTGCAAGGTCTTGAACAAAATTGTTGAAGCAGCACGGATAACTTAATTGACCTATCACACCGCACACCAAATCTCTCGAAATAGCAGACGCAAATCCATAAAGGTATTCCATTAGTTTAGTGCGACTTCTTACTTGGCCTAATCAAAAGAGCGACAAGCATGTTATAATTATTGATTAGAAATGCTACTGCTCCATATGATCCGTATTATATTTAAAGATATGATGACAAATAATCAAGGTATGGAATAATTCTCTTTTTCTTCTTTTGAAGTTAAAGGACCCACTTACATCTCAATAATAAGTTAAGGAACCAATTGTTAAAACTGTGTCAAATCAACTTTTTCACTTCTTAAACCTATTGAATAGCTCAAACTGTGAAACAAATTAACTTTTTCACTTCCTCTTTTAGAAACAATGAAAAGCAATGTTTTGTCATTTTCAAAATTTCTAAAAATGCTAAATCTATTTTCAAATATGCTGTTAGAACTATATTCTAATTTGTTTATTATTTGAAGTAAAAATATAAACAAGAAACATAAGAAGTAAACGTAGCCGATTTTTAAAGAGTTTGAAAATAAAAATCTGAGGTTCAACTAGTAATCTGATATATGAATCATAAAAATTTAACTGAGTTAGAATATATTACATTATTTCTACTTTAATTGCAGACTCAAAAAGGAAATAATCATACAAAATAGAAAAATTTCCAAAAACAAAACAGACAAAAAACTAATTTGCAACTCAGAACATGGTTACTTAGAAACATCATGATGAAAAAAAGTGTTACAGTTACCTTGTTTTGTGGACTTTCAGCACAAGCTTAGAACTTCTTTGAAGGGTGCTCCAATTTCCAATCCTGAATTTCTATTACTACAACTAAGAAGCAACAAAGACTTAGAAAAGTATGAAGTATCCCACATGCTAACAAGTTGACCTGTGAGCATTGACCCTTCATTCAAAAGTCTTTCCAAAATGAGGAAGTGCATGTTTAGTATTAGGGTGAATTTGCAAATACTTTTGGTAAAAATTCCGTCTACGTTAACAAATATTAAATTTGAATGAATTGATTATATAAAATCGACTTCAACTAAAAATGTGTTAAAAAATTATTTAAGTTTGAATAAATTCATGTAAAATTGCGTAGAACAAGAAATTTGAGTGTAAAAATCAGTTTTATAATTAAAATCTACAATTTACAACTTCAAGTTAAAAATCAATTTTATAATCAAAATGGAGGTTAGATAGTTCAACTGATTTGAAATAAAGGATTAAAAGAGTTGAGGAGTTAAAAATCCAAATCCAAGTCCTGACAATTTTGACTCGGCTCAATAAGCTAGGTGATTTCAATGAAACCACCGTGATACCAAACATATGGTCCACAATTAATCAATTTTTTCAACCATTCAATCATTCTAATTCTCAAGATCATGTTATGGCTTATGTGGTCTGTAGCTGTGCATATGCTATCTGGTTCAATCTCTATTGCACACAAGGCGTTCGAGAAAATACCGCAGTAAAGGACTAAGCAATTTGAGAGATTAGTTTGGTCTGGGTTGTGGAGGGAATTTGGAAAGTGATGGTGTGTGGTAGGTACATGGTATCATTGTATGGATGTGAGCAATCCAACGGTTAAAAATGGTGGTTTTCATTATTATATTTTAATTCCATTTATGTTTCTATGTTTGTGATGTGTTGTTTTGAATGAGGTGTTTTTATGTTTGTGAAAATTACTTGCTAAAAAAGAAAAAGTTTGTGAAAATTACACTAAAGCATATGTAATGGAAGATTTTTTAACTAATAGCATATAGAGCTTTTTTTTTTATTGTTGGTGAAGGCATACATAACATATTAGTTCTCACTTTCATCCTAGACTTAGCCCAAAACTCAAATTAGTCATTCAATTATTAAAGTAATCCCTCAAAGATACAACTTACTATCGTAAAAGTCTTTGAAAGAAATAATTTGTTACAATAGTCTTTAATCGTTATAAGTACCAAAGTAATTGCCTGGCATTTTGATGACTCAAGGATTAATTTGAGTATTGATGACAACAACGTACGCTATGACGGAATAAATGGTGGTTTGTCCCAAAAAACAAGAGAGGTTGTTATTGAATTTGAGATACAAGGTTTCTACAAGTATTAGCTATTTCTCTTTCTCTTGCATAAATTTGGGTCTACCGCATACTTTATTCAACATCTTTCATCATATTTTTAAAAAATATTAATTATTGTTGAAATGTTTTTTTAAGAAGCATTGTTATTGGGTTGCAATGAATTCGTGTTTATTAGACACTAACAATGAAAATGAAATAAAGATGTAATGTGATGCATGAAGACCACTTAATCTATATTTAGTATTATGGTGGATATGTTAGAATCACGTCAATCCATCGTGATTTTTTTGTAAGCTATACTTTGTAACTTCTATAAAATCATGGTGGATCATCATAATTCTGACATACTCACCGTCTAATATCAAAATACACTTAAGTTATTTCTTATTAAAAGCATCATTGAAGTTGCTCCTAGGTTTATTTAAATATATACCACCTCCCCTCTACTTCATCAAATAACAGTAACCCCCCCTACTGTTATTCGAGTAATCCATTTTGTAATTTTTTAAAAATTGTTGGGTTGTATTGAATGTGTGTTTATCAAACATTAACAATACAAATGAAATAAATACATAATGTTTGGTATCATAGTGGGTGCATCAGAATCATGACGGTCCACTGTGATTTTTCAAAACTACACTTTGTAACTTTTGTAAAATCAGCAATACATTAGCGTGATTATAAGATACCTACCGCAATAGCAAACATACACTTAAGCTATTTCTTATCGAGAGCATCATTGAAGATGCTCTCTAACTTCTCTGAGGTTTATGTAAATATATCTACCTCCTCTCTATTTTATAAAACTACAATAACTCCCCTACTGTTGTACTCCATCCACCTCAGTTAATTAAGAAAACTCTTCCTTTTTAGTTCAAGAATGGAAACGCATATTTCTCTAAGATTTACATGATTCTATATTTATAAAGTTGATCTCTTGTTCAAGGCCACCATCTAATCTTATCTCCAACAAAAATAAACAAAGAAATTAATATCCATGCCCTAGAAATCATAGACGCATGGCCACATCAACAAGCCCAATAATCATAATACCAGCAACTAAACCTACAATTTACAAACTAAATGAAAAAAATAAAAAATCAAACAGAAAAAAAAATTAAAAAAAAACCTCAAAATCCCAACTACCTAATTAATCACTATCTGAAAATCTTCCTTTTTTTCCCAAATCAAATGTTGTTCTAGCTTGTTCATCAACTCCACCATCAAGGTCGTCCGATTCTCTATTGCTTGATAATCCTTTTGGTACCATCAGATTAGAATTGTCATCCATGACATAGTCGCCACCACTATAGTTAACATCATGAGGGATGATGTCACTAATATAAGAAGAAGATGCTCTCATCATATTATTATTTTCACTATTGGGATAATAATAATAATTAGGAACATCACCAACATTGTTAAATATTGGGATATTTGGAATTTGAGAACTAGTACAAGGTAAGGAAGAATGAAGATGTTGTTTTTGTTGTAAATCGTTACAATAAGCTAGTAACGTTTTTACATGATTTAACTCTTCCATAGACTGCTTTAACATATCTCCATAATCCATAATAACACCAAGACATCCATGAACGGGAGATTTTGCACGAATATCCGACTCAACAATTATGGATCTCATCGCAACATCTTTTTGATCATCGTCCTTGATTTCCTTTAGTATCCTTTGTATGTTGGAAACACCAAACAAACGATGAGCGTTGCTGAACATTTTTGGTTTATCGGCCGGAAAATAAGGAGCTAAAGGACACTCACTTGAACACTTTCTTCTTTGATACTTGCATGCTGCACAAGCCTTGTTTGGTTTGATGATATTCATTGGTAGGAGTGAATAGGTTTTCAGTTTTCAAAACAAACAAAAGGGGGAAAAGTGGGGTTTCTTATAGGGTTGAGAACAAATAAATTAGGAATGAGGGGGAAGACAGCTTTTAGAAATAAAAAAAAACTTAAACGCCTACATTCACTCAACTACCCGATAAGTACGTCGATTCTCAACAGATAAACATAAAAGTAATTATTTATACTTTATACTATAACTAATTCTTTTTTTAATACTACATCCTTAAAAAAAAAAAACTTTTTCAAAAACAATTATCTTCTACTAACAATATTTTTTTTTTGAAGGATTCTACTAACAATACATAAAGTTGAAGTACATCAAAATTTCATAATTGTCATCTTTAAAATTTCCTTAATTTTACGTGCATAATCGTCATTTTCCAAAATTTAATTTAATTTCATAATTGTCATCTTTAAAAATCTACTTAATTTAACGTGCATAATGGTCATTTGGCAAAATTTAATTTAATTTCTTTTATTTTTTAAATTAATTATAGATAATGGCCATCACAACTTAACAAATTTCCACGAATAACTATGAAATTAATTAATTTAAAAAAAAAAATTACGGATAATGGTCATCACAAGTCTAACAAATTTTCACGAATAACCATAAAATCAATTTATTTGTTTTTGTAAAAAATGACATAAAAACAAATAATATGAAATTATCCACGGATATAACAAATTTCCACGCAATATTTTTTTTTAGGGTTCAAAATTAATAAATCTTTGGAATACTTTAAAACATTATTTTTTTTAATTAAAAAACAAAAAGATGTAGCCAATTTTTTCTCTACAAACAAAATTGCAACTAATTTGCACCTCCACGGATCAATATATTTTTTTTTTGACAAAAATAAACGATATTCATTCATTCAAATTGATAGAGTACATCGATACAATACAAATCCAAATTCGCTAAAAACAAAAAGGATGAATCTGTGAACAAACTCACAACATCTATGTTAATAGCATAAAACGACAAAGTACCTATGCCTACAAATATGACTAATATGACTATATTTATGTCTCCGGAATACTCATGTCTCTGGATCTGCAACGTTGACGACGCCAAAGTCATTGTCATTGATCAGATCTGCACTTGCTCAAAGCTAATCTTTCAACCTGAATCAAAAAAACACCGCACTAAGACGGGAAATCAAAAACACACCGCACAAAAACAGGAAATCAAAACAAACAGAGTCGTTCAGAGACGACGAAATCACAAAAACAAACGAAAGAAAACAGAAAATATGTGAAATCACTTATTCAATTAGGATAGAAGGAAAAAAAATTCGGAGGGGTGATTTTTGAGTCAAAATTGACCCTAAATCACCCCTCTGAAAAGAAGAAGAAGAAGAAGAAAGGGGTTGACGGCTAGGGTTTTTTCCACAGATCAATATATGAAAGTTAAAGTACAACAAAATTTCATAATTTTCCTTCAAAACAAAAAAACAAAATTTCATAATTGTCATCTTTAAAACTTACAATCTCCTTGATTTTACGTGCATAATGGTCATTTTGCAAAATTTAATTTAATTGCTTTTATTTTTTAAAAATTAATTATGGATAATGGTCATCACAGTTGTAACAAATTTCCACGGACAACTATGAAATTAATTAATTTCTTAAAAAAAAAATTACGGATAATGGTCAAGTCTAACAAATTTTCACCAATAACTATAAAATCAATTTATTTGTTTTTTAAAAAATGACTTAAAATCAAATACAATGGAATTATCCACCGAAATAACAAATTTCCACACAACGCAATATTGTTTTTTAGGATTCAAAATTAATAAGTATTTGGAATACTTTAAAACATTATTTGTTTTTTAATTAAAAACAAAAAGGTGTAGCCAATTTTTTCTCTACAAACAAAATTGTAACTAATATGCACTTCCGCAGATAGATGGATATAACAAATTTATTTGTTTTTTGGATGCAAAATCAATAAGTCTTTGGAATACTTTTAATTTTGATTTTTTTTAATCTACTAATAATATATAAAATAATATTTTTAAAAAAAACAATATATAAAAATCAAAATCATACAAAATTTCATAATCGTCCTTTTTAAAAGTCAATATATTATCATGATAATTACGGATGACTATCTTTCCATTTGATTTTGAAGATATAAGAACATAAATTCTACAATAAGTGTGGTGTAAATATACAACGGTATTTTGGAGAAACAATACAATGATGTTGCTTTTTTTTTAGGAATGTGATGTTGATCCTTTGAAAATATTCACGAGTTTTTTCAAATTTTATCATATGATTAGCGACTATCACGTATCATTACATAGAAAATTCTGCATATACAAGCATATAAATTCTTCAACGAGTGCGGTGAAAATATTTAACGATGTTTTAAATATAAAATAAAAAATTATTTAATAAAAACACTACATTGATGTTGATATTCTAAAAATAGTCGAGTTTTCAAAATTTTATCATATCAATTTTCTCATATATGTACATAAAAATTTATTTATGCATATATAAACACATAAAATCGGCAACGGGTGCGGTGCAAACATTGGACGATGTTTTGCACATATAAAATAAAAAAGTTATTCAATAGAAACACTATATTAATGTTTATATTTTGAAAATTTTAATGAGTTTCCACAACTTTATCATATCAATTTTCTCATATATTTACATAAAATTTGTTTCTGCAGATAAAACACTTAAGCTCTACAACGGATGCGATGCAAACATTGAACAGTGTATGACATATAAAATAAAAAGTTATTTAATAGAAATATTACATTAATTTTGATATTTTGAAAATAATCATGATTTTGATTTTATTAACTTTCTCATATATTTGTTTTGGCGTACATAAGAAAATAAAATCCACAACATATGCAATTAAAAATTTAGCGTATTTTTCTATATATAAGAAAAAAATATTCAATAGAAACATTATATTAATATTGATAATTTTCATTTAATATCTTTAAACATTTGACAATATTAACAATGTAATTATATGTGGCCACGTGATAACTCCCTTTAATTCTAGTAAGTTTTTTTTGTTTGGAATATCTAAACTTTTTTTTGTTGAGAAATCCTTATTTAACCTAATATTTTTCCGCTCATTTGTTGTATTAGGTTAATAGTAACTTAACCTAACAAATTCCATCTGCCTTTTTTTTTACAATATTTTATACACAATTGATAGATATTTGACAAGTGTACCAAAACTATCGAAGTAGTAATAAATATCGTTCCACAAGGATTGTGTTAATTTCAATTATAGCACGTACGTTATTCGTTAAGATGAGTAAAGGTTATTTTGTTTGCCCTAGGCAGTAGATTTGAGTGCAACAGAAGTAAATAAAAGTTGGTTTGAAAGATGAATTGGAGATGAATGATTAAGCCGGTGAATTCGCTATTGTCCTATATGAGTAGTTCATCTCTCTTTATTCTTAATCACTATTCAATCTTTACGACAAATTAACTAAGTAGTTTTGATCAATCTCTTGACTCAAAACCCTTTCCTAAGTTATAACCTTTTAATCTCTTAAACCGATTGAATAACTGTGGAAGCGATAACATAACATTAATTCATATGTCATAATCCTCAATTTCCTATCTCTAGGTTCCTATGTTGAATTAAACAGAGTTACTATTTTAGGATAAAAAGCTAGGGTTAATAGTCATTCAATTCCTAAGATCAATTTATGTGATTGCAAGAAGCTAGGGTTAATAGTCATGCAAATCAATCATATAAAAAGCAATGAACACAAGTAATTTTGAATAAAGACTGAATAATATTAATGGTAAAGAGAGTATCAACTATTGATTCATATATTACAATAGGTTCATCATGGCTCAATCAAACTAAGAGTTTAACTACTTATAACTAAACAATCATAAGCATAAACAAGAGTAAACATACATAAATCCGGACCAACTATGAGTTGGTATGAGATTCAGGGCTTATTCTTTGGTCTCCTGGTGTCTTCTATGCTCAAAATCGCAATAAAATTCGGTACTCTAATCCTTGACTGCAGCTAGCTTTATATAGAAAGAATTTTAGGGTTTCAGAAAAGCCCCCCATCGTGCCACGTTACGATCCAATCGTGGCACAATCACTTCATTAATCCTACGTGGCAGCAGACAAAACCTTTCATTGTGGCACGTTACACAAACCTTCGTGCCACATTATTTCCAGTGACAATTCCTTTGTCCCACGTTCATCAATCGTGCCACGAGCTGTCCTCAACGTGGCACGATGCTTCACTCTTAGGCAATTTTTCTACCTTTTCACTAATTTCTTCTCTTGAGCTCTTGTTCCTGTTTTAGTCTGATTTCACCATGAATTACAAGTAGTTGACTCTCTAAATACCATAATAAAGACATAAACATGACTAAAAAACTAGTGTTGATGCACAGTCATCAACAATACTAGAAAAAAATCATCGCATTAATTTCATGTCTTTTTTTATTTTTACAATATTTTGTACACTTTTTTTTTAACCAATTTCATGCCTTTTTTTTTGACAATATTTTGTACACTTTTTTTTTTAGGGAAATATTTTGTACATCCTTATTTATTAATTTTATTAGGTCTGCAGCAACTTAACCTAATAATTTCCCTCTAAAATGCTGCATTAAGTTAGCAGCAATTTAACCTAACAAATTCCCTCTAAAATGCAGCAATCCCTATATTTCTCCTCACTAATGAGCTTTTCATTACTATCATGTTGTGTCATCATTTGTATATATCTATTGTTTCTGTACACTTTTTCTTTTGACAATTTTTTTTTGAACAAGCCAAATTTTTGTTGACAAGTTGTTGTACACTTATTTAATACGTTTACAAATAGAATATCCTAATTTCCATGCAAACTCGGCTACCCTAATTTCCATGCAAACTCGGATATATATAGCAAACCCTAAATCGTGTTTCTCTCAGGAAAAAAAACCCTAAACCATGGTAAATTACACAGACAGCAGAAGAATCATAGATTTTGACGAGAGCAATTCTCTTATTAATGTTGTAATTCTTTTAAATGCATTAATTTATATCGTTAAATTCATGTCATAAACATTTTTTTTTTCATTTTTAATATAGATCGGTCGACTAACCGGAGTGATCCAATTCTATATGCTTTAATACATGTGCATTTAATTTTTTATAGATAATTCTTTTTAACGCAATATTTTTTGTAATGATTAGGGGTGATTTATTTTTTGAAGGGCATATGGGTGATTTATGATAACCAGTTAATGAGTGATTTCTAATAATATAGCCCAATTAATAATACTTACATATGAAACTTTAAAAAACCCGTGCATCGCACGGATGGGAGTCTAGTTAACTTATTTTAATTTTAGTTTCAATACTCCATTTAATTTATATTTTTTAAAATTTGAATTTGCTAAAGTGAAATTTAAAATAGAAAAAAGTTGTGGCAAAAAAATAAATAGAAAAATGTTTAATTAAATTAGGTAGCTAGCTTTCTTGTTCCTATATATATGTTTTAGATTTAAATTTAAATTTGATGAAATTGAGTTGCTAATGGTAAAATTGTCTAAAAAAAAGTCCAGTCAAAGAGTAGTTACTATTGAGAAGTGTTATTTTAACACAAAATTGAACAACAAAATTTGTTAGGATTCAAATTGTGAGAGTAGGAATGGGAAGTTAATTAGGTGACGTGCCAGATTCACTGATTCTATTAACAAGTGAGGACGGAGAAGAATGAGAAGATCGTTCAACAAATATTTTTCTGGTAATTATCTCTTCTTGGAGGAGCATTTGCTCTTGGATTGTAAAGAATAATCTTATGTAATATTTTCTTTTCAAATCAATAATACTACTTTTCGTTTTATTAAATCCGGGTTCCTATCAAATTTCCACAATAATTTGGATTGTTAATTTGGTTTAAACACGTGGCTAATTATGCTCCTTCAAAAAAAAATGTGGCTAATTATCTTAAATGGATGATTAATGAATATAGAGTGACACAACTCATTAACCATGATTTTGAATTAATTTATCCATGATTTTCAAGTTTCAAATATACATGATATCTAACAATTTGTTATAATAATACCACTAAAATGTCAAATTTGTAATTTACACCAACTAAGTCAGTGTTTAGATACGTGTTTGCCAAGGCAATACCGCATTCCATTCCAATGCACTCTCACCGCTAAAAACCTGAAGCTACTGTACACAGTTTCTGTGTTGCCATGATTTTGGGTAAATGAGACGCCAATCTAAACAGACCATAAATACCACCTTATGATAATAACGAAAAACAAATTACTGTAAATTGTGTCAACAAGTGCTACTAGTAACATACATGCAACTACGTTATTGTAAACTAATGCTAACATTTAACAAGGTGAAGATCGTGGATGTTTCTAATAACTATCTGTTTATGAAATAGAAATTATCATGTTACATGTTGTCTCTTCTACTTAACAAACATTTTGTAGCATAAGATCTCTAGACCAATCACTGGTAAAAGGGGTATACAGAACCATTGCTAATCAGTCACATAAGTTCCTCACAGATCACAAATTTATCAAATCCTAAGATATTGCCAAATACATGTGTTTCAAACTTCAAAGCAAAATAACATCCATATGAACTTTGAAGGAGAGAAAAAAAAAACACTAAACAACCAAATAGAAAAGGAAAGATAAAAAGAAACTAAGACCGAAATGTTCAAAGAGCAGGGACACTTGTCGATGTTTTCTTAAAATCAATCTTGTCAACCTTAACCTCTCCATCAATAAGTTCATATACATAGACCACAACACGCAAAGCATCGATGTCCATGAGCACAAAACTTGGGTTCACGTCATAGGTCATGCTGCTGTAGGCACCAGATGCAGAACCTGGATTTATAACCACACCACCCTCGTGTTTGTAAGCAGTAAACTGATGAGTGTGACCTGTGACAAGGATGTCTACATCAAGCTGTCTCTGTAGCATCGCCAGCGAGTCCAGGTCTCCCCATGGAATAACCTTCACAACCATTAAGAAGACATAATCATTGTATAGCAATACATATCAGAAGTCAGAACAGAGTTTTTTGGATCATAATCATATGAATACCAAATAAATAGGAACAAAATTTTCTGCAAATGCCACAATAAAAAAGGAGCAGAAACAGTAATCGCTAAAATCAAAATAGGGCAAAAATATCAAAGTCAAAATAAAATCACACCTGATGACCATGGCACAGTCCCAACTTAAATTGGCCAATGGTTAGTGTCTTGGTCTCTGGATATCTTGAATCTTCATCATACTCACCACGAGTTATATGCAGGTCAGGACAAAGAGTCTTTAGGTAGTCATGGACTTCCTGAATTTAAATGCCATAAAACTTATCTTAGAAGTTCAATCATAAAAATGTTCTACTTTCAAATCATTGCATTAGTCAATGGATATAGAAATAAATATCGTATAAATATTAAAAATAAAACCATAACAAACATGCTGTACTATTGTTGGGAGATGCAGAAAGATAATAGGTGTAATACAAAGGGAGTAAATAATACATGGACTAAAGTTTTGCTACAATCCTACAACGGTAGTAGTACCCATGCTAACAAAGGCAAAACAGTAAAACAACCTGCAATCATTATTCAACTACTTTCTTGTCATCAATAGCACAGTATCACTGATCTCAAGGGAGGTGGTCAACCAGTTTTATATGCATAAAATATGGTTAGAAAATCATAATATTGTATGAAAAAATTAACAAGAAAAGAAGGGTCAGAGTTCAACACGCCCTTTCGAAATAGTGGGCACGACATGTTAGACAAACCAAGGGGAAGCCTATCAAGCTCCAAAATGGCTTCACCACCGGCCACAGGAGCTGTTACGAACTTTCAATAGGAGTACCCAGGATTACCCAATTTTATCAGTCGTTTAATAGGCACCAGTTTTCCACCTAACTAAGAAGCTTGGACAACGATACAGAAAACATAGAAAATGTGACAACACAAAATTTGAGGTGTCCTACAGCTAAATGATCTAGTACACATACATTGTAATGAGTTAACGTTTCCCAATGAACTCGAATTCTACAACTACAAGATCGTAAGAGAAAAATATGCATTTAACACAAAAAACACAATTTAGTTATGATTCCATGATAAGCATTAAGATGTCCTTTGATTCATATGGTCAACCCCAAGAGGTAAAATATTCAGACCATTGCAAATATTGAATTAGAAAGGTATAGAATAGATGCAACTGTTGAACAGAATCAGTAATAGTTATATCGAATAAGGACATACTTTAATACACAAGTTTCCAGTACAAATGATGTGCTGGATCTTGCCAGGGACAAGCATGGATTTGAACTTTGCAGGAATATCAGGCGCCCTATGGGGTATGTGCATATCCCCTAGGGCCAAGACCAGCACCATCCTCAATAATCAAAAACTGAAAGTTGACTTAGAGAACCTGCACAAACAAAGTATTTCCTATAAACAAAAAGAACAGCAACTAAACTAGTAAATTTTGTAGAACTTTATTTATTGAAGACAATAGAGGAACACATAGATAGCATAACATATAAAGTTATAGCGGATAAGCTAGTGAATTGAATTTGAAGTGTTTGATAAAATTGGTGGTCGAACTAGCTGATGTAAAAGTCAGACAAACAAACAATAATTCACTATGATATAAACACAAACACACTTCAAGTTGCGTCTGGAAAACGCTTTAAGCTAGTGAAACACACTATAAACTAGTGGGAAAAAGATGATTACCAAAACCTCTATATTGAATATTTGATTCTGTAAGCTTATCCGCTATAAGCTAGCAGTTTTTCCTTGCCAAACAGAGCCATATGAGAACCAAGGATAAGGCATCTACTAGAAAGAGAACAAAATCAAACAAACCTAAAATAACCCCAACAAGCTAATTAACAAAGCAAAGCTCATCAGTCTTCCTACATATGTCCAACAAGGAAACCACTTTGGAATAGCCATTATCTGAATACGATAAGACAGCTAAGAAGATTACTTTATCCTAGAGTTAAGCTAGCATCAAAGAATTATCTATAAAATTTATGGCATTCCTCTCCAATCTCCATCCATAAATAAGCACCAACATGATCGGGACACCACATCTCCACTCAAAATCTTAAGACATTGAGAATACGGGTGCCCTCTCTTATATATCCTCAACTCAACTCATTCATAGTCGATGTCAGACTAACCACTCACACTTGAGCTCCAACAATCTCCCCCTAAGTGTGACTTCCCCGCATCACTATATATGGCTTAAATGATATCAAAGACCTTGTCAACTATGAAGCACGGACACCAAACAGTGACACCAATAATAATTTGAGAAAATGACATAATCAAATGCAATCCCATGTGTCAGACACCGGTCACACTTTCGATCAGAAGTCTTGACTCCAAAGATTGTACACCCCTAAATTACTAATCTCAAAACCTCTAAATTAATTTCAAATTCAATTAATCGAAATGTTAAGTTGTGACTATACATCTATCGGATCTAGAATATTTACAAAAAATCAAGATTCTAGTATTTGTTATGTTAATCTTAACAATGATTTTAAAGTTTTGAAGGGTATGATCTACAGAATAGAAATTTGTAATCCAAACAAAGACTTTCTGAGAAAATTGTCAAATCAAAAACTGATCCAGTGATGTAATATTATTAAATATGATTTTAATTAGTTTTAATTGATCACTTCTATACAAATACATACAGTATAATAAAAACAGGAATTGAAGAAGTAAGAAACGGAAACAAGAGAGAGAGAGAGAGAGAGAGAGAGAGAGAGAGAGAGAGAGAGAACCTTGTTAATGGCGGAGAGAGAGAGAGAGAGAGAGAGTTGGGGGAGTCACTTGACCGATCGGAAGGTGGGCGGTAGAATCAAAACCAAACACCGGGAAGAGAGCGGCACCAATTCCACGTCAGATCAATTTCACTAATTCTTTAGGACAACCTCAGATTAGCATTTGGGTCCACTTAAATCAAATGAAAACAATTAAACAAAAATATTTTTTAATCACATGCATCAATATCATTTAATTTAATTTAATTTTCTTTTAATTTTTTCTTTAATGTAAGTGTATTCAAATGTAAAATACTTAGAGTTGTGTCTATTGAAGAGTTTTTCGTTCTTTATATTAAATATTTTTATTCTTTATTTAATCCAAAGAAAACCATTAATATCAATTTTAGTATATACAATGGTGAAATATATTTGTATGTTTTCTAATATTGTTGTGAAGGTGGTGGAAAACATAAAGGGGTTTGAATTGTGTTCTTGTGTTAATACAAGGTTTTGTTTCAATTTTTTTTATCAAAACATTTAACTTAATTTTAAGACAAGAAAATGTGAAGTTAAACCATAAAGAATTTGAACTAACTCAAAATCCAAGTAATATATATGAATATAAAGAGACAGGGAGAGAGGAAGACGATTGCACAATTTATACTGGTTCAACGTGAATCTAATTGGCTAGTCTAGTCTACCGTATCTAGAGTGATTTTGCCCTCTAACATTAGAAGGACTTAATCCTCTATAATCCACAATTACAGTACTCAAGTTTTCCATTTCAAGATTTCACGAAGTATCAATATTTTCTAAGTTCATTATCCCATCATTTACCCGCATCCAATACAAAAATGTCTTTATGTTTGAAGTATTCATAGATACCAGTCTACTCTCTCATCTCACACATGAGAGGATATAGTGTTTAGAATATTTGCAAACTATCCCAAGTGTTTATAGTCTCTCCATACTTTTACAGAACTGTAATTCCAAGGCAAAGTACATACATAGGAATTTAAGTTTGTCAGTTCATTGTTGAATTTCCATTGTTTAAAAGAAAGAAACAAAACAAAAACAAAAGCTAAAACTGAGATTCAAATAGAGAAGAAGAAACATAATGCATCTATAAAGAAACGAACCAAACTTACATTCATTTTTAGCAAAAAATAATTGTACAACAAATAAACAAAGCTTAAAAGTTAAAGATTAGAAAGGTTGCCAATCTGGTTGAAGAAGGAGGGATGGAGAATATAAATGAGGTTTAGTGACTAAGGCTTTGTTTGCGAGTTTGGAGGGAAGTGGAGAGGAGGGTTTTGGGAAGAAAAAAAAAAGAAGTAAGTGGAAGAAATATAGTACATTGGGAAGGGAGAGTTTTGGGGGGTCAATTTTTCTTCATAATACAAAACTCTCCTCATTTGGGGAACTAAAAAGTTGTATTGGAGGAGGGTTTTGGGCGGTTTAGAAGGTTTGTATGAATTCTTCTATGTTGTTATAATATTCTTAATATTAAAAATATATGAATCTTAAACATTAGTTTATCATTCCAAAAAAAATACTCTTTCAGAAAAATATGAAAAATTTCTTCATTTCCCTCTATATTTTCCACTCGCAAAGCTTTCTCTTTCCCTCCCCTCGAAACTCCCAAACAAAGCCTAACAGAACGACAGAATAGGAAGATAAATGAAAAATGGCTATGTGACTGTGTCTTGTTACGGAGGGAGAGTAAACAAAAGAGTGAGAAAATAAAAATAAAAATAAATAAATTGGGAATAGAAGAGACTAGATACTAGAGAGATAACGCTGTGCTCACCAGCCAGCTCACAGATTGAAAAGAAAGAGTAGAAAAACTCTAAAAAAGTAGTTTTGAAAAGATAAAAATCTAAACTTGTGACACACTCAATGTCAGTAGCCTACTATGCTTATACATTGAGCAGAATACCACTTAAAATCTGAATAAAAAGATGAATGTGTTCATTTCGGTCAGTTACGGTTTTTCATGGGTTGTTTTTGCACATTCAAACTCAACCACTACTACGCATTTACACATTTTTTCGCTCGATTTTAACAGGTTCAGGCGGGTATCGGGTTTTTGTCCAGACTATTACACAGTCAGTTTACTTCAATGGATTGACAATATGTAAAACTTTATTTCCTTTAAACACAAATTTAGAAACAAAACTTACATATAATTATAGCTACAAATTCAAGACAATCCAACAAAAAACAAATAGAAAGATTTTCCAAACTCCTATACGTATATAATGTGATTATTATTATTACATTCTCAAACCTTAATCTTAAATCAGTTACATAAAAGAAATTATTACATTCCAAAGCATCATGTTTATATCAAAAGATTATCTAGAAGTATGCCAAATCATCTCAACTTCAACACACATAACCAGCAAAAGAAGAAAAATAATAAAAAGCTTTAGATATTACAAATGAATATATATCCAACACCACACTGATTATTCCAAATAGTGATACAGAGGTTCTTAAAAATTGTCACGGTTATCAACTGGCCTTGGCATCTTAGTGAAAATAGTTGTTAGAAGATACAAGTACAGAGGAATTTGCGAAATGCCATAGAAAGCCACGGGCAAACAAGTAGCTGCATAAATTGGGAACAAAAGCCACTTAAATCTATGGCTAAGCAAGAAAAAGTGGCCAGTGCAGAACGACATAAACATAGAAGCAAGGGACACAAAGAGAGAACTTAACCCGATAAAAAGTGTCAGTGGCAAATCCCTGCGAAAATCTTTAGCTTGTTTTTGAGAAGTGATAATAGAAAGGAACATGATGAGTGAGGTGACAGAGAAGCAGAGGCCACTAAGCGAAGCAAATGCGAAGACATTGAATGCAGGATTGCTTTCTAATATTGGTCTACCATCCGTTGTTCCGCCAAGTATTGCGCTTGCTGCGGTGAAAGAAGCACCAGCAATAAGCACGGCTACGACAGAGCAGGATTCTGATGTTTTTTTCAGCCATCCATTGCTGTATTCTATAAGTTCTTCGTGTTTTTCCATGAAGATTTCTGCAGCTGTTCTGCGTTTTTTGTTGCTCGTGAAATAGAAGTGTTGTGGCACAGAGCTTTTGATATACTGCTCCAAGGTGGGGAAAAAAGCAAATGAATAAACATATACAAAACATGTTCATTTGATCCCTAAAAAAATGTTCATTTGAAAGAGATACTATTTAAGACTCTTTCTATTTAGTCTTTAACTTACAAAGTAAAGTTAAATACATTGATCATTTCTGTCATTTTTTGTTAGAATCGTCAAATGTTTCCTAATTACCAAAATATGATGCTGCTTAATCTTATGAAACATTTGACGAACTTAAATGAAAAATTGACAAAAAGGGTCAAAGCGGTTTGATGTTTGTACCTTAAAAGACCAAACTCAAACCTAAAAATAACTTGAGGGACTAACAATGTAATTTAGACAAATTTTTACTATGGCATTTGCTTCATGGAAATTTCTCAAAACAATTCTATGTCCTCCCAAGTAAAAACTCATTTGCGGACATATTCCATTCATTGTGAGACTCTAAGTCTTAACTGTAACCTGAATGGCCCAATTAATTTTTTGTTAGACTCTGATACTTTCGTAGACTCAAATTCTAAGATTACGAATGATATTTCTCACATGCAAAAAAATGCTTATAAGCTTATCTAGGATTTTATTGATAGGTAAAAGAGGGCATTTGTGAAAAAATTTAAGATAGAGAAACTAATTTCAAAACAAGAAATAAGTTAAAGAATAAAAGATTATACATATGGTTGTAATTGTAATATTGTACCTGAAACCATTTTATATCCCACATCATTTGCAATGCAGGACCAGCAATCTGCCAAGGTTTATCTACTGCCTCTGCTGCCAAATGTAATACTGTATTCTCATCCTCATCCATTGCAAGAATCAAGCTATTCCAAAGTTCTGGTTTTGAGTTCGTAATCATTCTCAAATTCTCAACAAGAAGGAGTTGCCTGTACTTTACTGCAACAAGCAATACATTTTGTTTGCTTGAGTTAGTGCTAAGGATGGCGTTTGATATTTTGATTAGAATTTCGTTCACCATTTCAATTATGCCATTTCTAGCTGCATCCAAAAACGGATTATCCTTCATGACATATGCCTCATATTCTTCTTTTCCTTTTTCTTCAAGCATACTTGTTCCACCTGCCAATGTCAAGTCAAACTATGGAGGGTTAAAATGACATTAATTTTTTTTGTATCTGTTACAATCCATTTTAAAATAAACGTCGTTTAAGGTTGTTATTCATATATAAAGAAATACAATAATAGAAGAAATAGAATAGTAGTATTACGAAACTATTTTCATGGATGAGAGAGTGAGATTGCTAGGAGAGAGAGAATATGAATGTACAGAGGAGAGATTAGATTTAGTATGGTAATGACTAACGAAATCACATGGGTTTATTTATTCTAGGAGTCAAATCAAGTGGTACATAGGTGAGGGACTTGATAGATTTGTCACACTAAAAGCCACAAAACCACAGCAGTATTAGGTCCTTTTTTAAAAGTTTAATTAGTTTTTAGATTATTAAACAACACAAAAATAAATATTTAATACATTCACAACATTTGATGAGAAGTGCCTTAAAATATGTTCTTTTTCATTCTGTCAGTTTGCACACATGTACAGGAGATCTGCATGAAGTGTTTTCAGGCTGTTGTTTTACGCCTAGACACAGATGTGCAGCCAAGTGTATACAAGATGGTTTTGACCATTTATTTTAGGGAAATGTTAATGAAGAACTTTTAATAGTGAGTTTTTATAAAAGTTTATGTTATTAATGCATGAGAATTTGTAATATTTGACTTTTTAGAGAAATATTTTTTAAATTTAGGATTCTTAAAGAGTGCTCCAACTCTTGAGAAAAGGTTGATGCATTTTGGGAATGGATTATTGGGGTGGAAGCAAAACATACTTAGGAAACATGGAAAACCCCATGAGAGTGAAAGTCATTGAGTGATTGTAACAATGTAAATGAGATAACTTGAAGGGATATTCTTGGAGAACATTGATAGCTAAATTTTTTGGTCACTTTTGTAACTCTTTTGATCAAAGGAGAGTGGTAAAATGATAGAAATTATGTTTGCTCTTAGAGAGCTTCTTGAAGTTAATTTTATGTATTTGTTTTTGTAATGACTTTTCGATATAGGAGTAGCTATGAGAGATGTTCTCTCTCGTAGATGTAGGTCATTTTGTGATCAAAATGGGCAAATAAATTTTTGACGTGTTGCCCCACTACTCTCTACTATCCTTATCTTGTTCTTTGATTCAATTGTGATTTTGTTTTACACTTACCTGTTATAGATTAGATCTAGATTTATTATTTAGATTTAGATTTGTTGTTGTTACTCGAGACTGTTTGGTTGATGTTCCCATTAATACTTGTTTCACCTCTTTGTTCTTGATTTTTTATAAAGATTTCAAATTGACAACATTATTGATTAAATTTTTAGTAAATCAATTAGTAGGAAAATTAATGAGTAAAATTTACCTTGTTTACCAAAAAAAAGTACATTTATATATACCTTGTTTGAAGTAGGGATCAAAAACATTATAAATGCTAGGATCAATTTCCCTATCAGTTAGTTGACCACCGACACCGGTGAATGCTGCATAAGGTCTTTTCATTAATGCCTTCAACAGCTGACTACTCCATATGTGCTTCTTCTTTACAATCTTTACATCCTTTAAATATTATAAATAAAAGAAGCACATATAAGATATATATTGAAACGGGAGCAAAACAAGTGTAATTGTTTTTATTGTTAACTTTCTGATTTTTAGGAGAAGGGGCCTGACTGATAATGCGAAATTTAACCGAGAGATAGTAAGTCTGATAATTGAATTTAGGTTCTTCTGAACAGTTCATCGGAACCCTACCTTATTTATATATTATGCAATATTCCTATCAATTAAATTAAATTCAGGGAGACACCTTAATTCATATCTTTTCATGTAAATATTTGTCAAGATACATTAAAATTTAACTGTTGTGAATTCGATGAAAATCACACCAATAAAATACTTGATTTGTGGAGCAAGTAATAATCAAGCAAACAAAACAAAGTGTATGGAAGTTATAAACACAAGTCAAAAGTAGATAACAGTAGGAGAAAAAGAAGAGAGAACACACAAAATTTGTTTACCTAGTTCTGTCCAAAACTGACCTAGTCTGGGGGAGAGAGCAGCCCTCCGTTCCACTATAATGATGAGTAACTTTACAAAAGAGATATCAATGGGTTACAAGAATAAGTCTCCCGCCTAATTCTACCCAAAGTCTCAATCTCTTCCCGTGACCAAGAGACTCAATCCTAATAGTGTTTCCTAAGGTGAATCAATCTCAACCCTAGTGTTTGTTGCCAAGAGCAAACTCTATACAAACTCTAGTTTGTTTCTAAACCCTTGTTTTTAGCCCCCCTCTATCTTCAGGTTTACTCTAATACAAGGTCTATATTTATAGAGAAATACAACTCATAAATTTGGAACGAATATCACACTGAAGATACATTTTTTTTCTCCTTCAGTGAAAGAATATTTGCATTAAAAATATAATATTCCCTTTCAAAATATATTTGCATCAAATCGTACTTCATACGCTACAAAAATATGTTTATTGTCCATAAATATATTTTCAGCACAAAATATATTTGAAACAAATCTTTTATATTTTTAGCAACAATATTCTCCATCCATCAAATTTTGAGTCATACTACAACATTCTCCACCTTGACTCTAAATTAGTGATGATGTCAATTTAACATCAACCACCATGCTGCTCTTTCCCTTACTTCCCACTACACTATGTAGCTCCACAAGTTTAGATCTAACCTCTTCAACCATCGGAATGCCTTCTGCCCTTTTGTCCGTTGCCCTACGGTGGGCGCCAATTGTTGTGAATTCGATGAAAATCACACCAATAAAATACTTGATGTGTGGAACACGTAATAATCAAGCAACCAAAACAAAGTGTATGGAAGTTATAAACACAAGTCAAAAGTAGAAAACAGTAGGAGAAAAAGAAGAGAAAACACACGAAATTTGTTTACCCAGTTCGATCCAAAACTGACCTAGTCTGGGGGAGAGAGCATCCCTCCGTTCCACTATAATGATGAGTAACTTTAAAAAAGAGATATCAATGGGTTACATGAATAAGTCTCCCGCCTAATTCTACCCAAAGTCTCAATCTCTTCCCGTAAACAAGAGACTCAATCCTAATAGTGTTTTCCAAGGTGAATCAACCCCAACCCTAGTGTTCGTTGCCAAGAGCAAACTCTATACAAACCCTAGTTTGTTGTTTGTTTCTAAACCCTTGTTTTCATCCCCTCTATCTCTAGGTTTACTCTGATACAAGGTCTATATTTATAGAGAAATATAACTCATAAATTTGGAACAAATATCACACTGAAGATACGTTTTTTTTTTTTCTCCTTCAGTGAAAGAATATTTGCATCAAAAATATAATATTCCCTTTCAAAATATATTTGCATCAAATTGTCCTTCATACGGTACAAAAATATATTTATTGTCCATAAATATATTTTTAGCACAAAATATATTTGAAACAAATCTTTTATATTTTTATCAACAATATTCTCCATCCATCAAATTTTGAGTCATACTACAACATTAACTTAACAAAAAAAGTGACATCTATGTTTCAACAAAAAAAAAAATTGGCATCAAGTTAAACTTTTTGTTTTCGGGAATCAGTCCCGGTGGTCAGGCCCTTTTCAGTGTTTGGGCATCGGCTAACCTGTCGTTTCTTTCTGACAGACTCTTGTATTTTACGTGGTTACTTTGGTACGTCTTGTGCTGAAGTGATTACGTTGTCAGTGTTAATATAATTCATTTTGCCTTGTTAAAAAAAAATAGGCTTAAACTCACTTTTCACCCCTAAGTTTCAAAAAGTAGCGATTTTGGCCCCCTATTAAAAAAAATGGCAAAAGTGACCCCTCATGTTTAGCCCCTTTTGCAAAACATCAATTTTGACTTGGTCAATCCTACATGGCTTGCCACATGTGTAATTTTTTAATTAAAAAATATTAAAATTGCCACGCGTGTATATTCTGAATTAAAAAAAATTAAAAAAGAAAGAAAAAAGGAGAGGCACGTGAGTGAGATAGTCTCTCCACTTTCTTTTCCTTCCAATTGTTTCTTCCTCTTCCTTCTTTCATGACTGTCGCCCCTTCCTCTTCCCTTTTTTCCGGCAACTCTTTCCGGCCACCCAACATGGTGCTTCCAACCATCCTTTGTCAAACAAATACATATATTCATTCTC
>Ga0228711_1001433_pt1 | contig 34921 bp, 11 predicted proteins | sample MedpolnodulmetaG_2_FD_177996 | JGI IMG/M metagenome (GOLD analysis project Ga0228711, IMG submission 177996) | Root nodule microbial communities from Medicago polymorpha collected in Santa Monica, California, United States - brown nodules | ecosystem: Host-associated > Plants > Roots > Nodule... | reverse complement strand
TTACAATTTAATTTTATACTCTAAAATATAAAATTAATAGCAAAATATTTAAATTTAATTATCATTGACATTTAAATTATAAAGAAATGAATTTATTTTTCTCAAATGGTGGTTGAAAATTAATATATATCATAATCATATTTATATAAGGTAAAATAGATTAAAGTGGAGTGCATATTTAATTATTAAGGGGGGGTTGTAATTCAAGCATTTTATAGGGGAGGGGAGTATAAATTTTTCTTTTCAAGGGAGGGGAGTGTATATTTTAACACAAGAGGGGAGGGGTGTGTAATTCAAGCATCTTTGAGGAGAAGGGAGTGTAATTTACTAGTTTATATCCATTATAATACATGTCAAATACGATATCTTTTTCAGTCATAATTCAAATTTTGGTTTATTACATCAAGAAAGTCCGACATTTTCAACTTTATCAAATTGTGTTTGATAAATAATAGTAAAATCAAAATGGTAGATCTTTATTGGATGTTAGTGTAAAATTAATTAACACAAGCAAACTAAATGATTATGCTCAAGTGATTAAAGAGCTTCAACAAATAACAATTCATCGAAAGAATTTGAGTTCAATTATCGAGTGAAATAATTCTTTGAGATTTTGTTTATCTCATGGTGAAACTCTAGTTTACAGAACCCTCTTTCCCTACGAATCGAAGGGTTAACACCAAAAATAAAAATGAGTAGTGATATTTGTACAACCATTTGTGACAACATCCTGTGAAAACCTTATTTTCCCCTCTTCTTATTGGTCAAAAACAATGGAGAAAAAAAACAAACTGAGAGAATACAAATATAACCTAAGTATGAGAGATATAATTGTTTAAAAGTTATTGCAAAATGATAGTGAAAATAACATTTCTCGATAAAAATTACAAGACAATGTATACATCATTATTAAACGAGTTTCAAACACTTTTTTTAATAAGAATTTGTTTCAAAGAAACGTTGGTAATAAAAAATAAAAAACAACAATAAAAAATTAAAAAAAATTGTCTACAAAGGAACCGCTCCACAACATAACACATCCCATAAACAAAGCAAAGCACCTTCATTCACTCATCACTCTCTTTCTCTCTTCTTCTTATATTCTTCTTCTTCTTCTTCTTCTTCTTCTTCTTCTTTTCTTTCTCTTCTCTCTATTTTTTTTCTTAATTATTATTATTCTTACATATATTTAATTCAATATTATTCATAATATTTCACACCCTTAAGAAAAATTCCTGTGACACATGAATCTATAGACAGAAAAAAAAAACATATTTGATTGATCATTAAACAAAACAAAAAAAAACATGGAAAAGATTCATATGATATTGTTCTTGTTCTGTTTTTTTCTTTTTGTTATGCCTTGTTACTCTGTTTCACCAAGAAATTTTCCTATTATACCTTTTGATGAAGGGTATACACCTTTGTTTGGAGACCATAACTTGATCATTCATTCTGATTCCAAAGCTGTTCATCTCTTACTTGATGAGTCTTCAGGTTCTTCATCTTCAACATTTATCTCTTGATTGATTTTTAGTATTTAAATTTCTGTTTTTTTTAATGTATTTTTTCTGTTTTGTTCTGTTTTCAGGCTCTGGATTTGCTTCTCATGATCTTTACCTTCATGGTTATTTCAGTGCTTCCATTAAATTACCTTCTGATTACACTGCTGGAGTTGTGGTTGCATTTTATGTGAGTATGAAACACAGACACTCTTCATATTAAGTGTGTCTCAATGCCGTGGTGTTTGACACCTACACGACATTGACACCTATGATTGCACTAAATTATGTCATTTTTCTCAAATTATTATCAGGGATGATGTGTTGTGTCCGTGTCCCTGCTTCATAGTCTATGAAACACTAACACGGACACCAAAGACCGACTAGTCCACACCTATAGAAAATGATTTGAACGGGTCCTTGGTGTCGTGTTGGACACCAGCCACCCTTTGATCAGAGGTGTCGCTGCTACAAAGCTAGTGATGTCATTTTTTTCTTTTGATTTTAATTTTTGAGACCACTTTTAATATTTTAATGTTTGCATATTAATTATTTTTACACTTTCAGCATGTTGAAACTTTCAGTTTCTTTAGTTTTATGATCAATAAAGGAAGAACACAAAATTAATTATCATTATTATTTTTTCTGCTTTTGACCCTTTTTTCCAGCAAAAGTTTACTGGTATGTTTGAATTTTTGTGAAAGAAACTGCCATTTGGTCTGTTTGTCTGGTTCTTCATTTTCAACTTTGTGCATGCTTGAAATCACCGCGAGTTTGACAAAATCACACTGATACCGTGATTAAGTTGAATTTCTAAATTTTGTTGAAGTTTAAAAAAAAAAAATATTGACAAAATCGCGGTGGCACTAATTCACCATAAATTGCACTAATTTTACCTTAAAAATGTATGAAAAAAAATTAATTTATTCTTAAAATTTTTATTCTGCAGTTGTCAAATGGTGACATGTATGAGAAGAACCATGATGAAATAGACTTTGAATTTTTGGGAAACATAAGAGGCAAAGATTGGAGGATTCAAACAAATGTTTATGGAAATGGAAGTACAAACATTGGAAGAGAAGAAAGATATGGTTTATGGTTTGATCCTTCTGAGGAATTTCATCACTATAGTATTCTTTGGACAGATTCTAAGATAATGTAAGCAAAATCTAATCTAAAACCTTACAATGCTATATTTAGTTCTTTGATTCTCTTATTTACTTGTTATAGAAAAAGTTTCTTTATGAGTTGTTTTATTATCATTTATGTTTCACCATTCCCTTGCTTGTACTTTTTGTTCAAAGATGTGTTTGTTTTTCTTCTTTTACCATTTACCACACATCCACAGATTTGTGAAAACTGGTTTTTGCTTTTAGTAGGACTATTACTATGTACAATTTTTGCATTGATGGCTTTCTGATAATGTGTAAAATCCATATGTCATCAGAACTTTATATTAAATTTTATGTATATCCTTTAAGGGGGGAACCCACAAGATAAAAAGTTGGTGACATGTGACCATTGGATAAATTCTTAGGTATTGAAATCTTTATAAAATTTAGTAGTTGGATAACTATTTTGTCTAACCTAAATTCATGAATTAGCAATCAATATTTGTTTCTTAGTTACCATAGTTACCAAGTAGGTTTCATACGTGTCTCCGACCGAGTTCTTAGAGTTGAGACGCTGAACGAATGTTAATAATGAGGCTTAGGGTTTGATCCCTGCTTCTAACAAATTAACCATTAACATTTGCCTATAAGAAATATGTATCAGAAGTCAATGCAGCCGCATATCTCGACTGTTAGATGAAAATTAGTTGAACCGTGTTTTGAGTTGTATTATAAATCCGATTTAACGATTGAAAAACACGGACCGTCTGATCTTCATCCAATGGTTGAAATCTGCAACTGTTTCGCAACTGCTAGAACTCACGATTGCATAGAATCTATTTCGTATTTCTTTTATATACATTTGAGAGATAGGAGGAAATAATTCTTGCCTAACTTTCATTATGTTACTTGCTATTGTTGAATTTAATAATTATGTGAATTGTACTTACTTTATTAATTAAGTGATGATATATTTTTATTCTTTTGCAGATTTTATGTAGATGATGTTCCTATCAGAGAAGTAAAGAGAACTGAGTCAATGAGAGGAGATTTTCCATCAAAGGCAATGACTTTGTATTCTACCATATGGGATGCATCTACTTGGGCTACCAATGGAGGAAAATACAAAGTAAACTACAAATATGCACCTTATATTGCTGAATTCTCTGACTTTGTCCTACATGGTTGTGCAGTTGATCCTATTGAGCATGTGACCAAGTGTGACAGTGCTCAAAGTTCTGAAACAGTCCCTTCTGATGTTACACAAGTAGAAAGAATCAAAATGGAGAACTTTAGGTTGAAGCACATGACATATTCTTACTGTTATGACAAAACCAGATACAAAGTCCCTCTACCGGAGTGTGTGATCGATTCGCGTCAAGCTGAAAGGCTGAGAAAATTTGATCCTGTTACATTTGGTAATGACCGGCACCACCGTGGAAAGAGACACCACCAAAACAAAGTTACTTCGTTTTAGTGCATGTTTGGATTCAGAACAAGTTCGACAAAATCACTGGCGTCGTGTTTTTGTAAAATTACGGTGGCACACTGTGATTCTGTGAAAATCAATGTCAAGTCAAACATGCACTAAAACAAATATGTTACAATATGAATATGAAGATTTTGTCATACAAGAAATATGTTATCATAATCTCTTTTGCCTTTCATTTTGGTGTATAGAGATAAGAGGGGATTGAGCATACAAGTCCATAATAGTTATATGATTATAATTAATGCTGGTGGGTTATTACTTACTGTATAGTTCACCATCTCTTTAGGTTCTTAGGTAATTTTATCATTTAATGTGGTCTATTTTTATTATAAATTGAATCTTATGATGATTTATGTAGCCCCTCTGTGTCATATGTAAGCTATAAACTGAATGACTTTACATCCTTTAATCCAAATATATGATCTCATTTAATTCTTTCAAAATACTTCATCCAATCCTATTTATAAAATATATTTAGATTAATAAAAATTGATGTATTTAATCCAATTTTTAATCAGATACATTAGTTTTTTTTATTTAAATTTCTTTTATAAATAGAACCAGAAGAAGTAATTAAAAACCAATTGTATTCTCTAAATTTTCTGTCATGAACATTTGTTCCATGAGAATAAAAACTTATTATTATAAAATAAAATCTTAATTAATTAAAGGGTATTTTAGGAATAATAATAATAATAATAATAATATCATTGAAGTTAGTTAAAATTTGTTTATATTTTAGATCATAAAATATGATTATAATTTTTTTTGTTGCTTGAATTGAGGATTTAGACACACTTCATGATTTTAATAAATTATAGTACTTACTATTTTACTTGAAGTTAGGTGTGTATTATTTTTATTGCTACTAGTACTAGTTATCCAATCCAATATGAAAGCAAGCAATGCAAGTTGTTGAATAATTTTTAGCTTAGGACTGTACTGAAATATATTGGACTGACTTTAAAATTGATAAGGTCAGATTTTGTCAGCTTAAGGACATAAAATGTTGGCATTTTGTCAATATAATTGGAATCCAAAGTCAAGATGAGTGTGACAAATGCTGCAGTAGTAATGCTGCAACTGCTTAGTTTATTGATGTTTTCATTAAATAGTGACCAAATTTTCTTACTCTCTCTCTTTACATTTTTTATCTTCTATGGTTTTTGTCTTCTGGCATGTAGACTTGGTTGAAAATTTGAATTGGGCAGTTAAGGATCTTTATGGCCAGACCAATAGATACAATATTATTGGTGCTGTTTTCTCCCACTTGCTACTGAAATAACATTTCATTTTTGTTAAAGTGTGCGTCCTAACGGCACAAATTATTCAGATAAAATTTGACAGATTTTTATGATACTTTCAAACTGATATGGGGTGTGTAGAAAATAGTGTTTGTTTTGAAGTTTTGCAATACATTCGCATTTTAAGAATTCACTCGGCGTGTTTGAAGTGTCATTTGATCATCTTATTCAGTTTGATAGTTTAGAAATGTTCCCTAAAAAGAATTCGATCTTACATTCAATTGATCTGGATGACTTGTGTTTGAGTTATTTAGAAGGAAAGAAATGTTCGGATCTTTCAATATAGCTTTAACAGTTACTGGACGAAGTAACGATTGTAGTTTTTTGTTGGTTGAAAACTTAACAAAAACAATGAGCTTTTGATTTACATTCTTGCTGGCTTAATGTGTTTTTTCACATAGTTTATGTCGTCTTTTACGCCATTCTCTTGTTTCGTATTCTCTGAATGTGAATACTTTTTATACCTATATTTGCACTCTTTGTGCTGAATATTTCAATATATTTCATTTGACTTATTAAAAAAAAGAGATTGCAGTTCTTATTCATTTTAGTAATCTAATAGTAGTAGATGCATTCAAGAACTAAACTAACTAAAAAATAATACCTTCGATCTCAAATTATAAGTCGGTTTAGAAAACAAATTGTCATAAATTATAAGTTGTTTTACAATACTGATAAAATATAATGTTTTTTTTCTATTATATCTTTAATTATTTATTACTCATCATTCTTTATACTATCTTTCTCGTACCGTTAATGAAGGATAATTTTGTAAAATAACGTAAAATTTCTCATTCCCATATGAAATTATGGGAGTATACATTTATGAATGTTTTTGTGTAATTTTGATACATTTAAATATTGTACTCTCCATGAACCTAATTCAGTTGGTATAGACATTACATTATATATGTAAAAGGTGAATTCAAACATTAAACACCTCATCAAAAACTCACTTGTTAAAAATCAAAATATTGTTGAATCTTATGCAAACATGTATCCTAAAGACACGTGTTAACATAACCCTTAAAAGAATCCATATTAGAGGAACCTAAAGGCACTTATTAGCGTAACCCTTCAAAATAATATTTCTTTCTGTAGGTTACTTAAACTATCAAAATGAGGGAAAGTCTATACTGGATGCATCCTAACTAACTTCTCAAAATGGGCACTAGTAGTACAGTAAGCCTGCAATTAATTTTGATATTTGACTTGTGATCACAAAGACAAGGAACAATCACTACGTTAATCAATGTCAATATGACTTTTCATTATCTCAAGATGAGTAACAATCAAAGCTCATTATATATCAACAGAATTAAATTTCAAACAATGGTCCACTGACCACCGCAAAAGATTATGGGGGAGAGAGAGACTGCCAGCTTCTCTACAATTTTGGTCCAAAGGTGCACCCATGAATTCAACCTTTTTATATTCTCTCTAATCACATTTATAAACAACTTTTGTTTTTTGAAATTCATTAAATAAACGATATATTTAGACTATATTGTATTTTAAATACATCGGTTATTTCATAAATCTAACATAACAAAAGTTGTTTATAAATATGATCGAAGAAAGTGAGTAAATTAATAGAAGGAAAATGATAAAACGCACGACAGAATTTGTCGTCAAATTTATACGAATAACGTTATAGCTGATATTTAATTTTTTTCTCTTAACTTTGATTTGACCCAAAATGATAAATGTCACCCCTCCTAGATTTTTCATATGATAAATCACATAAAACACATTTTCATGCGGTGGTGATTATCCATATAACTTCTGCATGTGTATTATAACTGAGACAATGGATTATCTCAGTATTTCTATGGTAACAATATTTTTTTTAATATATACTACGTACAAAAACATTGAAAAGTATATATATGCATAACATAAGCTAGAAATAAGTCATTAATAAAGTAAATAACCTTTAAATGAACATGTCGTGTTGTTTCGTGTGTTGCCGTGCTATATAGCAGCACTCTTAATAGAAACAACTATTTTTTAAGTATGAGAGAGAGATAGAACAGGAGTCACAAAATTTCATACCTCTTTTTTGTTGTGTTTGATCTTCAAAACAAAATGACACTACTAAATTGTGGAGTAGTCCAATAGGATTATTGAGATTGTTAGGCCATTTTTTGTGGTTAATCAGCTTCAAATTCGGAATCTCTCGTTTATGTGTGCGTAAGTTTTTAAGTGGAGTTTGTCTTTCCTTCTACATATCCAAAAATAATAGGGATTGAAATAGATAACACAAGGTGGGCGCTTGAGTTAAACAAATAGAAACAATTGGTTATGACTGGTAAAAATCAAGGATCCATGGTTGAACCCTTAAGAGAGTCGATATTAGAGGGACCTTTGAAATTCATGGCATAGAGTGATATGCTCCTCTTTTAGCTAAGGTGGTAAAATGGGACAATCTATTTCGTTTTTGTCAACCCTGCCAACATCTCGTCTAAAATGGAACGGGGATGCCCGGCTTAGATAGGTGGGTTGAAACTCTCATCGGTACCCTCAACAGTTTGGTTGATTGGACTTCACGGATTGTTGACATGTCAATAACAAATTATAAATAAATAGAACACATCGATTTTTAGGTGAGTTGACATGTCAAAATAGAAAAATTCTTCAAAATTAATCCACTAAAATTAAACGTAGTCCAACGATCATTACACAATCAATAAAACCTTAAATTTAATTGGTTGCAGCAAGAAAATAAGCCAAATGAATTTTGAAAAACTATGTAAAAAGGATTTCTATTTAACTTTAGATTGACCCGATATGCCAATTCACAATGCTTCATTTCTGATGGATTGAGTGGAGCATGCCAACTTAAATGATAGGGTCGAAAAATTTAACTCGCCATGCCTATAAAATACTGAGTTGGATTGTTTTCCTCGACTCATTTTATCACCTCTACTTATAGAACCAACCATCTCTCTTGTACATTCAACTTTTTAAAAGTCAGTATTTTTAAAAGTCACCCCTTGAGAAATATTTGTTTTCAAAATTGTACATTCAACTTTTTAAAAGTCAATATTTTTATTTTTTAATATGAAATTGCTACTTTTAAATTTCTTAAAATATATTCTCATCACACAAGTTAGCGAGACTACTTAATAAATTAAAACCTTAATTTTTTTACACCACAACTTTCATGATTGGTTTAAGTTTTTTTTTTTTTTAAGGAATGATTGGTTTAAGCATTGTTCTCACCACTTTTACACTTTATATCATCAACCTCAAAATCAATGGAGCTTACTCGATTAGATCTCCAATTTTTCAAGTTCACATGAATTTTCTTTCACTTGATGACTACATGATCCGTCTTTAGTTGGAAATGTCCCAACTATGAAAATCAAGCATCATGTTGGTTTTGTCAAAAAGAAAAAGTATCATGTTGGTTAAAGGGACCCCACCACCGAAAAATTGGGCATTTTGATGCATAATTTGTGTGTTAATTTTTTAAATGGGTTATTTAAAATAATCTCTTTTGTAACCCAACATAAAATCATTTGCCTAAAATACAAGCAATCACCTTTGAAAGAAAGATTAGTTATTGAAAAGGATAAAATAATTATGCTCCAATGTTCAACAACTAATGTATCATGTTTGTTTTCCTTAAAAAAAATGTACTATTTGTTTACCTTCAAAATGAGTGATTGATTGATCAGAAAAAAGTATGATTGGGGAAGAAAGTTAGAATAAATAAACAGATACCGATAAAAGGTGATAAGAGGGAAAGATGTGAGATATAAACAAGTTTTGGAGTATTATTTGGTGGTATAAGGAAAAAGAAAAAAAAAAGGGATAAATATATTTTTAAAAGTATAAGAATGTCCCAAAAAATTTACCCTAAATTTCAAGCCATTAGAAGCACAAATAGATTATAATTGATTTGTAAAAAGTTTATTTATGTTACAGCTTTTTCAAAATGTAAAAAAATCATAAATTTGTCAAAATGTCAAAATTCTAAATAATAAAATTTTCTAATTTTTAATTTTTTTGAACTATAATTCAAACATTTATTGTGAAAAATGTGATATTTTTCTTTAACTACTTAAGAATGTAATGATAAAAATGGAATTTATAGAAATTATTGGGGTATAAAGACTAGGTGAGGCTAGAAATCTGCTCTTCTCCCAACTGATTTTCCTCGCTCCCAACTGAAATACCATAATTTTTCCTACGTGAGTTAACTCACGCACCTTATAATCATGCGTGACTTAAGTTACGCTATGTTTGCAGGGATGGATTTTGGCTCACTTCAGGCAGCTCGTTCTGAGGAGGCCTAATGAAGATTACGTGCATGATGCCCCGTTTGTGGGTAGATGAAAACCTCCCAGGGGCTTTACTGATCTTGGACATTTCAGAACCGGGATTGACTCGATGGAGCATGCTCATGTCATCTGGAGGTCGTATGAGAGTCGACGAGACATGACGCCTTTTCAGGACGTATGATGGTACTCCAGATGGATTATGGCCGACAAAACCAAGATGTGCTTTCACTTGCCGGAGCGGGTTCTGAGGCATTACGGCTATGTCCAGACCGTTTCTAGACCTTCTATGACGATTAGGCCTCTTGATCCAGAGGAGATGGTTACAACCTTCATGGAGTTTGTTGTCCATGTCCTTATCCTGGAGAAGAGAGCTGAGCCGGTCCCGGAGGACGAGGGGTGGAAGCATTCAAAGGGGTACATGAAATGGTTCTACCGTGTATCCCATCCTCTTATGATTACCCCTACAGCCGTTCTTGAGTACACAGTTCCCAGACCTCCTTATGAGGAGGTTCTTGTTGAGCAGCAGTGGGGCAGACATCCTCCCGACCCATTCCAGATCATCCAAAATATCATAGCCGTAGTTGACAGCTCTATGGAGGGGATTCCTGACATGTATTCAAATCATGTTGTTGCCCGCGTTATGGAGACCATTCGGCAACAATATCGTGTGTTGGAGGAGGTGTCGGCTCCGCGGAGTAGGAGTAGGAGTCCACGGGAGCAGTAGGGTCTTTTTTTTATGACTTGTTACCTTTGTAGTTTTTTTATGACATTTTGTCAGATATGGATGTAACATATTTACATTTGCGCGTTTGCGTTTTATTTATGACATTTTGGTTAATTTTTGTTTATTTTGCGTATCAAAATTATTAATAAATGAATGAATGATTTAATGAATGGTTGAATGAATGATGAAAACGTATATTTTTTTTAGAGGAATGGATGTATGTATGAATGGAGGAATGAATGAAATCAGGGAATTAGTGCTTTTGCCTGTTCTGGGATTGAGCACACACATAACGTGAGTTAACTCACGCAGACCCCGTATCCAGCGTGAGTTAAGTCACACAGAGCTTAACACTAGCGTGACTTAACTCACGCAGTGTGAGTTAAGTCACACAGAATTAACACTAGCGTGAATTAACTCACGCATCGGTATTTTAAAAAGTTTGGTTAGGAGTGAGCAATTTTTGTTGGGAGAAGAGCAGAATTCGTGAGGCTAATGGAGTAGCCCATTGCCTAGCCCATCTTATAATTAAGAGTCAAACCAAACTTGGATAGGAAACCCCTCCTTATGCTTCTTGTGTTGTGGATGCCACTGTAGAGATTTTCTTCTTTGTTCTCATCCTCATGAATCTCCATAAGTTTCAGTGGGAATCCATTAACATTAAAAACATTTGTAAATTGTATATTATATTGTGATGAATTTTAATGTACTTTGAATTTTTTTTCATGAAAAAGAAATTAAAGTAACGTGATGTGTATGATTGAAAGAGATGGTATTTGTAATATACGAGATTGAATTTTTTTCATGAAAAATAGAAATTAAAGTAATGTGATATGTTTCGAACGTTTTTTTTCAAAATGTTTCGGTGTCAATATGATTGAAAGAGATCATATTTGTAATATATTTTCAAAATTTAAAAGAGGAACTTGTATTAATATTCTTGGGATTGAAGTGTGAAGGTGAAGACATGATCTCCATCTCCATCCTCAAATTTCATTTAGGAGAATTTTCTCCCCATCTCCCACGTAGAAAGAATTATGACCCACAAAGAATAAAATGGGATAGTATTTGCGTGGATTCCCGCTCGTAAGTTCAAATTGATTTTCTTATGTTAGACTCACCGTCTTTCTTTTCTCTTTACCTAATATAAGCAAGTTTTTGTGTATAAAAGAAAAAAATACACCCTAAACATAAACTTGGTCGTAATGAAATTGATTTACTAGATTCTATATTTCCTTCAAGTTTTGGTTGCTAGACAAGTTACTAGATTTAAATATAATTATTTTGTATTCACATCCAATACCTCATCAACCTGTTATTCTTACCGTCTAATTGCTTAGCATCATTTGCATCTCTCATGAGCCATATATTAGTAAATGCAAGAGCCAAAGGTCGAACTATACCACTTGTTTAAGAGGTTCAAATCTCTTACCACTTAGTTAAATCGATTATTGGTATAAAAAAAAAATCAATGTAAATAATCATTTAAATTTTAAAACTGGAAACCATATCCGATCAAATCAGATAAAAAAGGAGAAATAAGAGAAGGGGGGCCTCATCCAACCAAATAGCTTCTAAGCTAGATAAGGCATGGTTAGCTGAAATGTGGACTGATTTGTTCCCATTCCAATTGTTTGGGCAACTATTCCATTCCTATGAGTATGATGAAAGCCTAAACTATCAAAGTACACAAATAGTACCATTTCTTTCATCTTCATGCACAATGCCTTTTTATGTCATCATCCATTTCTTCCTCCTATCACTATCCCTTCTCACAGTTTCTTGTTTGGACCAAATCAAACAAATTCTTGTTATCAATTTCTAATTATTCTTCCAAATGGAGAAATAAGAAAATGGGACCTCATCCAACCAAATTCCTGCTGAGCTAGATAAGACAAGCTAACTAAAATGTGAACTAATTTGCTCCCACTCTTGTGAATATCAAAATAAGGAAATTGAGCCGGACGATTTGAGTTTCTTTTTCCTCCATTGTTTCTAAAACCCTAATATTTCAGCTTCAATACACTCCGCTTTGAGTGCTTCCAGACGGTGATTCTCCAAATCCCCGAGTCAAGCAAATCACCATCTGGAAGCACTTAGAGTGGAGTGTATTATACCATCCACAATGGTGGGTGCTTAACCTATTTAGCACCACATTAAATAGACACCCCCATTGTGGAGTAAAATATGAGTGCCTATAGAGAAGGGTGGCTATGGAAGCACCCTCTCTCTTCTTTATTTGTTGGTCTTATTTACTAAATCTTGATAAATTAAATAAATTTTGTTTAACTGTAATGATATAGAATTATTTGTGGGACCTATTTAATAATTTCTTTTGAGGTGTTGGATTGGAGAAAATTGGTGCTTATTAAGTATCACCGTAAAATTAATGATTTAGACGCCGGGGACTCATTTAAACACCCAATTTAGGGTGCTCTGTTGTAGATGGTCTTAGAGCTGAAATATTAAGGTTTTTTCTTCGCAAAGGAAAGAGGGTAGACAAGTTGTGTCATTGAAGCGAAGAGTGAGCCAACTGTCCTTGGCCTAAAACGGAAAAAGTTAAGGAAGTTTCCTTTTCCACCCCTAAACCCCGAGTTGTTTTCTTGCTACTCGGGGTATAGGGTTTCATTTTGATTGTAAACCAACACCATTTTCAGCCAGCAAACAGCAGCAAGAAAATCACCATTTTCATCTCGAATCTAGCATTCAAATTCCCAAATCCCCGAGCTAGTAACATAGACTTCTTTTTACTGTGTTAATTTTTTGTATTATAATGATTTAGTTTATTTATTTTTAAAAATGGACTAATAATAAAGTGTTTCAAAGAAAGTAATGAAAACATATATAATTTGTTGCTGACATTCCTTTGAACATATTGACTCAAATTCACAACTTTTAGAACCTTCTTCACGTTCAGAATCTCATGTTGTGCTCTTTTTCTGTCCACATTATATGATTGAATGGAAGTAATATATGTATATAATAGATCAAAAGGCAACTGAGAACTGCTGAACGATTATCACATATATGAAAGGAAAGATACACTTGTTTCATCTCAACAATTCCTATAGATTTAAGGGAAATTCTATGTAACAGCCAAGTTTCTTTTCCCTGCCATGATTTGATTCAGAATTGTAAACTAGTTGACAAATAAGTTGCCTATTATTCTTCTTTTTATTAATTCTATTTGGTTTACCGAACTTCGAACAGTAATTCAGCATTAATGACGTATTGTTTCAAGAACGAGCAGCTTCCTTTTTCTCTATAAGCTTCACAAAGTTGTGGACAATCGTCTTGCCGTCAGGGGTAATGATGCTCTCTGGATGAAACTGAACACCCTGTAGTTGCAAACAAATGAAAAGTTTAGTATGTGAGAAAAGGGAGACAAATTACAGTCCAGACCCTAAGATTCCAACTCTTTAAACCAAAATCATTGAATGCTAAGATTTTGTACTATAAAGCACAAACAAAACAATGTTAAAGATAAGAAAGGTGACAAGATAATGAAAACTGCTTTTGGTGTATGTGATTCATTTTGACAAAGCAGGAAATTAAATCTGTTCTACAGCAAGTGCCAGCCAATAAAGGAGTTGTGCAAACAAGTAAATTATATAGAATATGTTCTCAAAAGCGTGGAAAATGCAGGTGGAATAACATAGTTCTCAAAAGTAATAAAGTCGAATACAACAGGGTATACTGATGTAGCTTCTATGGAAGATGTTAACTAAACCGCATATCAATAATGAACAAAGTACATCGACATTAATAATACAAAATTATCACTTATTGAATATTGGTTTCATTTAAGGGAGAATCTTGATGCAACAGTTGAAGACGTTGTCTTGTGTCAGTAGAATGAAGCACTGACAGTATGACAAAGACATGAACGCCGGATACGACATTGATATGTAGACACTGATAATAATTTAAGAAAATAATAGTAATCGCATGTAACGGCCTCTATCGGTGTCGTGTCAGTGTCCGACACGACACTGACATGTGTTAAGACACTAGACACAGTTTTGATCTGAAGTGTCGGTGTTACATGAAGGTCAAAGATTTGAGTTGTGAAACAAGCCTATTATAAATGCATGTTAAGACTCCTTCAAAAAAAAAAGTGCATGTTAACACAACCTACAGTAGACCAAAATCGGATCCAACCCTTTCTTGGACCCTACCATGACAGATAAGTACAACAGGAAGATAAGTTGTTACCTGCATATGCCGATATTTCTTGTGACGAGCAGCCATTATGAGACCATCTTCAGTCCATGCTGTTACTTCAAGTTCATCATCAGGAAAGCTCTCCTTTTCAATTACAAGGCTGTGATATCTTCCAGCCAAGAAAGGACTGCAAATGATATGAAATTGATGGAGCCAAATTATATCAGAGCTCAGAAGCATTTAAAAATGAACAGGACGAGCTGCTGACTACTAATCCAGTTATAGTTCTAAATTGCAGTACGCAACCGCAATTACGGCCACAATATAGGGATTTCTGAGATATCCGCAATGATATCGCAATTGCGGCTGCATCGATCGCATTTTACCTCAATATAAATTCATTTTACCGTAATTGCGACCACAGATGTAATTTAAAACCATAAATCAACTGTAAACTATATATATATATATATATATATATATATGACATTTTGTATGAAAGAAAAGGCAACAACAGATAATGCTTCCCAAAAATATCATACAAAAGTAATAAAAATTAAAACCTACTTTGGTAGTCCAGCAAGTAATCCATCTTCTCCTTTCTCGTCATAATAAACCAGAGAACTTTTCCCATGCATCACACCAGAAGGAGAACGAATAATTTTCCCTGCACAAGATAATGATGTTGTCATTGAGATGAAATGGTAAAAGTTAAAATGTAGGAAACGCTTTCCATTGAAAAAGAAAGCTGAAATAATGATGGATGACACACAAGTATGTCAGGAAAAATTTACATTGAATTATGGGCCTGTTCGTTACAGTTTTTTCTTTTTTCATAAAAAAAATCATTTTTTTAATTTTAAAAAGTATCACTTTTAGAAGTTTTCCCCGGGATTACAAGGAATTGATTAAGACTCACCGCCGAAAGCCTCTCCCATGCACTGCAATCCCATGCATACACCAAACACAGGTATAGTTGGTCCAAGTTCCAAAACTGTTTGCAAAGATATGCCTGAATCTTGAGGTGTTCCTGTAAGGAGCAAAGAATGTTACATTAGAAGTCTTGTTACATTAGGAGGAAACAACGTGTATAGTTCATTGATCGTGTTTAAGGTTTTTCATTATTTTATTCGTCTAAAATTAAGAAATAATCCAAAATTCTGAAGGCAATCTTTACCTGGCCCAGGTGATATCAGCACTCCTCTCGGATTTTTTCTGTTCAAAATAATAAAACATAGAGCATTATATTACATCAGGAGCTTACAAAAGTATGTATCATCCCAAAAACAGTTTCATCAATAAGGAAAATGATTACCTTTTCAACTCATCCACCGTTAGCTCGTCATTTCGGTAGACCTCAAAGTGAAATCCTAACTCCCCCATATACTTCAAACGTAAATGATACAGTATTAGATTAACCGATTTTGTAAAAAGAACAGATGCACCACAAGTACAATAAAAGATTCTATCAAAAGTCTTTAGCTCTTTTCTTAATTGCACTTCTATTTAAACAAGGCGCGAAGAATCTCAAAATTGTTACGACTTATGACTCGTCTGATAGACTTTCAATTTAATTTTACATTAAATTTAGGAAATGTGATTATTAAAATGATGCACTATTCATTTTCAAAAAATTTCCACATTTTCCTTTGCCATGTTAATCCAGTGTTAACTAACTCTTTCCCCTATACCATAGGAGCATCAAAAGTGAAGAAAAAATGCCCCAGCTAAAGCTGATTTCGTACCCACAAGTGCTTGAAATCCGTTAAACCTCACCTTGCTGCGCATTCCACAATTCACAAGTGGCTACAACATCAAGGTTTTCGAGGTTTCCGCAACAATGTCATGGCACAGCAGTGGCGGCATTGCAATTATAATTCAAAGCCAATGTTTTAGGGGATTCCGCGCACAACACGACACAATTGCGGCAGCGTTGAAACTTTATCGCAAAATTTAATGTTTTTAAGGTTTGCGTAACCATGTTACGCAACAATCACAGAGGGGTTTCTGCAATCATGTCATAGACACAATAACAGCAGCATTGCGATTTTCCCCCCAACGTTAACAATCATAACGTAACCACAACCACAATTTAAAACACTTTAACCACACAACTTTTTCTAATTCAAACAAAATTTTAAACTAACTTCAACAATTTCTACAAATCAAATCTTTTAACAATTCTTCAAAAATCAATTAACTCCAACCAATTTCACCATTAAAAAAACAAATAATTTTGTACTAAAACATAATCAATGCTCATACATTTCTCACACCAAAAATTATGTACTCACATGTAACATATTCATCAATCATCAACCTTAATTATTATTTTCAATACAAATCCATTAACCATTAATTAAATGAAAGAAATAATCAACAACACAAAGAAAAATAATTACACAAACATAAAAAACAAACCTGACAAAGATTATAGGTGAAGCTATCATAGTTATCAATAACAACAATTGGATCATTGGATTTGGATTTTTCAACTGAAACACCTTGCTTTGAATTCACTTCCAATGCACCAGAAGAAGCTTTTAGCACAACCCCTTTTCCCCTTTTGGCCTCAAACCTTAAATCTGCAATAAAAATTCAAACTTTACATCAAAATTCATAAAATTTGAACATTATTCATAAAAGGGTGTATGAATAAAAGGGTACTTGAGGAAAGTTGAGGAGATTGATGAGGTGAATGAGAGAGAGATGGGTTTGGTTGAAGGAGGGAGATTCGAGAAATGAATGTGGCAGCCATTGTTGTTGTTTGTAACAGACACTGTCTTCAAAGAATCTTGTTTAACTATTTATAACGGTTCTTTGCATCTGAAATTATGTATTTTTTTATAATACGACGGTTTATACATGCATCTAATTAAATCATATCAGATAATTTTAGAAAAGAATTTTTTTAGAACTTATTCTAAATATGGCATCGTTGAATTTTGGTTGTAATTGGAGTCATCTTATATTTGAGTTGTTGACTCCAACTCAAGTTCTTCTTAATCGTTTGTTGAGGTGTTAAATGTGATGCGACGTATTCTTCATTAAACGAATTATAGTTTTATTTACTAAGTTTAGTTTTGATTTAATTTTATCCAGTCGTATTTTTATTATGTTTTCAACTTTGTATCTTCTACGTTGTTGGTAAATAAAAAGTTTACTAACTCTTGTAATTCTTGTAATGGTAGTTAGTCTTTTTTTTTTCTATTTGGGGTTTGACCTTTTTTCTTCGGAAAAAAGTAGAGATATAATGTCAGACATACATTTGATTGAATTCATATGTAAAACACTTTTAGGTACACAGATGGTGATTAACAGTTAAATTGTTTTAAAGTAAAAAAAAAACATGTATGGTTATACTTAATATTGAAATATTCATTCATTTTTATCATCTGTGTGAAAATACCTTTGAATGATGTCATTGTGAATTGAATAGGGATATCATTGATATTTTATTCTATGCATTGGATTATTATTTTAGAAAAGGAAAAGTAATAATATTACCATACACTGTTTTTCAGTCCAATTCATTTAGATAATTTAAAAATGGTGATTAATTTAAGTGAATGTATTTTTCAATTAACTCTTTATGATCGTCCCTTTAAAAAAAACAAAAACGTTGCACCTGTTTATACAGATTGATTAACTTTTAAATTTTGTGTGTGACTTTTTTTAAGTGAATGTTTTGCAAGAATGTGTTGCATGATTATTTGATCATTAGTCAAAAAAATTGTAAACAAACAACCCATGAGGAAGGCATGGCTAACTTGTTAAAATTATTACTGGTATTTTAATTTGAAGTAAAGAATATTGGATTGCAAATTATGAATTTGAGTCAATAGGACACTTTATATGAGTGATATAATTGCAACAAACCTGAAAAGAAAAGGGTGAAAATCTGGAATCGAACTCCATCACCTACATAGAACGTTATAAGTTTCTATTTATTTTTTGGTATAAAAGAGGACCGAATACCAAAAACGGTGTAAATTTTTAATGAGACGTGGAAAGACTCACATAAAATAACACCACATTAATGTTGTTGTCCTTTTTTTTTTGTTAATAAACCACGTTAATGTTTTTGTCCTTTTTTATACTTATTTTATATTTCGACACACATACACTTATGTCTCTAATTTTTTAATGGGTCGTCGTCCACACCAAATTATTTTTCTGGAATTTGGTTCCCAAATTAAAGCTGATTAATGTATAACATCCTAGACGTAGACTTTTGCAATCATATCCACGCAGAGATAATACCTCCATTCATTTTCAATTATCCTTTTAAGATTATTTTTTTTGGTTACAATTTTTCTTGGAAAAATGGCGTCATTGAATATTCAGTTCAAATCATTTTTTTTAAGTCGTGTCAATCGATCTTAAAAGTGTCAGCGTCAGTTAACTTATGTTGAAAAATGTCAAGTAGGGTTGTTCGCGGTGCGGTTTAGTTCGGTTTTGAGTCGAAAAGTCATCTGAACCACAAGATAAATAAGTATGCGGTTTGGTTTGGTTCGGTTGACTTTTAAAATAAAATCCAAACCAAACCAAATCAACGCGGTTTGGATTGGATCGGTTGGTGCGGTTTTTTTATACAATAAAATTTTTTTGTTTCCAACATTAAAATCAAATTAAAAAGATAAAACAAAACATATTTTCAGCAATGTTTTAAATTTCATCGAACATTACAATTTTATTTTCATCCAATAATGTTCCCAACACGGACAAAAAGTAATCCTATTTTGTAATAAATACAAAAGACTAGAATTTTTATCATTCTCTATGAATTCAAGTAGTACATAAATACATTTTTGAAAGAAAAAGCAAAGAAGAAACTTAACAAGAGAAAAAATATGTCATTTTATTAAAGTTTCCATTGAGTTTTTATGAGTATTGGTCCAAGTGATATATATTTAATTATGTTTTTCTTATATTGCAGTTTGGTTTGGTTTGGTTCGGTTGGTAAAATCAAAACCGCAAACCGAACCAAACCATGCAGTTGAGTAAAAAATTGATCCGAATACATCTGAACCAAATGCGATTTTTTGCGGTTTCGGTTTGAATTGGTTTAGTTTGCGGTTTTCCTATTGAATTGGTTTGGTTTTGAACACCCCTAATGTCGAGTGTGAGTTAACTTCCACTGGATCAAGGGGATGAGCATTTTTTTTTTGGTACAAATAAATATGAGACATTAAGGTTAGAAATCATAATTCATAATATTTCCCCCACCTTTCTCTTTCACAGTTCTCACATCCTTCCACCACAAAATTCCTCCAAATTCCTTAATCAAATACCACATGTAAGTAGAATTTTGGTTGGGTAATTCATACTAAGGTTGAGGAGACTGAGATTCTGAAGATTCAAGGGAGTATTATGGAGAGAAGAATGAAGAAGAAATTAGGGTTTCAAAGGATTTGGAAGATTGGAGAAAGCTATAGAATGAAGGAGAATCAATGAGTAATAGAAATGGGAGTAACATCATCAGAGAAACTTAGAGGTGGGTTTTCCCTTTCCCTCATCCCTCATGCATAATCTAAATTTACTATTTTTGGGTTATGGGATTTGAAATTAGTTGATGAAAGTAAAGAGTTTATTACGCATGCTAGATTTTAATAGTTAAAGTTGTTGCATTAATTAGTTTCTGCACTTTTGTTAAATTTATTAGTAAGGATAGAATGATTTAAAGTTTTTATAGTTTTAACTCTGAAATAGTTTGAGTAATTGATTTTTGTGGTGAAGTGATTCTTGTTGCATATGAAAATGAAACTTTAAGGATTAACTAGAATTTTCTTGACAAAATAGATTCACTGCAGAATTTTTAATAATTTATTGATTTCGAATTTTTAGACGGGACCAATTGTATAACGTCAATTTATAAATTGGCTAACTCCAGTAAAATATTCAGAAATGTTTGATTTCATGTGATTGATTTACTCATAGGTTTTATGGATTGCAGTTCTGGATTTGTTTTTGCATATCAGTTTTAGTGTACGAATTTTGTAGAATTGATTACTTTGAATTTGGATATGGGGCCACATGCATTGTCTCTGTATGTGTATTGGTTATCAGTACAAAAATTTATAACATCAATTTATATGTCTTTTATGGCTTTGATTTACAGATGGTTTAGCAGAAAATTATGTTTTTATAATCTATGTATACTTTCATGATTTATGCTTTTCTAAGAGGTCTTAAATGATGAAAGTTACATGAAATGATGATGGTTGATCTAAAGGTGAATTCGATGTGAAATTGGGCATTCCTGGTCCGTAATATGTTAATGTCTCATAATTGTTTAGACGACTCATAAGTTGAGTAGGAATATTAGGATTCGCCCTAGCTAGGCGGATTCTCCGTCTATGGTTGGACATGTAAGAAAGGGTAATCAGGGCACCGTGATTTCAAGAATAATTTAGGTTATTGAGGTTTTCCCACGTTTGGTAACCTAGAGGATTGTTTATATTATTTATAAGTATAATGTTAAGAGCAAGTGATTGCATAAAAATGTTTATTGTAAATAATTAGTTGATATCTTTCAACCGATTACGTTTAAATTCCTGACTATGTTTACATCTCATGAAAAATCTTGTTCAATGACAAGATTGTATTTTATCCCACGTTGGGAAGCTCACTGAGATAATTCATATCTCACACCATGTTGATTTCCATTTTTCAGGTATAAGCCATTTTAAAGCATCATCAAAGACTGTACAAAAAAAAAAGTATCATCAAAGTTCGGATCACAATCAGAGTCTAGTTTCAGGGTTTTTCCACATTATTATATTTTGTTCAAAATTGATATTTATGTAATTTTGTAAATGTATCTTGTAATACAAGTTATTTAATGTTATTTTAATTGAAGTTTCAAGTTAAAATTTTATTGTCAATTCTCATTCAAGATGAAAACGTTTTAAATTCTTAGGACTCAAATTTGGATGTTATAGAAGCACATGTCTGCTTCCTCTTTTTGATCTTGATCTAGCTCGTCAGCATCATCTCATGTAGCTAACTTGACTTCTTCTTGAATGTTGGTTTCTTCTGCTTGTTTAGAGAATATTCCTTCTTGCAAAGTCCTAGCTTCTTGCATCCATATCACATTACTTGACTCTTCTCAACATTAGCTTTGAATCATTCTTTTCTGAAAGGAAATGTTTTCTTCAGTTTATCTCTCATTTTGAACATCCTTCCAATCTTCTTTAAAATGAGAGTTAGCTCATCTTCAACTTCTTCTTCACAAAACATTTGATCTTTAGGATTCTCCATGATTTCATATTCATCAGTTGCCTCATGAACAACTTCGATAGCTTTGAAAACAGTCATCTTGCCTTTCTTCATTTGGTTGTCTTCACGAGCTCTAAGTATTCCAATCATATCATCTACTTCCATGGTTTTGAGATCTTTGGATTTGGCTATAGCAGTAACCATCAGTCTCCACGAACTGAGAAGACTTCTCATAATATTTTTTATTTTCTTATGAGTGACGTATGTCTCTTCTTAGAGAACTCAAACCATTTATAATGGTTGTGAACTTTGCATACATCTCATCAATTGTTTCACCTTCTTCCATTAAGAATATTTCGACCTATATCAATCCAATACCAATCCTCGTTTCTCTGACATATAGAGCTCCTTCATGACGAGTCAATAATGCTTCACACACCTCTTTTACAATAACACATTCTTAAAATCTTTTACTTTCTTGCATGCACAAGCCAAGTTATAATATTATATGAGTTTTTGCGTTCAAGATCACTCTTTCTTATTTTGTCGTTGTCCATGTGTCTTCTGGTTTCTCAATTTTAGTTCCATCCTCTTGAGAAATCATAGGAACATAATCACCATCAACGACTATTCTCCACATCCTTGTATCTTGAGATTTTGATGTTGAGTTGCATATTTCCTTTCCATAAGCTGTAGTTTGACCCATTAAAGAAAAGGTTGTCTAAATTGATAACCTCCTTCTTTAATGAAACCTGTGATGTAAGTTTTTTACATGTCATAAAACTATTTACACGTGAGTATAATAGGATTGTTTCCGCAGGGAGTTACGTATATCTTAAGCATTCCAACGTCATTTATCATATTAAGTGTTTGGGTATAAAAGTTTGTTTATGTAAAACTATTTTAACCATTCGACATAAAAGTAAATCGAGTAGAGATAAGGCTATTTCGCTTGGGGCCAGAGACACTCAACCAAGCGTAACAACTACAACCTCTCGATCAAATAACGGATTCTAGCTCTTTAAAAGATATTATCACAATCACTCAACAACATCGTTCGTGTCCAAATGATGTCATGATTTCTAATGGATTATTTAAAAGTCGATTTTCCAAACTATTTAAATAATCACAGAGTCGATCGGATCGTTTAATCGATGATTTCCCAACCTATTAAACGATCCAAAAGCATTAAGTTCTTGATTATAAAGTGATTATCAAAGATTAAATCCTATGTTTATAATAAAAAACTTAGATAGATTATTATTCTAATCCTAGGTCCAAAAGTATTTGTCAATAACATTTCAAATCTTAAATAAAGCTTTAAATGCAAGAATAATAACAATATTGAATAAATAAGCTAGAACCGTATATTAAAAGATCAAGAGTTTACATAATAGCTTGTTCGAATACCTCAAAACCCACAAGGGTAGATGTAGCTACATATGTCTATGTAAGATTGGCAAAGGATGAAAGCAAAATGAAGATTCCATGCTAAGATTCATGATGTCTCAATAAATCTTGGGAAGAATCTACTCTTAACAACCTTGCTTTGTGTTTCTCTCTCTAGAAAAGCCCTAGTCTCTCTCTAAAACCAGAAAACTATGAATAACACAATGAATGAGTGGCTGGAAAGAGAAGAAAAAACTATTTATATGGGTCAAATCTGTGAAATCTCGCTTAAGCGAGGTGAATCTCGCTTAAGCGAACAACCTAAGAATCACACACTGGGCAATGAAGACATGCCACATGGACCTTATCCTCTGAAGTTTCTAAATCTCGCGTAAGCGAAATGGAAGCGAGTTGGAAGCAAATCCTGAAATTGCTCTCGACACAAAATTCGCTTAAGCGAATTGATCTCACTTAAGCGAATTGGCTTCAGCTGTTGAACCTCGCTTGAGCGAACTAGGAAGCAAGATGGGAAGTGAAATTCAATTTGCTCTCGACACAAATCTCGCATAAGCGAGTTGCCTTTTTCCATGAGCGAGATGGAAGCGAGTTGGCTGCAAGATTCAGTGTTGCTCCCTGGAACTTTCTCGCTTAAGCGAATTGATCTCGCTTAAGCGATTTCTGCTTGGCTTAGGAGATGGTTTCTTGGTCATTGCTTGTCATTCCTGCACAAGTTGAGTAGAGTAAGGCATGCAAAGCATAAATGGTAAAATTACAACAAAAGATTGCTTTTCCTTGGATAACTTGCAAAACAAATCACTAAAATGCCTATTTCAACACATGAAAGATATTACTTTTGAGCACTTATCAACCTGCTGGTGGAATTATTTGATCAGTCATTTACTTCTTTCTGATTTTTCCCCCAACACTTTTTAGGTGCTCAATTCCTTAAAGGAAGAGCTCAAGTAAAAAAAAATGCAGGGTAATTTGTCTGCTATGCCAATTGAAGTAAAAATAACAATCACAAGAAAGAAGGTTTGAATAGCGGCCCTTTAAAATTTTGGCTACTTCTCAATTTTGAGAAGATGTTTAGATCTAAGGATTTGAAGTGTGTATCAAAATGAATTTGATACAAGAAGAAATTGAAATCATGCTTTTGAACTATTAAATAAAAGAGTTAAATGATATAGAAGATAACATAAATCAATTATACTGGTTTACCTGAACTGTGCTAGTCCAGTCCTCACTAACTATGATTATTGCCAATCTGATACCTGAGATACGGTGGCCTTTACGATGGGAGAGGGAAAGAGTTTCCCATCATAGGAAAGTTTTTTTTTTACCATTAGATTAAGGAGGTGTACTGATTTTATCTTGGATTGTCTATACCACATTTTTTTCTTTCTCTTTTACACTAATTTTTTGTTAAGATCTGGAATTTTACACACAGCAGTGAAATTTTACCGTATAATTTAGCTACAAAATAAGATTTGCACTGTCCTAATTTTACACACATCTTCGCAATATATTTATATGAATTTTACACAAATATTCTGTAAACTCTTTCTTCCACCGTCCCAATACCGAAAAAGATTTTCAGCATAAAAAATCCAATTAGAAGAACGATGAACCCTAATTAAGAAAAAGGGGAAATGAAAATTACCATAACCAAAAATTGACTATTTCGAATTTCTAGAATTCTTGAAGCTTCGACTATGGTTCTTTGTAATTTATGTAATTAGATTCTTGTTCAATTTCATGAAGATTGCATCATGTTCAATTGTCTATGAAAGTTTGTGTTTTATTAGTTTTTAAGTGGAAGAACCATTATTTTTCTTCCCTGTCACTGCAATTATGGCATAATATGCATTAAAGAAAAAAACTGAGACAAGGAAGAAGAAGAGTTGGGAAAGGGAGTGGTGGTAGAAGATAGAGTGGAAAAAAAAAATCAAGTGTTTAGAGAGTATAATAATATTATGTTCTTCATTTGATCTAATAGTGAAAATCAACTTTTCCATGGTGGGAAAATCTTCCCTTCACCCACCCTAAATGCCACCCTAAGATACCATCTTAGATTCTACATTATTTTTTTCTTTCTGGTCCACATGACCTTACAAGTTTTTGACAACATCCTCTGAGTTTAACTTCCATACAATTAACCTCTATACCTTAAATATAATTAGTGAAACTTTACAACTGATGACTCAACGGTTCTTGTGATCTTGGTCTAACAAGTGATCAATTTGATCTTACAATTACCCCTCTCTCTCTCTCTCTCACTATATATATATATATATATATATATATATATATGAATTTCAACGTTTGTTTCTCTAAGTTCAACATGATCACACATAGGTGTATCTGAACCTTTCAAGTACACTATAAAATATATTCCAAAGATATAATGTAGGGTTGAGTGTGTTTGTGATTTCTATCTATTGTTTGAGAAGTGCTTCTCAAGTGGAAAGATGAATTTGATCTCTTTCAAGCAATATGTGCTTTTTTGCTTCTTATCTTTTTTCAGATCCTTTGGTTCTTGGCATAAAAGGTTTTTTGATGGAAGATTGTGTTGTTGAGAGATGTGTTCTCATTTGAATGATGTTGCATTATATAGAGATTTAATCTTGGTGAGCATGCAAAGAAATAGTTGTTATCTTGTTCTTTTGTGTTTTGCCTTGTTGACCAAGAAAAACTTGAAACTAAACGTTGTGCAATTCTTCTCAGCTTTCTAGTATATGCTTCTGATCTTGTTGTGCACATTTGATTATGTTTTTGTCATCATTCTTTTTGGTGTCTTCTGAATTTCTCATTTGAAGTTCTTTCCGATCCTTGAATTTTGAATCTTATGTATCCCTTGATTTTTAATTACAATCTTCATGATTTGTAACCTCAAGTACAATTGATCTTCATTCCTTACTTCAAAAGTTTTGATCCTAACTTCTGAGATGAAAATCAGTTGATGAGAGTCAATTCTAAATTTCCTTGTTGCCATTCTGAAGTGCTTATGATATGCCTATCTGATCTGCAATCTCAAGTGCTTTCTAATGTTTATTTTGAAGTTCTTCGTTATTTAAGAAATTTGTTATAAGATTTACATGAATCAACTTCTGATCTCATATTCCTCGATCAATTTTGTTCTTCAATTTTGTAAAGCTCAGGAGTTGCTTTTAATCTCATTATGAATTGCTTCTAATCATTTTGAAGTCATTTTCATCACTTGATATTGTTAAGATTCACGTTTCTTAGATATTTATGCATTTGTAATAACTTACTCCAAAAATCACTCAGAGAAACTTGTTACATCATAACACATATCAAAATCATATTGATCTCTTTATTTCAATGAAGTTTGTTATCATTAAAATATCAACTTAAAAATGATTTTGTGAATTTCATCAACATGATAAAGTAATAAAATAATTTCACAGTTATTATTTTTGGGCTACTTTTGTACATTTTGAAGTTTTTTGGGCCAAATTTGAAAATTTTAAGGGACCAATTTTAATTTTTGAAAAAATTGAGGTGTCAACTTGTATTTTTTTAAATGTTAAAGGTCAAATATTAGAGGTCAATTGCAATTTTTCGAAATTTATTGAGGTAAAATCTTGAAAAATACAAGGACTAAAATGCAAAATTTAAAATTTCTAACTTTTATGTGTTATTTGAAATTGTCTAAGTTTAACTTTGACAAAATATTTTATAAATATTCGTCATTTTGAAATTTCTCCATATTATCATCCAAACGATGAAGTTTACCTAAGAATATTTGAATTCCACAAAACGTTTCATCGATCCAAACATATTCTAAACTCACTTTAAAATGATGTCGTTCAAACAATGTTACAAAGAAATACTTTGTAAAGTAGTATTCCCTCCGATCACATTTATAAGCAATATTTGTACATCAATTATTTAAATGAATCTGAAGAAATAAAAGTTATTTAATGAATCTAAAGAGTACTTTTTCGAGTCACATTTAAACAACTAAAGTTATTTAATGAATCTGAAAAATAAAAGTTTCTTATAAATGTGACCGAAGTCCGGAGGAGTACTTCTATAAGCAGTGGCGGAACCAATAAATTTTATAGAGTCTGGGCAAAATTTTTATTGTAAATTCACATGTGACATAATATATATTAGCGAAAAGATGGACACTCACGTGCCCGTTTTTCCGCTTTTTTTATTGCGCTAACATTTAAAAATTATAAACGGTATTTTTTATGAAATATATACACACACATTAGCGTTTAGAGTAATACTTTATGTCCGTCTGTCTGTTTTTTTGTTACGCAAATGCGTATACTTTTATTTTAGTGTTGCATAATGCGTATAATTATTTTTATAAAATTTTGACTTTAATTAAAAGTATAAGTATAAATGCCTAAAAATATTATACTTATATATATTTTGCACCTTTATATTGGAACAAACTATGCATATCTTTTTCTTATTAAAAAAAACTAAACATTTCTTTTTCAATGACACCAACGCAACAAATATAATATCTTATAATATAAATTCTTATCTTTTTGAATGACACAAAAAAATAGGTGAATTCTAAGGTGAACCACCAATTAAGTGGTTCACCGGTGGACCACTTTCATACACCGTTAGATTTATTTCATAAATAATCAAAGGTTTAGATCAGTTTAAAATAAAAACAGTAACATATGAAACTTGCTCATGTAATCCCTTTCCTCCATCATCTCTCTTCTTTCTCATTTCTCCCACCTTTGAGTTTCCAATATGCAGTTTTTATATCACCTCCATACCTTCCATTCACTAAAAATTAATTCATTGTCGTTTTTATTTCAAATCAAAAAATATTTTGTTAATTAAAATTTTAGCCGAGATGATTGATAAAGGAAACATTTTAGATCTAAAACAAACAACAAAAATTTCTTAAAACAATTTCAAAAATGCTTTCTCTATTGTTGGAAACGTTAATTGTTGGATCTTAATGTCGAATATGGTATCTATGAAACCATTAAAAATGTATTTTGTTACAAAACTCTGCAACCGTCAATTTCAAATGCCATTAATTGAAGCAATTTTTTAAGCAATTCTTTTTTATAAAACAAAATTAAATAATTCAAAAATAGTTCCATGTTGGTGGTAAGATATGATGGAGATGGTAAGAAAAAAATGTTTACTGCATAAGTGCAGAGGTGGGAATGAGATTGAGATGTTAGGAAAAGAGTGGAAGATAGGAGAGAAACAAATCTAGTGTATAAAGTGCATATTAAAATCTATACACTCTAGTGATCCGATGGTTCTTAATTATTATTTAAATTGGTCCACCGATGAACCACTTAAATGATGGTTCACTCTAGAATCCACCAAAAAAATATAGTATTCTTATAACGAAATTTGTCATAGAGTATAATTGGAAAAGAAAAAACCAACTATTTTGATATTATTTATGTTATTATTTGAAATAGTCATATTATAGATAAATAGTCATAAATCAATATAAAATAGGTCCGTCATTTTGTCAATTAAAGTACAATTTGGAATAAGAGAGATGAAATATAACCTACTAATGTGTGCTAAATAAAATTAGGAGGTAAATGATCTTTCTAAGAAAATGTTCAAATAATATCAAATTAATCAAGTGACTTTTGTTGTGCATGTGTGAAAAATGTTTGAGTTTGACCAACTTTTTATATTTTTTAAGTGGGTTAATAAGCTGTTGGGTTGTACCTAATATAATGAAAGTATCAATTGAGCTCGGGCGAGTGCCTGGGTTAGCGGGTGGGACTTTAGTGACTTTGTGTTGGGTGACTTTGGTGTATTTTAGAGGAAAGAGAGTGATGATGAAATGATTAAAATAAATTATTTTGATGAGAGAGAATTATTGGTTAGGAGAGAGATAGAGACAAAGGCACCGAAAGGCACCGAAGCCAAGGCACCCAAATGCTACCCCGGGTTAGCTGGGTGGTGCCTCCGCCTATGCCTATACGTTAATTTATTTTCGTAATTAATAATTGTTAACTTCGGAAATAAGTTAGAAGATACACATACTCTTTTTAGCCATCATACCTAAATAAGTATTTTTCACACCTTAATATAAAAAGAAACTCTTTCAAAATAATTTACCAAAAATAAACTCTTTCAAAATAAGAACTTTTTTACCAGAAGTTAAAAAATACGAACATTCAAGTCGTTAAGTTTATTTTCATTGTAAAAAAAAGTAAGTTCATTTTCTCAAGTTTACCCAAACACACCTCAATATATTTGCACTAATTAAAATATGTCATGCTGAAAGTCAAGTTAAGGCATGTGCTTGAAGTTAATATCACACTTAAAGCATGCATTTACACTTTTCACAACGTGATTACTGTATTAATTATTCAAATTTGAATCAGAACCTCTCACCATTGAAAATCTATCTGATAGTAACATTGACAAAAGAGTAAGAGGTTGGGTGCATTTAAAACTATAAAGACTTTACAGTCAAGACTTTAAGTGCAAATGCATGGGGACCGAGTCATAAAAAATTAGGCCCATTTTTACTTAAGCATCCATGTGAATAATGAAAGAAATGGAGAAAATGAGTAAAAAGTTATTTCATTATTTCCAAAATACCACACTTATTTTATTCTCCACCAACATGTGGTTGAAAAATTAAAAGTTAGCATATGATGGTGAAAACTATAATTACTCATAAAATCCAAAAAAAGAAAAAAAAATGAAAAATTGTCTCAAAGTAAAATAGCAAGGACTATATATCGCTTCCAACTTAACTAGAGATTCTTGAGAAAGAATTATGCTATTCATTGTGATTCTTTTTTTTTTGGTAGATGCTATTCATTGTGATTCTACCAGCTCAATTCGATTAGTCTTTACAATTAAGTGTAGAGATATTGAATTTAAAAAATACCCGTCCTTGAAACTTTAGATTCCACGTAATAATGAATACAAGAATTTGATATAGTCATAAAATCTAAACCAATAAATAAAGATAAAACATCTCACATTTTAATATCAATAGATCAAATCCAAAATATAAATAAAAATACAAGTCATTTGATCTAAATTAATGTATGTGTGGATCAAAATCCTCTCTTTTACACCAAAAGTCATTTCTTTTCCCTTTTCTTTTTCAACATATAAATTAAAGTCTAAACCAAAATAATATATTATATTTTCTTATCTATAGACGAAACGACAAACACCCTATCTGAAACTCACACACACAACTGTGAGGTTTTGAGGTTCAACTTGGGAAAAAGTGTCTAGTTTACCAATATCAATATTGCTAGTTAAACCAATCTCTTTTTTCTTTTTCGTGAATCAGATATCTTGAGAGCAACTGAAAAAATTAATCATTCAAATTATATATGATTGCAGCAAATGACAAAATACTTCATCAAAAAATTTAACACAACTGTATTCGCGATAAATTTACATTCAAAATCTTTAGTTAAACTAACAAAGATATCTTATCACACCATCGAAGTGCTTTTAATTAATAAAGACTTTATGCACAAAGGAAAATAATCTTAATAAATCTAAATCATAATTATAATAATCAATTAAAATCTATAATCTATAAAATGAAAATAGTAATAAAAAATGAAAGCGTATAAAATAATCTTAACCCTAGATCTTCTTCATTCTCCACCAAACTCCTTTCATCTCATTACTCAACAACACCACCATCTCCACACTTTCCTTTTTCATTCGTAGATCTCACAATTCACACAACAAAAAAACCCTAATTTTTTTCCATCAAATTTTCCACTTTTTCACTTCAATTTCACACAAAAACCCTAATTTTTTATTTATTTATTACTACTAAATTCTGAATTTTGAATTCTAAATTGTGAATTTTGATTTTGTTGTTATTGAGTTTTCATGGCAATGCCAATGGGAAATGCAGTAACACCGGAAATTAAGCATTTTCCGGCGGTGGTTACCGCCGGTGAGATGCAGTACAGACCACCACCACAGCAACAGCATCAACAACAATGGTTTGTTGATGAGAGAGATGGGTTTATGAATTGGATTCGTAGCGAATTCGCGGCTGCGAATGCTATTATTGATTGTTTGTGTCAGCATTTAGGTGTTATTGGTGAGAGTGGTGAGTATGATCATGTTGTTGGTGCAATTCAGCAGAGGAGGGTTAATTGGAATCAAGTGCTGCTTATGCAGCAGTATTTTTCGGTTAATGAGGTTGCGTACGCGTTGCAGCAGGTGGCGTGGAGGCGGCAGCAGAGGTTTGTGAAGCCAGTTGTTAAGGAGTTTAGGAAGAGTAGGCAATGGCAGAGGTTTGAGGGTGGGAATGGTGGTAAGGAAGGGAGTAATTCTAGTGTAGAAAATCATCGTCGTGGTGAAGGGAATTTTGTGGTTAAAGGGTCTCAAGTAGTTGATAAGAGTGAAGAAGTTAACTCTGGTGGTAAAGTTGGAAATAAGGATGATAAGAGTTTAGACACTGCTGAGGAGAAGAAAGGTAAATGATGGGTTTTGTTCAATTATTTGAGTCGTGGTTTTAAATTGCGGTTGTGATCATATATATAGTTTTAGGAGGCCGTTAAACCACAATGTTAGGGTCACATAGTTGTTGTAAATCACTTATATGAAACTTTGATATGCACTATACCGATTATTGTCAAATAGCGGCGCTATAGTATAGCAGAGTTTTAACAAATCGCTATTGTTCCGCGATATGCGATTTAGTGAAAGAGTTTGAACATTCATTATACCACAACATGGTTAATCTTGGATCTCTAGGTGATATAGTTATTTGTAGGTTTATGCAAAATTTATTTTTCATATGATCTGGATTTTACGTGTTACTGTTTTAATGGTTTTAAATTGCAATTTGGAGACCATTGTAGGCCACTTGACTGCAATGTTGCATGATGCAAACTGCAATTAAAATCATGATGTGCATTATACTACATTACTGTGAATATTGTATATCTGTATTTACATGACTTCAGACCTTTTGGCCTGCTAAAAATAGTAACATTTCAGAGTTTATGTTTTTCTATGCTTGAAGCCATATTGAATTTTTCATCTACTGGTTGTTTGAGCAGATGCTATAACAAATCATAAATCTGATGGCCTTTTGAAGGGCTCTGGAAATTCTCAAGGATCTCTGTCAAGCACAGAATGTGCATCAAATTCTGGAGGTTTTCTTCCTGTTGACTATGATTTGAATAATGATAGTATATTGAATTTTAGAAGGCACCAGACTATGCTAGGTGTATTTATGAAATTTTGGAATAGAGTAAATGTTAGAATATAAGATAATGTTAATCAAATTTTTAACAGTAAGTAATGTTTCAGGCTCTCTTTCAAAAAAAAAAAAAAAAAAAGATTATAGGATCCGAGTCACTTTATAGGATACATGTAGTTTGCTGTGAAGACTGGTTTGATATTTGTTTTCCATCATATTGATACTCTGGTACAATGTGTTTTCAGAAAATGATTCACATTCTATGCAAATTCAACAGCAGAACGTGAGTGGTTCCACCACAGGAAAAACTTTTATTAGCAATGAGATGTTTGATGGGAAGATGGTAGGATATTTTAAATGCAGTTTGTTTTTCCTCATTTCTTTTTGTCATTTTTGCTCGATGTGTAATACCTTCTCATAATTGTTCTTTTTCTTATATCTTTTATATTTTATTTTATGGTGCATCTGTTTTTAATCTTCAGGTTAATGTTGTTGAAGGACTGAAGTTGTATGAAGATTTATTTAGTAGTACTGAAGTTTCAAAACTTGGTTCATTGGTCAATGATTTAAGGGTTGCTGGAAGAAAAGGACAATTTCAAGGTAAGTGAATTGTGTTGTACGTCTTCATATTGAAAGAATCCATCGCTAATTTGTTTTTCATTCTTTGTTTTGGTTCTTTTTTAAAGACTTTTGTCTGATTTTTATGCAATGACCAATGTGTGTGGCAGACACTTGATAGGTCCTCCGCACATATTTTTAATGTTGGTCATCTCATTGAATAATGATTGTGTGTGTGTGTGTGTGTATATATATATATATTATCTTTCTAGTCTTTTGTTAAAGTAGTTGAGTAGTTATCAAAAGGAGGTCTTTAGCATTACCTTTGATGCTAACTATCATCTTTAAAGTGGTAGCTCGACATTTGTGTATGCCAAGTCAAATATTTATTGTATTATGTATTTTCTCGCTCTTGCAGTAAACTTTATGTATTATGTCTTTCTATTTGTTGGGATACCATAAAAAGAGCGTGCTTTAGTAAGAGATTAGGGATACAGAACAGAAGAATAACAAATCTTCCTAGTGCAGTGAAATAACAGGAGGAACAAATATTTAAAGAAAAGTATATCAGCTCAAAAGGACCCTTTCTTACAAACTAGCAATTAATATTCTCTTCTATGTTCTATCCTACTGAAATCCCATTTATTGTAGAACTAAACTCCTAATTCTAATAAAATACGATAACAAATCATGATGATAATTAAGAAATATGGAAACTAGTCGTCTATGATGCACCCATGCTCTGATAAGCCGACGCATTCTGATTTTCCATCAACACGTGTCGGCAGAGGTGAGGGCCTGGTGAGCCTTGGTACACATTTCGGATACAAACAATGAGGACCAAACCCAATAAACTTAAGTTTCATAGTTAGTGACAAGACGAGTTGAAAATTGTTTGATAAAGCAAAAGCTCTTACCTATAGTTTCAATAACCCAAAATTAATTGATAGCCATTGCTAACTCCTAGTATTTTTTAATGTATATATTGGTTGTATTTATTTTCACAAGATAGCTTTTAGGTTAAAATCTCTCTTCCACATTGATCGTAAAATTTTCTGTAAACAGAAGTAAGTAATCTAATCACACCAAATTCAAAAGTGCAGCCACTTAATCTAATCATAACCATCTATCTGTTAAATCTGGACCTTTGATTTACCAAATATTTACACACACACACTAATTAGATAAAAGCCATAAAATAAACATAAAATAGTTGATTCAAGCAGCGTGCCATTCTGGAATTCATTTTATTGTCTGCATTTTGTAGAACATGTATGAATTGCTCACTTGTCTACTTTTTGTTAAAAAATCAGAGTTTTTTTTTATGCTCTAAGTAAAAGCATAGGATACAATTTCCCGTTTTTGAAAGGGAAAAAAATACACATACCGTTGCATCCATATCATTCATTCTGGGATTCTTAAAATTTGACGTTTTACAGGTTTTATGAATGTTTTAATTTTTCATATAAATTTTTTTGTTATAATGTGTACTGAAATAAAGGACTTGTTTTTTCATCTGCAGCACAAATGCCTTCTCTAGTACACAGTACTTTTTTTTTTTTCTTTCATTTTTAATAACTGCTAGTTACTTAGCTAATATCTTTAATGAACAGGGAGTCCGACATATGTGGTTAACAAAAGGCCCATAAGAGGACATGGAAGAGAGATAGTTCAGTTGGGTGTTCCAATTGCTGATGTGGACAATGTGACAGCGTCGTTCAAAGGCAGGTTTTCTATCTCACATACACACTTTGTAGCCACATTATTTGTTTTCCCTACCTCTATAATAATGACTAATGAAGTTTCACTAATTGAATCTGACAGATAAGAATGTGGAATCCATGCCTTCCTTGTTTCAAGATATCATTGAACGCATGGCTGCCTCACAAGTTATGTCTGTTAAGCCTGATGCTTGCATTGTGGATTTCTATAATGAGGTAGCTTCTTGTATTTTTTTTTTTTTTTTGGGAAGGGGGTTT
>Ga0228711_1001432_pt1 | contig 34931 bp, 17 predicted proteins | sample MedpolnodulmetaG_2_FD_177996 | JGI IMG/M metagenome (GOLD analysis project Ga0228711, IMG submission 177996) | Root nodule microbial communities from Medicago polymorpha collected in Santa Monica, California, United States - brown nodules | ecosystem: Host-associated > Plants > Roots > Nodule... | reverse complement strand
TTTGTGAGAGGTTGAATTGGTAATGAATGGAGCTGCACTCATTTTTTTTCTCATTTTGAATTGTATGTCTGAGATCACACTTATCCCTCTTGTTTGGGGTGTGAAGAATTTGATGATGAATCCTCTCCCCTTCTGGCCTTTCTAAAAGGACTGTCTGCTTTTATCTTTTACTTCTAGTACTGTTGAGGAAATATGTAGTAGTCCATATCTCCCTTTATTGTATTTGTAATTGAAATTCTCTACTTGCTACTTCTGCATTGACAGTCTCAACTTGCTACTTATGCAATTAAATTCTCTCTTGATATCTCACTCAATTTATCATTCGGATTATCTCTATATTCCAAACTTTTACAACATGCTTATCAAATTGAAATTATCAATTTGTTGATTTCGAAATTATTATCAAATTAGAATTCGAAAACCTCTTTTACTAACCATATGATCATTACATCCTCGGATACAAACATGATTTCTGAATTATTCTACATTTTAGTTCTATTCAATCACCCGAGTTAACAAATATAATGATTGTTTGGCGGTGATTATGAAATTTCAGTTTAGGGATTATTCTTATCGTAACTTGGTGATGGTTCCTTTTGTTATTATTGAACAAAAGCATAATGTCGATGCCATGGTGCAAAAGCTACTTTCTGTGACTACTTAGATTATACTGTAACAATTACATGTATTGTATCGGCATTCTTTATCGGATTTTTTTTTATTTGATAATTGTTTAGTAATTCAACAGTGGTGATAGCTAGTTCGGCAATTCTGATCCTTATTATAATATCTGGTATACCAATGCCTAAGTTGTAAACTTGTACTTATGTACAGATGGATTAGAAAGAAACAGAGATGAGGAATCCCATATTAATCTTCATAGAATTAACTTTATGTCACTTAATTTTCAACGAGCCCTGGAAACTGCCACAAACAATTTCAAAAGAAATGCAGGATAGTTTTTAAGCAAGTAGTGGTGTTTTCTTTGAGAACTGATGTTGTTTAAGTACTATAGGTGGGTGATGATGTTGAGGAGATGCAATCAACCAAATAGTCTTGCATTTTATTTTGTAATGTTCTACGTGTTTATACCAAACAGTACCATTAACTGATATATCAGACCTTGTTAAATCCAATTAGAGCATCTCCAACAAGGTTTCATCAATTGAATTTCAAACTCTATATAACTGTTCCATAATTTCTGTTTTCATTGTAGCACATCTTTGTGGCAATCTGAGATCCATAAAAAATTGTAGATTACCTTATTTAAGCTACCATTCCATACAAATATAGAATTATTATCTTTGCAAACAACCAGCAAAAGAATTAATTAAGCTATCGACCTTATAAATTGCTTAAATATGTATCATTGGAACAAAAATATTATGAGTTGTATAGATGTGATGTGGCACAATGGAGCCCACTAAATGAGAGATAAGCTACCCTAAACGAGTTATTTACATTATGTTCATTGGAGATGCTCTTAGAACCTCAATTTTGAAGGTCTATTTCTTGTGAACAAGTTGAAGGTATTTCTTAAACTTCAGCTAATAACATATCTTACTTATCAATCACTTGGAGATGCTCTTAGAACCTCAAACTTGAAGGCACGTTTCTTAATGTTCAGCCAAAAGCATATCTTACTTATCAATCACTTTTTTGAATTATCATGAACAATTTACCTTTTTCAAATGCTTACCATTATCATGTTTTGGCATTGTGTTCTAACATATAGAATCCACCTGAGAGAATCCACTTCCCTTCGTGTTGTCTATACCTTGTTAGTGCTTTCAATCTATAAACTCTTTTCATCCCTAATTATAAGTTCTCTTTGAAAAAAAGTCTTGTCCCCTAAATATAAATTCCTATACAAATTAGTAGGTTCATCTATTATTATTATTATTATTATTATTAGGGTTAAATAAGTTTTTCGTCCTTATAAATATAGCGAATTTTGATTTTAGTCCCTAAAAAATTAAACTGATTGTTTTCATCCTCACAAATTTTTTTATTTTGTTTTTCGTCCTTAATGGCCATTTTATGTTCATATAAATGGCAAAATTATAACTCTTTTATGTTCAAATTGTATCCATGTTATGTCCGTTTATTATATTCGATATTTATATATTCATATCGTGTTCAAAAAATGTCAAAAACATGTTAAAATTATAATCATTAAGGACCAAAAACAAAATAAATTTTTTTGTGAGGATGAAAACATTCAGTTTAATTTTATAGGGACTGAAATCAAAATTCGTTATATTTATAGGGACGAAAAACTTATTTAACCCTTATTATTATTATAAACATACCCTGATTAATACAACTAACTTGCATTAGAATATAAATAGTCAAATTAAATACAATACAAACAAATGACACTTTAATAAAATTCATACACAAACTAATACATTAACACTATCAATTTTTCTTAATAGGTGTAAAATTAGTCAAAAGTACTTAAATAAGAGACAAAGGGAGAATAATGCAAACACACAATTATAAAAAAAAAAGCTGCAAATCCCCTAAAAAACCTGCAAATGTTTTTTTTTTTGGTGTTAAAAAGTAACAAAGAAAAAAGAAACAAGAAAACAAGGAAAAATCTAAACACTATGTAGCTAGTATGCCTCTTAAAAGGAGAGACACTAAGCCAATTGAATAACGATCCCAATGAGATGAATAAGCGGAATGGACAACCTTCTTAGCCATAAAACCAGCACATATATTCTAGTAACAGAGAGACATACACATGTAAACTTGCATTTGTCATACTGAGAATAGGTCCATCACTTCCAAACAATCATTCTCGCATATGAAGTGTGTATAGCCGAGATCATAACAAGTTGCAATCTCAAGTTGAATAACATGAAGTTCCGCCAAGAGTGCATCACCACCATTTGCAAAGTGAGTGAACTCCGCTATCCTGTTTCCATCATGACCACGAAGAACTCCACCAATGCCTAGACGAGAACTGTCTTCAAGAAAACTGCGTCACATCAATCCAGTCCAATTTGTCAAACTCGGTGCAAACCGATGAACCGACGGGTGTTTAGGCGTCCCCAATTTTGCAATGCAATCACATATCCACTACGCTGTGTAGATCTTTTGTTTTTATATTGCTTCTTATCATTTATATATAATAACTAAACAGTTTTTTTTTAAGGGAATCAATCACACTTTTTTTTTAAGGAACCAAACACACTCTTATCATTTAAATATTATCGCGGAGCATCTCAGATAGTTTAGTAAACATTTTTTTACTATATTTATTTGAATACGTATTACTCCCTCCTTTCCTCTATCTAAACATCCATTTGATTTTATTTTTGTCCCTAAATGTAAACCTTTTTTAAATTACAACACGCATTAGTTATCTTTTTTTCTTCCAAATATAGCCTTATTTAATACTATTATTAAAATATATGCAGCTAAATTCAAGGGACATCTATAAAGTTGTTTTTATTTATGTCATAAAAATGAAAAAAAAATAATTTTGTTGAGTTCAAAGTCATTCAGTTCAATCTAATTTCATATGAAGAATTATTTTATATAAACCGAGTCATATAAACGAGCCATCCGATTCAATCCGATTCAGTCATGCGGTTCGACCAGTGATCCAATGGTTCAACAATGACCCAGTACCTTACCGAGTCGATCACCGGTTCGGTTTTTAAAACTATGGCTATGTTTGGATAGCTCAAAACTAACGGAGCGGAATGGAACGGAACAGAGATTCCATTCTATTGATTGAAAAGTTGACAGAATGTAATGAGTTATAACTTTTTATACCAATTTTACCCTTAATTTAAAAAAAAGAAGTTGAATTCTCAACTCAATCGAATCCATATGTGCTTATTTTGGCACCGTTAAAGAGTACCTTCATTCATTCATGTGTGTACTCAAAGTCAATACAAGTAACCATAAGCAAAATAAAACCAGTACAGTACGTGGTTCATGAATAGCACCAACATAGGAATTACATAATGAGCCCATGTGAATTATGATTTCATTTCAGGAACTCGTAAAATGATAAATTCATAATTAATCATATAATGATAGAGTTGCAAAAGGAGTCACAAAAAACTGAGATACCTCGTTGGAGTGCAGAACGAGACACATGCAGTGGAGATTCGTAGGAGATGAGAGCATGATGGAATAAGACAGGGTGAAGAGAAAAAAAGAAAGAAAAAAAAAAGAGGGAACGAGGTGCGGGAAATGAAATAAAAAAATAGGACAAAATTGTGATTGTATTATCAGTGTGTTAGATTCCATTGGATACACCCTAAATTAGGGGAATGAAAAATTGGTTGAATGAGTATGTTGTTATTCAATGGAATGGATTACACACCATTCCATTCCATTTATTTTTAACAAAATCAAACAATGGAATGTGATTTCATTCCACTCCATTCCACCACTCTCCACCAATCCAAAAATAATCTATGTGTTTATCGATCAATGAAAGAATGGTGAGTAATACGTGAACCCGTGCTCTGAAAGAAAGAAAGGAGAGAGAAACGAAAAACCCTAAAAACCCTACAACCTTTCCTTCCTTCCAATGGCGGATGATGTTCTTCCACCGGAAATACTTACGGAAATCCTCTCCCGCTTACCAGTAAAATCACTTCTCCGATTCCGATCAACTTCAAAATCACTTAAATCCATAATCGATTCTCACAACTTCATCAACCTTCACCTCAAAAATTCCCTCAATCGATCCTTCTTCATTCGACTCAAATCCAATATCTACCAAATCGAAGATGATTTCTCAAACCTCACCACCGCCGTTCCACTCAACCACCCTTTCACTCGTAACAGCACCAATATTGCTCTTATCGGTTCATGTAACGGCCTCCTCGCCATTTCCAACGGCGAAATCGCTCTCAGGCACCCTAACGCCGCCAACGAAATCGCAATCTGGAACCCTAACATCCGTAAACATCGGATTGTTCCTTTCCTCCCTCTTCCTATTACTCCTCGTTCTCCATCTGACATGAACTGCTCCTTGTGCGTTCACGGCTTCGGTTTTGATCCTTTAACCGGCGATTACAAAATCCTCAGACTCTCTTGGTTAGTCTCTCTACAAAACCCTTTTTATGATTCACATGTGAGGCTCTTCAGCTCGAAAACGAACTCGTGGAAAATAATTCCTACTATGCCCTACGCTCTTGTCTATGCTCAAACCATGGGGGTTTTCGTTGAGAATTCTATTCACTGGATTATGGCGAAGAAACTTGACGGGTTACATCCTTCTTTAATTGTTGCTTTTAACCTCACACTTGAGATTTTCAATGAGGTTCCTCTTCCTGATGAAATAGGTGAAGAAGAGGTTAATAGTAACGGGCGTGTTGAAATTGATGTTGCTGTTTTGGGAGGGTGTCTTTGTATGACTGTGAATTATGAAGCTACTAAAATTGATGTTTGGGTGATGAAAGAATATGGTTCTAGAGATAGTTGGTGTAAACTTTTTACTTTGGTTAAATCGTGGTTAACCTTACGTTTGAAATCTTCAAGTCCTTTATGTTATTCTAGCGATGGAAGTAAGGTTCTGATGGAAGGAATTGAGGTTTTATTGGAGGTACATCATAATAAGCTGTTTTGGTATGATTTGAAGACTGAACAAGTTAGTTATGAAGGAATTCCTGATTTTGATGGAGCTAGGATTTGTGTTGGAAGTCTTGTACCACCTTCCTTTCCTGATAATTCTAGGAAGAAGGAGAATCATACAAGCAAGAGCAAGGAAAGGTACTTCTTGTTGATTATCCGAGTTTTTTGAATTTTTGCTGTGTATAAGTTAATACCAGTTCAATGGACCGTCGTATGATATATGCAGTTAAACTCTGCTAAAGGTCAATTTGAGTTCTTATTTATTATAGGAAAGGGATTCTCTAATTACTTTGAATTCTCTACCTTTGTTTGTTTATGTATGTGACAAAAAATTGAGTTCTTATTATAGGAAAAAGATTCTCAAATTGAGTTTTTTGCTTTGTTTATTGTGTGTCTGGTGGATTTAAAGAAACAAAAAATTGACAATGATGTATGCTATGTGTGAAAGAAAGAATTTGCTAAGTGTGAATTTTGGTATGAATTGACAACAATTTATGCAATGTAACAACAAATTCTTCTCTTTGCATCATGTCATTTCATGTACTTGCCTCACCCTAATGGAAAAATGACTTTTATTATTCTTGTTTCTTTTGCTAAGTTTGTTGACCAAAACCTTTTATAGATCTTGTGTATCTTGCATGTATTTTTTCTAAATGATATTAAATTACTTCATTAACAAATGATTTGATAGATTGACAGCGGCATTATATGCATATTTGGATATTAGTATACCTTTATGTTTTGAATTTCATTTAGTTATTTGTTTTGGGCGAGACTTGAACAATCCTAACTGTTCTATAGACTAATTTCCATTGAGGTGTTGCCATAACAAATCATTTGATAGCCACCATATGGCAGCTTGTTTATGTCCAGTCAAGTGAAATTGAACCTTTGTTTATTTGTGTTTGGCTTCTAGTTCTACGTTCTTGCTGTTGATTCATCTTGAAAATAGGTTTGCATGCTTGTTCAAATGAAGTGAATTGAATTATGAAAGTCGAAGCTAATTTTGGTATATGACATCATATACAACAATGAAGCGAAATATACTTATTTTGTGTGTTTAAGGGTGCAGAATTTTTTGAATCAACATGACGTATACTTTTTGGGAAATTACACTGACCTCCCCTAATGTTTTCTTAAACAACACATACACCCCCTTCTATTTCTCAAAAAACACTTACCTCCTCTGCAATATAATGCCGTTAAGTTTATAAACTCCTTCCACCAATGGCACAACCATTGCAATAATCACTTTGACCAACTACTTCACCGTGCAATGTGCGCTTTTCTTCCTTTTCAACTTTCCCTCTAAAGTATTCCCCACAATGTACCCCGTTTGCTGTTAATGTTTTTTCTTGTTTCTGAGGTACTGCTTGTTAATGTACCCAGTTTGCTCTCCTCTTGTTAATGGTTTTGATATGGAGTGAAGCGACGTTGCTGAAGTTTTAAAGGGCCGAGCTTGTTATTTTGAGCTAAGATTAATGTTGTAGTATTATGAATTCATTTTCAATATATCCAATCCAATCTATAAGAAATTAGTTATTATTGATAACTGGGAACATAGGGATTGTGTCAATTTTCTTTTTCTTTTTTACTTGGAGCTGTCAAATAAAATGGGTATATCCCGTACCAGTTTATCACATAACTTTCTTTTTTGGCTTTTTCAAGAAAAACACAGTGTAGAAGAAGGATATAGAAAATGTAAAGGGGGTAGAGGTTTGTAAGGATTGGAGAAGTCTCCTGGAACATCAAACCCTTATCTAATTCTATGGAGAAACCAAATCTATTTGTATGTGTTTGTTGTAGAAGGACTTTGATTTACTCAAACTCTGTTAAGAAGGCAGTGACAACATTAATTTAAAAGGGAGGTGTGTTTCAGTTAAAGAAATTAGTACGGGAGGTGAATGTTCATTTTTAAACTAGAGGGGGTGTTTGTGTTATTTAAGGATATCTCGAGGGAGGTGAGTGCAATTTTCCCATATTTTTTTTATGCTTACCTAAAGGAAGGTGGAAGAAAGGCAATATAAGTCTAAGAATGATCTATAAAAGCTAACCTACATTCATCACAGCTTAGGATCACAAAACAACTGAACTAATCTACTATTGTTTACACAAATTCTTGCAATGGTGTCTGCTGTTGCGTGCAGAATTGTTAATGGCTTTGGTTAGGAAGTTTACTCCAAAATCCAAATGCTTGTTAAAATGCACAAGTTTGGAGGATTTAATTATCGTTTGGTGCACCAAGTGGTTGCCCCAGAAGTTTGAAATGAGTAATGTTTTCTTGAAAGTTTAATGATATTTCTTTGCATTTATGTTTGGAAGTCAACGTTTCTTCATGATCTAATTCTGTAACTGAATGTTGTGATTTGAAAACAAGGAATGAGGGCTTCAATAACTGAATATGTACCCAAGTGTTGTAGATACTGTTTAGAAGTAAATAAAGGCTAAACTAGTTGTACTAGAGTGCCAGGGTGCGCGCAGAATATTTAGAATATGTACCTAAGAGAAGAATTTGCTCTATAGTTTGGTATGAATTTCTAAACACACTTAGCTAAAGAATTTGCTGAAAGAAATAATTTTGGTATGAATTGTTTTTTTTTTTTTTTCATTCATCGTTTGAGATTTTGACTCCTAAATAATTATTTTGACCAGCCTATTTCTGAATGTTGAGACTATTCCACCCTGCTGTGTTATGTGAAGAGAAGAAAGTTGTTGAGAAATTGGTCTACCATGAAATTACTCTAAGCTTTTGCATAGTTCATTTCAAAAGCATGGTTTTTTATCAACTATTTTTGTGATATTGTTGAACTTACTTCGATGGGATTCATTTTTTTCTACAGGGACGACTTCTTGTCCGGAGGATTTAAATTGAGATTGTAAGGGTTGAAAGGAAGGACCTGTGATGTGCAGCAGCTGAAACAGATGCTCAAGTTGTTTCTTGTAATGGAATTAGTCTGCTTGGTTTGTGAGAGGTTGAATTGGTAATGAATGGAGCTGCACTCATTTTTTTTCTCATTTTGAATTGTATGTCTGAGATCACACTTATCCCTCTTGTTTGGGGTGTGAAGAATTTGATGATGAATCCTCTCTCCCTCAGGCATTTCTAAAAGGATCGTCTGCTTTTATCTTTTTCTTCTGCATTGAAACTCTCTACTTGCTATTTCTGCAATTAAATTCTCTACTTGGTATCTCACTCAATTTATCATTTCCATCATCTCTAAATTCCAAACTTTTACAACATGCTTGTGAAATTGAAATTATCAATTTGTTGATTTCGAAATTATTATCAAATTAGAATTAGAAAACCTCTTTTACTAACCATATGATCATGTTGTGCATGTTACAAATGCAGAGTTTATTACATCCTCGGATACAAACATGATTTCTGAATATTTAGTTCTATTGAATCGCCTGAGCTAACAAATGTAATGATTGTTTGGTGGTGATTCAGTTTAGTGATTATTCTTATTGTAAGTTTGCGATAGTTCCTTTTGTTATTAAACAAAAGCTTAATATCGATGCCATGGTGTACTTTCTGTGACTACTTATAACAATTACATGTATTGTATAAACATTCTTTATCAAATTTATTTATTTGCAATTGTTTAGTAATTCATCAGTGGTGATTATCATTTACTCAAAAAAAAAAAAAAACTGGTGATTATCATATCTGGTATACCAGTGCCTAAGTTGAAAACTTGTATTTGGTATTAAAAAGAAACAAAGTTGAGGAATCCCTTCATAGAATGAACTTTATGTCACTTAATATTTTCATTGAGCCTGGAAACTGTCGCAAACAATTTCAAAACAAATGTAGGATATTTTGTAAGCAAATAATGGTGTTTTCTTTGAGAACTGATGTTGCAAGTACTACTAAGTAGTAACGATGTTGAGCAGATGCAATCAACCAAACAGTCTTGCATGTTTTACGTGTTTATTTATACCAAACGGTCCAATCAGAGCATCTACAACAAGGGTTTCATCGTTGAATTTCAAACACTATATAACCGTTCTATAATTTTTGTTTCCATAAAAATTGTAGCACGGGTAATCCGAGTTCCATAAAAATTGTTGAGTGCATTATTTAAGCTACGGTCCCATACAAATATAGAATTAATTATCTTTACAATCAACTAACAAAATAATTAATTAAGCTATCACCCTTATCAATTGCTTAAATATGTATAATTGGAACAAACATATTATGAGTTGTACAATTTTGACGTGGCACAATGGAGCCCACTAAATGAGAGATAAGCTACCTAAAATGAGTTTTTTTTTTTTGGGTGGTAGCTACCTAAAATGAGTTAGATTATGTCCATTGGAGATTCTCTTAAAACCTCACTCTTGAAGGTATGTTTCTTAATCTTCAGCATATAACATATCTTACTTATCAATCACTTGGAGATGCTCTTAGAACCTCAAACTAAAAGGCATGTTTCTTAATCTTCAACCAAAAACATATCTTACTTATCAATCACTTTAATGAATTATCATGAACAAGTTTACCTTTTTCAATTGCTTACCATTAGCATGTTTATGGAATTGTGTTCAAGCATATGGACTTTTGGATCAAGAGATATTACCTACAAAGTCTTTCTATATTGTACATTTGTATGGAACTGTGGATTAAATAAGGTACTCTACAATTTTATTACCGTATTTTTCAGTTATGTACGACCCTCCTCAATTTCTACAAAGTCTTTATATATGAACCATAAGACACTCATCTGAAACCGAATCTATAAATTTGGTGGCTTGTAGATTCTGTCGTTGGATGGGAATAACTTTTCTGGTCCAATTCCAAACTCTATTTCAGAAACGGCTTCCATCAAATCCAAGGACTTGAGACGCAACGCTCTTTCTGGAGCGCTGCCCTGGTCGCTGACTAGTCTTGTACTCCCTTCGTCTCATTTTAATTGTCACTTTAGCTTATTTCCAGCCTTGAGAAACTCGACTTGCACGGGAATATGTTTGATGGTCCGCTAGATGTTGAATTTATACTTTTATCTAGTGCTAGCTATGTTGATTTAAGTGATAACATGCTACTGAGTTCTGGTTCTGGGAAATTTCTACCAGGAATATCTGAAAGTATTTAGTATCTGAATCGAAACCACAACCAGCTTACTGGTATATTGGTTGGTGGAGCTGAACAACCTATTTTCCAGGACTTGAAGGTTTTAGATCTCAGCTATAACCAATTGAATGGAGAATTACCTGGATTCAGGATTCATTCCTTAAGCTTAGCAACAACCGATTTTCAACATTTATTCCTAATGGCTTGCTTAAAGGAGATTCTTTGGTTATAACTGAACTTGATTTGAGTGCCAATAATCTCTGAAGTAGATTCGTTAATTCCTATTTTTCTTCTCCTCGAAGTACATAATCTGACTTATGAGTGCTCAGTTTCAATTGCTATTAATCTAATGATGAAAATTTTCTTTTAGGGCCATTGAGTATGTTTACATCAACAACACTTCCCTTTCTCAATCTCTCGTCAAATGGTTTCACCGGTGAACTGCCACTCCTAACTGGAAGTTGCGCTGTACTTGATCTGTCAAATAACAAATTTGAAGGAAATTTAACCAGGATACTGAAATGGGGGAACTAAGAATATCTCGATCTCAGTGGTAATCGTTTGGCAGGGAACGTCCCTGAGATAACACGTCAGTTTTTGCAATTAATTTATATGAATCTATCCAATAATCATCTTAGTGACGACCTTCCAAAAGTGCTAACAAAGTATCCAATGCTTAGACTGATTGATATCAGTTACAACCAATTAAAAGGCATTCTTCTAACCAAGTTTTTCACAATGCCAACATTACAAGGCCTCCATCTTGAAAATAATTTGATCAACGATGGCATTTAATTTTTCTCACAACCAACTTAGTAGCTTTTTTCCTGATGAGTTTGGATCATTAACTAGCCTGAGAGTGCTCAACATTGTTGGAAATAACTTTGTTGGTTCTCTTCCAACTACTATTGCTGACATGAGTTCTTTCGACTCCCTTGATATATGAAATAATCGTTTTACCGGTCCACTTCCAAATAACATGCCAAAGGGACTCATAGACTTCAACGCTTATGAAAATGATCTATCTGGAGTTGTCCCAGAAGTTCATAGAAAGTTCCCTAATTCTTCTTCCTTTCTTGGGAATGCTAAGTTACATTTTCGAAATAGTCATCCTGGATCAACCGTTTCACCTACCGAAAGTTCCAAGGGGAAGTCTATGTCCACAGTTGTTAAAGTAACAATCTTACTGGCTGTTTTCATACATTCCCAGGAATCTCTGGACCGATTCATCCAGAGAGAGTGGGGGTCCTTTGGTTGTATCAGCTGAGGATCTCGTGGCTTCACGCAAAGGATCACCATCAGAAATAATTCGCCATGATGAAAAAACTGCAGTTGTAGCTAGATTCTCTCCATCAAAACACAGCCACTTTTCATGGTCCTTGTGATTTATTGACTTTTCACGAGCTTACAAGACTAGATACGAGGTCATCGGATAGGTTGATTGGAGAGCTAAATTTTCATGATGATACAATATCACTGACACTTTAGGAGCAATGAAGGGCACCAGCCGAATTTTTGGGAAGAAGTAGTCATGGTACCTCTTACAAGACAACTTTGGATAATGGTTTGTTGTTGAGAGAAAGAGTGGAGAAACAAAGGAAAGAGCTTGTTAAAGAGATAAGGAAGTTAATTTATAATTAAAGCTAAAAATAAGATTATCGAAGTTCTGATTATTACAAAATTCCTCTCAGCTTTTTTTTTTTTTTAAAATTTCCTTTTATCTAATTTTTATACATGAAAGATAAGGCTTCTTTTTAAAAATACTGTTTGGCATAACTTCTTTTAAAGAGAAGTTAAAAGTAAGTCGGACCAAATTGAGCCTTCGATTTTTATTTTTTTTTGGTTTCCAGCAAGGTTGTCAAGATTTTGCTTCAGATCGAAAGGTGACAGCAAGATCGCAACACCTAAAATCGCAATCAAAATCAAAGGATTCTACTCATGCACAAGATTGAAGGGATGGGAGATGGTATATAAATGGAATATTCTTAGAAAAAAAAAACCTCATTCATACCATACTCCCTCTCTCTAATCTTCAGAAAAAGAAAACGCTCTCTATTTTCCTCAACACAGCGCCACTATGAACCTTGTCTTCTCTGGCACAGTGGGCGGTGGTGCACCACCGTGCCGGAGCTCCAAAACTCCACCAAATTTTTAAAAAAAACACACCTCTTAAAAGCCTTTTTTCTCCTAATCCCGTTTATGAAGTTTTTTTCCAAAAAAAATGCATTAAACCTACTAGATCTACAAATCAAAATACGAAACAACAAAAGGCTACCTTTTCTTTCTTATTCTTCAATTCATTTTGCTTATGTTTCGTCTCCTTTTCTTCTGTTTCTCTCACGTTGAACTGGTTTGGCTTGAATGACTGGATGAACTTTGAAGTTCGGCCGGTCTTGGCTTCCTTGAGTTTGGTTTTGTGTATGCCGTTTGGTTTTGTGTGTTTGGATCTGGAGTTCGAAAAAAACAGAGAAAGGGTTGTAATAATGGATTTTCGGTTTCTTTTTTGTGGATTTTGAGTGAGGCTAGTTAGTGAGTTGTGGTTTTTGAGAATGAATCTTGTTGTTGGTTTGTGCTGAATTCGGAAAGGGTGGTTGTTGTTGAGATTTTGAGCATTTGATTGTGTTATTGCAAGCAAACCGTGAAGAAAATTAAGGTTTTAGATGTTGATGATGGTGGGATATGTTAGTGTGTTGTGATGGGTTATGGTTGTGAGGATTCAAAATGTGTTGCTGGGAAAATCAATGAAAAATTTAGGGTTCATCAAATTTGATGTGAGGCTGCCGTTTGTGAAATTTTAGAGTTTGTGGTTGTTCTCTATGTTGAAAAGAGAAAAGAGTTTTTGATCTATTTTCTTGCTACTCCCGTATAAGAAAAGTGGTTTTTGTGAGTTTCTGTGCCCCTCTGCCAATGATTGGACAAGTATACTTATAGTGACCAATTAGGTTAAGAGTGAAAACTGAATTGGACCAAAAAGCCCCTAAAGGTATCCAAAGCAAAGGACAGCTGGACACTAAGACTTGGACAAAAAGAAATGGACCATATAATAAATAAAAAACAAATAAAATAAAAAAAAGATGTAAATAAATAAAAAAGGAAATTCAAATTTAATGAAAGAAAAATAATAAAAACTAATTAAAAATAAAATAAAACAGTTAATAAAAATAAAAATGAAAAGTAATGAAATAATAAAATAATAATAATAACAATAAAAATTTAAAACTGTTCCTTCAGAACCAAAATGAGGTATTTTAAAATATCTTTCTGCCGAAATTTCGTCTGAGACGACGAAGCTTCTCGGTTATTTTAAAAACGAGTCAAAACTTTTAACTGGTCAAAAAATGGGGTATGACATGATAAAAAGAAAATGTAGAACGTTTAAAGCATACATAAGAAATCAAATGTACTTGTATCCTGATCTTGTGTGAGTGAGAATGATGCGTGCCTTGTTTTCAATAATAGTTCGCAACTGTATAGTTACTGCCAGCAAAAATAATGACAATGCAATTGATCCTATAACAAAAATAAAGAAATAAAACATGTAGTAACATGCTTTCAGCTTAAATCATGCGAGTTTTGTTGAGTTACATCATCATTTTTCTTTGAAACAAAAGAATGAAATAATATGAAAAAACATAAACAAATATTAATCTTTTTGCATATTTGGCTTACCAACATATAAATTAAATTGTGAGGTGAAGTAACAGAGACAATTTTTATAGTATCAAAATTAAAATACAGTAAAAAAGAACTTAAATTCTTTAAACCTACAAATTTCACTGTAACCGGAAAAAAAAACCTACAAATTTCAGTATGAGGCAAATAAGATACATGAGAGAAAAAAGGTAGGAAGATGAATAAAATAAATTTTGAAATTTGAAATCAAATTTGGAAGTGAAAAAGAAGAGAAATGGAGGGAATAATACCTTGAACTTTGACATATGAATCCTGACAACTATCTGGTACATATGTATGTGAAGTGAATTTAGTTATTTTAGTGTTCTTGTACTCTATTTTCTCAATATTTCCTCTTTAATGGTCTATTCCAATTACTAACATTCTTTGTAGATGTTATTTTTATTAACTTCAAAATAGATATATACACTCCTTCAAAAAAATTTAGATATATACAAAAACATGATAAAGTTATGAACGTATTAAATGAGATCACAAAGGACCTATGTGGAGATTGAGCATGAAGATTCCATGAAGGTTTGATGAAGTTTGGCATGGTTAAGGTAGTGAGGGTGAGGGCTGAATTTTTGGTGTAGGAAGAGGAGGAAGAGGTAAATTCTTGTGTTCTAAAGAAAAGTGTGGAAGAATAGAGAAAGTAGGAGAAATAATTGGGCTTGACCCATTTAAAAAAATCTAAAATGGAATTTTTTTTGGTGAGGTGGCACTCAACCAAGTCAATGACTTATTGAATGACCAAATCGCCCCTCTTGAGGGCAAAAATGTAAAATCATGGTGCATTTATTTTTATAAATAGTAAGTAGATTCAAGTTTTACTTATGTTAGATTGATTGTCTAAGTTCATTGTTTAATTCCAAAGTATTTTTAATTTTATTAATATAAATTTTCACTCATTTACAAAATTATTTCAAATGACTTGCTGGTTAAAAAGAGTTTTGGTTTAAATACAATTTTGGCCGTCATATTTCTTTATGTTACTTTTTTCTAAATTCTGATATATGTTTCATTTTTGGTCTTTTTTTATGACATGAACCTAATTATTTATGATGTGACAATGTTTACTAAATAAGCAAAGTTATGTATAATAGGTATTATCACATCATAAATGAATATTTTAAAACATAAAAAATAAAAAAAAACCCAAAAATGAGATATACACCAAAATGTAGAAAAAAGTAAAATTGATAATAAAAACCAATTTTTAAAATAGTGAGACCAAAACTTTATTTCCTCTCTAAAATAAGAAAATCAAAAATTAAATTTAAGTCAAGAGTTTTCAAGATATGTTTCAAATTTCAATTTTTGGATGCCTTATCTTCCAAGTTCCCCCTACAAACCCCCTTTTTTCCTCTGTCTACAAAACTACTTAGATTTAGTTGATGGACTTAATTATATGTTGATTTCAACCTCATTATTGGATGATCCTTTGGTGGGGTATTTTTTTTGGTGTAAATCAAGAATTTTCTATGAATAACTGCGAACATTAATCAATTGAGTTTTGTGGGATTCAAATGAACAATAAATTCTCTCTAATAATTTTAACGCTGTTGTATGTCCGAGACTATATTTCAATCTAATACATTGATTAAACTAAAAGAGAATCGTGACATCGACAAGATATTAAGTCTGGCTTCTCTCAATTCACTACCATCAATATCTACTATATATTTGACAAAGTTCTACTATTATAAGTCGCCATGTATTAATAATTTAAAATTGTTTATTTTGAAAATCAAATGATAAATGACACGGGTCCTTAGAAGTAGAAAAAATATCATGATTTATAATAATTTTCATTAAAAATATATTTCATTAAATGACATAATAATAACCCTATGTAGTAGTTTAGTAAATGACATAAATAACCCTATGTTATTGTGTTATTTAAATAATTTTCATTAAAAATATATTTATAATAATAATTAACATACTTAATACACAAAATTTAAGAACTATATTAACTAATTCATTATGTAACATTGTATTCAAGCATTTCTTTCCGAACACATGATTTAAGTTAGTCTAAAAACATACAGGTTGCAAATAAAAGAATTGTATAATAGTCCATACACGTGATTCAAAGCAAGGGTAGGATTGACATTTTTTAAAGTTATACATGTTCCTACCACTTTCTTCCCGTTTCATCCCTAGTTGCATCTTTCCTTCTACTCGCCTATTCCAAACAGCCCCTTAGTAGCAGATGAGTTGACAAATTAGTGGGATGGTGACAATCAACACTGTTTATTATAAGGCCTTAAACCGAGATTAAGAGCTCAAATGCTTCCTCCTAAATAAAATGTTGATGAGATTTTTGCAAAAGTGTAGTACTAAATGTGAAGCACCACGCTAGAAAATACATTCAGAAAAGACAAGGAAAACAAACACATTTCAACATGAACAAATACTAAAACCCTAAATCAACCAAAACGCAGCAGCTCCACTCAACTCAGCTCGCCGATAAAACCCTAGAACCTACGTTCCTTCCTTTCAATGGCGGGTGATGTTCTTCCGCCGGAAATACTCGCCGTAATCTTCTCCCGCTTACCAGTAAAATCACTTCTCCAATTCCGATCAATTTCTAAATCGCTTAAATCCATAATCGATTCCCACAACTTCACTAGCCTTCACCTCAAAAATTCCCTCAATCGATCCTTAATCCTTCGACACGAATTCAATCTCTACCAACTCCAAATCGATGATGATGATTTCTCTAAATCGATTATTCCACTCAACCATCCTTTCAAGACCGCTCCTGTCACGCGTGCCAGCTTCATGCCTCTTATTGGTTCATGTAACGGCCTCCTCGCCATTTCCAATAGCCAAATCTGCTTCACGGATCCTTACGGCCCCAACGAAATCACTATCTGGAACCCTAACACCCGTAAACATCGTATTATCCCTTTTCTCCCTCTTCCTATCCCTAACATTCTCCAGTCTGAAAACATCGATCGCGCCGGTGTATGCGTTCACGGCTTCGGTTTTGATTCATTATCCGGCGATTACAAAATCCTTAGAATCTCTTGGATAGCCGACCTACATTACTCTTTTGATCCACATGTCAGACTCTTCAGCTCTAAAACAAACTCATGGAAAATAATTCCCAGTATGCCGCACGCCCTTTACTATACTCAAGCCATGGGGGTTTTTCTTGAGAATTCTCTTCACTGGGTAATGACTCCGACAATTAAAGAGTCACACCCTTGTTTCATTGTCGCCTTTAACCTAACACTTGAGATTTTCAATGTTGTTCCTCTTCCTGCTGATATAGAAGGTGAAGAGGTTAATATTAATGAGGGTTTTAAAATTGATATTGCTGTTTTGGGAGGGTGTCTTTGTATGACTTTGAATTATGAAACTACTAAAATTGATGTTTGGGTCATGAAAGAATATGGTTTTAGAGATACTTGGTGTAAATTGTTTACTTTAGAGGAATCATGTTTCAATAAATCTTTGAAATCTTTGAAGCCTTTATGTTATTCTAGTAATAGAAGTAAAGTTCTGTTGGAAATAAATCTTAAGGAGCTGTTTTGGTATGATTTGAAGAATGAACAAGTTAGTTATGTTGAAGGAATTCCTTATTTGGATGAAGCTATGATCTGTGTTGAAAGTCTTGTACCACCACCCTTTACTGTTGATAATTTTGTGAAGGAGAATCGTACAAGCAAGAGCAAGAGAAGGTACTTTTTACTGATTATCTTGAGTTTTTTGAGTTTTTGCTGTGTATAAGTTAATGTTAGTTCAATGGACCCATATATGATATATGTAGTTAAACTATATGCTAAAGGTCAAATTGTTTTCTCATTATAGGACAAGGACTCTATAATTACTTTGAAGTCTCTAACGAGTGTATGCTGGAGTTCAAAAGAAATAAAAAATTGACAACAATGTATGCCATGTGTGAAAGAATTCGCTAAGTGTGAATTTTGGTATGAATTGACAACAATGTATGCTACGTGACAGCAAATTCTTCTCTTTGCATCATGTCATTTAACGTAGTTGCCTCACCCTAATGGAAAAATGACTTTTATTATTGTTGTTTCTTTTGCTAAGTGTGTTTACCAAAACCTTTATAGATCTTGTGTATCTATTTCTAGGCGATATTAAATAACCTCGTATACAGCACCATTATTTGGATATTTGAATATTTGTTGTATACCTTTATGTTCTGAATTACATTTATATATTTGTTTTTGGCGAGACTTTAAACGATCTTAATTGTTCTATAGACTAATTTTCTTGGAGAAGTTGCCTTAACAAACGATTTGATAGCCAGCATATGGCAGCTTGTTTATATTCAGTCAAGTGAAATTCAACCTTGTTTCTTTGTGTTTGGCTACTAGTTCTACATTCTTGCGGTTGGATTCTGCAGAAAATATGTTTGCATGCTTGTTCAAATGAAGTGAATTGAGTTATGAAAGTCAATCCTAATTTTGCTAAATGACAACATACAACAATGAAGCGAGATAAAAAAATATACATATTTTGTGTGTTCAAGGATGCAGAATTTTTTGAATCAGCATGATGTATACTTTTTTGAAGCTTGCCTCTAAGGGAAGGTGGAAGAAAGGTTATAAAAGTCTAAGAATGATCTATAAAAGATAACCTACATTCATCACAACTCAGGATCACAAAACAAGTAAACTAATCCACTATAGTTTACACAAATTCATGTAATGGTGTTTGCTGTTGCGCGCAGAATTGTTCATGGCTTTGGTTATGAACTTTACTCCAAATGATTGTTAAAAATACCTAAGTTTGGAGGATTTAATTATCGTTTGGTGCAATAAGTGGTTGCACCCGAAGCTTGACATGAGTAATGTTTTCCTGAAATTTTAATGATATTCCATTGCAATTCTGTTTGGAAACGTTTCTTCGTAATCTTATTATGTAAATGAATGTTAAGTGATTTGAAAACAAGGAATGAGGGCTTCAGTGACTGAATATGTACCAAAGTGTTGTAGATACTATTTAGAAGTAAATAGTAAATTGAGGCTAAATTAGTTATACTAGAGTGCAAGGGTGCGTGTGGAATATTTAGAGTATGTACCTAAGAGAAGAATTTGGTCTATATTTTGGTATGAATCTCTAAACACAATTAGCTAAAGAATTTGCTGAAAGAAAGAATTTTGGTATGATTTGGTTTTTTTCTTTTTTATTCATTGTTTGAGATTTTCACTCCTAAATAGTTTTCTTGACCAACTTATTTCTGAATGTTGAGACTATTCCACCCTGTCGTGGTATGCAAAGAGAAGAAAGTTGTTGAGAAATTGGTCTAGTATGAAATTACTCTAAGCTTATGCATAATTCCTTTCAAAAGCATGGTTTTTTATGAATTATTCTTTTGTGATACTGTTGAACTTACTTCGATGAGATTCATTTTTTCTTTCCACAGGGATGACTTCTTGGCCCGAGGATTTAAATTGAGGTTGTAAGGGATGGAAGGAAGGACCTGTGATGTGCAGCAGCTGAAACAGGATACTCAAGTTGTTTCTTGTGATGGAATTAGTCTGCTTGGTTTGTGCGATAGCTTGAATTGATAATGAATGGAGCTGCACTCATTTTTATCTCTCATTTTGAATTGTATGTCTGAGATCTCACTTATCCCTCTTGTTTGGGGTGTGAAGAATTTGATGATGAGACATCTCCCTTTGGCCTTTCTAAAAGGACCGTCTGCTTTTATCTTTTACTTCTAGTACTGTTGAGAAAATATGGAATAGTCCATATTTCCCTTTATGATATAATTGAAACTCTCTACTTGCTACTTCTGCATTGAAATTATCTACTTGCTACTTATGCAATTAAATTCAAAGATCTCGCTCTCTACTTGTTGATTTGGAAATTATTATCAAGTTAGAACCTTTTGTATTAGCCTTGTGATCATATTGCACGTATTACAGATGCAGAGTTTATTACATCCTCATGTATAAAGATGATTTTTGAATTATTCTTCTACATTTTGGTCTATTGAATCACCTGAGCTAACAAATATAATGATTGTTTGGTGGTGATTACGAAATTTTAGTAAAGGGGATTATTCTAATCGTAAATTGCTGGTAGTTCATCATTTTGTTATTAAACAAAATCATTAGTCGATGCCATATTGCAAAAGCTACTTTCTGTGACTACGTAGATTATAACAATTACATGTATTGCACCAGTATCAGTATTTTTTAATTTTTTATAATTTCATTTATTTTGTCGGTATTTTTTTTAATTTTTTAATTTTATAATTTCATTTATTTTGTAATTGTTAGGAAATTCTAAAGTGAGTTTGTCTATTTTTGGGGAGTGGAAATAGTAAGTTGTGCGATTCTGATCCTTTATTATAGTATCAGTGAACCATCAAATTCGTCCCTGAATTTTCACGCGTCGGCCAACTCCATCCCTCAATTATGCGAAATATCAACTTAGTCCCTGAATTTGTCAGCCGTCCATCAAAAAGGTCCCTCTGTCCGAGTGCTCTGTTAGCCATGCTGAGCTGTCGCCCTGCATGCTGTGTTGTCTTGTACGCGTGGCAAGAAGGAAGCCACGTGTTCAGGGATTAATTTGATTGAATTGGAAAAAGTTGAGTTTTCACTTTTCAGTTTATTTTTTATTCTTTTTCCATTTTGCCCCTGCATTACCCATATCTCCTTCCTCACATTTCAGAACATCAAAAACGTCCTTGACCCTTCTTCCCGCTAAAACTTCCTCCATTTTCACCCTTCCAAAATCATCATCATCTCCGACGATTCTGACGTTTTTGAAGTTTGTGTGTTTGGTTGTGATTAAAGGTAACACCTTTCATGTTGTTTATCAAGTTTTTGTGTTCGTATTCACCCTGTTTTTGTCCGTTTTTTTCTTCTTTTCGTTTTAAGTTTTGATCATGTTGTTTATTTTGTTTTTGTGATCGTTGATGCTCGCCTTGTTCTTTGTTTGTGTTTGTTGCGTTTTTGAGACAGTTGTTTTCAAGGATCAATTTGATATCTGATTAAACAATTCAGGGACTTATTTGATGGTTTTTATATAACGTAGGGATCTATTTGATAGATAGAGAAATAATTCAGGGACTAATTTGATGGCAATATTATTATAATAAAATTACATTTCTCAATCATCTTCAACCTCTTTTCATTAGTTAAACCAACCTTTGGCAGAGGGCAAGCATATTCATTAGTTAAACCAACATTCAAGCACTCTCACAACACCATTAAACTTGGAGCTTGAAGATGAAGCTTGACTTTCATAACCGTTTTTTCCCATATTCCCACCCCCCCATCATTTCAGATTCAATTTCAATAGTTTTACTTCAAGAAATTTTGAGGATTTTGGCTTTCAGATTCAATACGAAAAAATTAGGGTTTGAAGTTTTTTGAATTGGGGCAGAACTGGACCACTTATTATTGGAGGAAATTTTCGTGATTATAGAGTGTAGATTGGAGATTGTGTAATTAGGGTTCCAATTTTATACAATTGGGGAAGAAATAGTTGTTGGGGAAGAAAAGAGCCATTTGAGAAGAAAAGCCAAAACATTTTCTGCAAATCAATCAATTTAGTCCTTCGAAATGTTTGTTATTATCTGCCAAATTAGTCCCTGCCTACGTGACATCTGACATGTGAGAGGTTAACAGCCACGTCAGCCCCGTTAACGCTCCATTTGAACAGAAGGACTAACTTGATTGACATTTAACAAATTCAGGGATTAAATTGATATTTCGTATAATTGAGGGACGAAGTTGGCCGACCTGTGAAAATTCAGGGACGAAGTTGATGATTCACTCATTATAGTATCTGCCATCTGGTATAACAATGCATAAGTTGTAAAGTTGTACTTTTGCACTTAGAAAGAATACAAAGAAAGAAACAAGAATACTGATCTTTACCCAACGGATTTTGCTCACTCCCAACTGAAATGACCAAAATGCTCTTGCTTGAGTTAACTCACGCTAGTGTTAAAATTGCGTGAGTTAACTCACGCTGCGTGACTTATGACACGCTAGAGTAAATTTTAAAAATATCAACGTGAGTTAACTCACGTTTTTACTCTGCAACTTTAAAATAAATAATACATATAAAATAAATAAAAAGAGAATAATTGATACATATGATTCGAAATGCAAATATAAATAAAAAGAAAGGAACATAACTAATACATATAAAATCTTATTTTATTAATAATTGATATAATTACAATAATTATACATTTTATTCGAAATTTCTAAAAAAAGGACCAACCTTGGGGTAACAGAGAATCAAGGTTGGGGTAAAAAGAGATCAGCCTTCTTGGGGCAAAAAGATATCATCCCTTCGGGATAAATCTAAATCTGGTTCTTTTTATACCCCAAGAAAGAGTCTTTTTACCCACGGTAAAAAGTTTTTGGGGTAAAAAGAAACAAATTTACTTTTACCCCAAGGGTTGACCTCTTTGTGCCCCAAGTCGGTTGACCTATTTTTACCCTTCCCTTGACCCTTTTTTACCCCTCGCTTGACATCTTTTTATCCCAAAAAAGCTTAAAAAAAAGGACAATAAACGTGAGAGAGTGAGGAGGAGGGGAGAAGGTATGGTGTGAGGAAATAGTGAGTTTTGGAGGGGTATTTATAGGGAGAAATGAGTACCATAGGTTTTATAAGCACTTAATGCAGTCAAAAAAGTTAAAAAAAACCTGTAAAAATGAGTTAAAATTGAGGTTGACTAACTGACCAACATCCAAACTCTCTGTGTGAGTTAACTCACGCTAGTGTTAAACATTGCGTGAGTTAACTCACGCTAGGTTGTCCGGTTGTTTATGCATTTTAATACATTGTAAATGGTTTTTACACGTTTTTTTTAAAAGTTTTTCACGTTTTTTTGATCTCATTAAGTGATGTGTTATCTTAAACCACCTTTAAATATCCTCCTCCTCTTCGTTATTTCTTGAATAAAAATTGCGTGATAAATAAATTCGAATAAAATTGTGTATTAAATAAATTCGAATAAAAGTTACATTACATTACATAAACAACATGTATATCAACTATATATGCTATCACATCAAATTCTCTCATATAAGACGAGTCGTCACATAAAGAATGAGGTGCATTCCGTGGCACTCATCTTATATGAAGGAATTCGATATCATAACTTATATAGCTGATTCTGCATAATACATGTTGTTTTGAAAGGAACAATAAAACTTCCGGGTAAAAAAATTGTGTATTACATTACATTACATAAAGTTCCTAAAATATGTCCTATCATTACATTCGGGCTGCACCTTCCAACTACAACAATTATCTTACCTCTAAAATGGGGTAAATTCAAACTTGCTAAGCAACAACTCTCAAATATTCACTCGAAAGTTTTATTGTTCCATTCAAACGATTAAATTCTTGTTAGCTTGGTTTAAATGATGGTATTCAAGTGTCAAAAGAATAAGGTGCATTCCTTGACACTTCAATACCTTCATCTAAACCAAGCTAACAAGAATGTAATCTTTTGAAAGGAACAATAGAACTGTCGGGTGAATGTTTGGGAACTACCGTTTAACAAGTTTGAATTACCCCATTTCAGAGTAAGACAATTGTTGTAGTTGGAAGGTGCATTCCCTACCTAATCACGATCTTCTGGCGGAACCAAACTGTTGATAATATTTTCAGTTGATCTCAACAACATTACACGCATATCGATCCACTGGAACATGTTGTGCTCCCAAAACTTTCTCCTCACGTTATCGTCGTTCGTTAATTCTATCCAACTGAACGATATTCTCCCATCATCGAGCGTTGAACGTTTATACCGAACATATTCCACCCTCCTTGTGTCTTCGGGGCTGACTCCTTGGTTGAATTCATTCAGTTGATCCTTGATACCTCTTAACGTGAAACCAAGGTGCCGAACCTTCAACCTTTGAGGTTCTCCACCTTTGAATTGTGCATGAACGTCTAACATATCAGTCATTGTTTCAAATCTACCTAATAAGAAATTAAAAACAATCAATGAAAAATTCATTCAAACATTTCATCAAACACTTGGAGTGCAAATTTTACATAAACCCTAAAAATGATAACTACAACATAAACATGCAAACATCTAAACAATTAAGCAATATAAGTGATTTACATGTAACATTGTATCATTTCTTGTCAAAAAAATCAAAATTTAAACTAAACCCTAAAACAAAAAAAAATCTAATCTAAGTGTAAAAAATCAAACATAAACATGCAAACATCTAAACATCATAACAATTAAGCACTATAAGTCATTTACATGTAACATTGTATCATTTCTTGCAAAAAAAAAATCAAAATTTTAACAAAACACTAAACCTAAAAAATTCTAATTTAAGTGAAAAAATCTATCATACCAACATAATTTAAGTGAAAACTTACTTGTTCTTGTTATTGGAGTGTTGTTTGATTTGAAGTTGAAGGAATTTCAGATTTGGATAATTTGAGAGAAATTTGAGATTGGAAATGAGGAAATGAGGTTATGTCTGGCCTTATAACAGCACGCAACGTGAGTTAAGTCACGCTAGTTCAAAATCTTTGCGTGAGTTAACTCACGCACCTTTGGCCTGTGGCGTGAGTTAACTCACGTACCTTCTGCACCACATTTGTCACGTTTTTTGGACGATTTGAAAGGTGGTCAGATGGTTTACCACATTTTTTACACGTTTTCGACCCACCATAATGGTTGGATACTAGCTAGATTTGCATTTCCCCTTTCTTCCAACCTTCACCATTTCTCACATTCTCTCCTTCTCGCTCTCTCCTCCTCTTCCTTCTCCGATATTTGCATTCAGTAGATATGTCTCAGAAAGAAGGCGATGCTGCTCAATTAAAAAAGGAGGGTGAGAAGAAGAAAGAAAAATTGACTGTGACATGGCCCGGAATTGAATGCGATGTTTCCGTTAAAAAAAGCGATTCGAAGGTGCTGGTGTACAACCAGTCAAGGCTGAAGAGGAGCGGAAGGACATGTTATTTCGGTCCTCAACCAAAGGTAGGTGCCCCAGGGACTGTCGAGGACAACCCAATTAAGTTACGCGACGAAGGAGATAATTAAATGTAATGCCTTGTAATAAAGTAGGATGTTTTTATACATTCCTTTCTAATGTAATGACTTGAATAAATTTAAATAAAGTTGCATTTTGATTAAAATTGCGTATTATGGTCTTTTCAGTTGGGAGCGAGCAATTCCTGTTGGGTAAAGAGCAGAATTCAAGAAACAAAGGTGATAAATCCAAGATTAATCTCCATAGTATATACTTTATGGCACTTAATATTTTCAACGAGTCCTGGAATCTGCCACAAACATCTTCAAAACAAATGCAGGGTATTTTGTAAACGAATGGTGGTGTTTTCTTTGAGAATTGATGTTGCTTACAAGCCCTAGTCTTGCATTTTTTGTTGTCAAGTTCCACAAATAAATACAATCTACTGATATATCAGACCTTGTTAAATTCAATTAGATGATATATCAGACCTTGTTAAATCCAATTAGAGCATCTCCAACAAGGTTTTCATAATTGAGTTTCAAAAACTAAATAACATTCCATAAAATCTGTTTTCATTGGAGCACATCTATGTGATGTGGTAATCCGAGTTCCATAAAAAATTGTAGAGTATCTTATTTATGCTATTGTTCCATACAAATATAGAATTAATTATCATTGGCTTCTTTGCAATCAACCAACAAAAGAATTAAATATTTTATGAGTAAATAGGCAATTACCCCCCTGAAATTGTAAGTTTCGTCAATTACCCCCCTGAAATTAACAAAACATCAATTACCCCCCCTGAAATTGCACAACGTTAATCAATTTCTCCGTCAAATTTTTCTGTTAGTGAACATGACGTTTTGCAAATACCCCCCATGAAGTTTTGCACTTATGTGCAAAATGCCCCCCGAACTTGAAATTTTATATTTTTTTTTATGTGTAATGAGAACTATTGTTGTTCTTTTTTATTTATTTATTTAGGGGAAAATAGGATAGAAAGGTAACATAGTGATTTTCTTGATGGTTGATTTATTAAATTTAATATGGAGAAGTGAATGAATGATACTATCTTAAAAATATGAACTAATTTGAGGTTTAGTTTTTTCTTTTTCACGTTGCATGTCATATTAGAGGAAAATGCATAGACCTTAAATCTTAGACTATGTGAACTATTTGGGAAATGGAAAGCCTTTATATTATTCTATGAATTGTGAGTTATGCTCCAAGGTTCTTGGCTTGTTTTAGTATCAAAATGAAAAAAGGCTTTGTGTCATGCTTTATACAAGAAAATTAGTTCACATCTAATTATGTACTAATCTTGTTCTTGTCTTGTGAAGGTGGAGCACACTCCTTAATTGTGACTTTGTTTCTCCTTATTGCTACTCATGCTAAGCCTAAGCTTGGTAAACTCAAATTGATGAGTGTGAATTCTCTCTGGACCGTTGTAAAAATAACTATTATTGTCACTTTAAAAAATACACATTCTTCCCTTCCCCAATTTTTTAAAAAAACTATGGGAAAAGCAAACATGTACAAGCCTATTTTGATGTATATTGATAAGTGTCAAAACGGAGTTAAATAGACTATATATTTTAGGCACTTTGATTACTTGGTTTGCAAGTTATCTAGTGAAAAGCTCACAAATACTGAAGAATCATTCGATTATGCTTTTCACATCTAATGCCAACACTTTGTAGGAAAATGCACGCCTGGACACTTTAGAAGCAAGAAAACATGAAGAAATGCAAAGGTCAACTCGCCACGGCGAGCTCAAAGGCGACTTCAAGACGAGCTGAGGCAGAAAGTTCAAGTTTCCACTCGCCTCCCATGCGCCATGGCGAGCAACTTACTCGCAAGGCGAGTTAAGGCGGCCTAAATCCTTAAAAGCTGACGTGGCAGAAACCCACTGGTGAAGGAACATCAACTTGCCATGGCGAGCAGACATACTCGCGAGGCGAGTTTGATCAGAACAGAAGGAGAAATACACATAACCCTAAACCCTAAACCCTAAATCGAACAAGTAATAGACGAGATATGCGCCTTGTTCAACAAATCAAAGTTAGAAAGGATATGGACTCCACATCAGCAATACTTCAAATTCATGGAATTCCTCCCAAAGCGTAGGATTACAAAGGATGATGTGCTGTCCGTTTCATTTTGGCGACCCTAACGAAATAGGCGTCAAGCTAAAGACGTTAAACAAGCGCTTGTTGGGAGGCAACCCAATCTTTCGTTTTAGATTGTATGCTTTCTATTTTTGCATATCAGAGATATAGATTACACTGCACCCACAAAAAGCAAAGCAGAAGTCATATTTCATTTTCTGAAACTGTCATAACTCGCCAGGCGAGCACATACTCGCTATGGCGAGTGTTACAAGTCCTTTGACATGAGTTGACCACCAAACTGCTCGCGAGGCGAGTTGCATCAGGTCAACCACATTTTGATTTCTAGGCAGTACAAACTTCTTTTGCATTGTTTGATTAAAGGCTAAGTCATTGGTAACCCTTTTTGCACTGTGGTATGCCATAAGCTCCCGCTAACTTATGGTTTTCCCAAAGCAAATCCATATCAGGTGCATGGTTATGATACATATTGTTTGAATTGCGCAAAGCCAAGGTACAAGTTTCTTATTTTTCTAGGTGAATACTTGAATTTGAGGTATGTACTTTACACAAATCTTGTTTCATACAGCTCTCCGCGATAACATGTTTGTTGATGAACCACTTAGATCTAGCCTAAATGTGAGGATACTTCATTGTGCTTATACTATATGCAGAAGACCGACATTCATTGTTTAAATCGGTCGTTTTATGTTAAATCCAATATTTGTTTTGAAATTTATGAAAGCATAGAAATGATCAAGACGATTTTTGAAGTTGAGTGAAAACTACTTGACCACAAATAACCTACCTTGTGAGAAGAGCGAGTATTTGTTAACCCCATCTGAGCCAAATGGATTGGAGTCCTCAATTATGAACTGTCAATATTCATAAGCACAATACTTGATGAATTTGCCCGAAAAGTTTTTCAAAATTTAGTTCATTTTTTGATGCACTATAGGATTCTGATATGTTTTAATTGTTGAACCCTAAAACCTTCATGTTTATTGTCCCTTGCCTTAGGATAGAGGAACATTCATTAGGGTATGGTTTTGAATAAGTTGGGGAGAAAGGGGAAGCTTAATTATGTGTGTTAAGTAATGGTGACAATAAAGTTACTTGTGGGATTGAATGCTGAAACACGGGGAGTCAAAGTAAAGTGATCTTTGAGGATGGAGTTGCAGTGACAATATGAAGTTATAGTCAAGGTAGCCAGGATCGAGTCCCAGCTCTTAGGGTCGCATGATCTTACGTGCCTCAGCCACTCCGTCGTGCTTCGACTATGCTACGTGTCGTTTTTGGTTGATTTTGTGGGCTGATCGAGTTTTTTTGGCCAATATTGTGTAAAAAAACGAGATCTAGACATTAAAGTAGATTGAGAAGAAGAGATACACGGTATAAGAGAAGATGCAATCAAGATCTGCAACTCTTGTTTTTTGTTTTTGCTGCGGCAGCTCCATGGGAAAGAAGAGGACTAGGTCAAATTAGGTTAAACTTGTAGAAGACTTATCTCTTGTTTGGGCCCAAGGCCCATTACTGAAATAAATAATAATAAATACCTTTGCCTTTTGTTTCTGAATGCACAGGTCATGATTTTATAAATAAATAATAAATACTTTGCCTTTTATTTTAGAAAAAACAGTAGTAAATGATATAAAAAATGACAAACTATTATTAATTAACTTAGTTTGATGTTGTGATTTATAAGTTATTTTGTTTATGTATAATAATTTTCATGTTTTCGTGTGTGTATGTATGCGAAGTTACAACTTTGCCCTTGCATTGGTTCTTACGAACCGTGTTACGTTTCCCTACTTTACGTTCCTTCACCAGCCAATCAAACCTACGTAGGAACTCGTTCCTGACTACATTGGTTATAGTTGTGCGGCAAGAACCGTGGCAGTGAATACAACAATGGCGATTGTAATGACAACAAGGGCAATGAAAACGACACAGGCGTAGGCAACAACAGAGAAGTAAACCAATTATTTTATACAAGATCAATAAGAATAAAATATAAAATAAGAGATTTTGCATGAATTTTTACTTTAAGCATGTGAGTTGTGCGATGTCGTGTATGATAGAAGGACTCTTGAACAATTTTGGAACACTAAAAATCGAAGAAATATTTTGGAGGAAATGGAATTAGAACAAAAAATCAGTTTTTTTTTTTAAGAGAAAAATCAGTATATTTATAATTTGTATTTAGGCATTCAATTAATAATCCAATTGTTGAACATTTTTACAGATGATTGCAACAGCCGTGCTATCAATCACCGTCGTTCAAATCTACAATGGCAGATATTCCGTCCGAATTGTTCATCGACATCCTCTCTCACAAGTTTACCGACCTTTACCTCAAAAACTCCCTCAGTTTCAACATCATCCTCCGCCACAACGCCGATTTCTACCGACTTGATTTCCCTAATCTATCCACCCACGTTAAAATCATCGCTCCTTTAAACATCAATTTATGGAACCCTAAAATCTATCTTCTCGGTGGTTCCTGTAACGGTCTTCTATGCATCTCCAACGACATAAACGAATGCGCTTTATGGAACCCTAGCATCCGTAAACATTGCTTTATCCCTTGTCTCCCCGTTCCTCGTCATCTATCCGGATACACATCCGAATACACATGCGTACACGGTTTTGGTTTCGATCAGTTCGCAGTCGATTACAAACTCGTCAGAATCTTTTGTTTCTTCAATTTAAGACACCAGGCATTCGACTCACAGGTGAGACTCTTCAGCTCCAAAATGAATTCCTGGAAAGTACTTCCCAATTTTCCTTATGCTCTTTTTGCTTGTTTGATGATTCGGAAACATGATAGTTCTCAAACTATGGGGGTTTTTGTTGAGAATTCTCTCCACTGGGTTGTGATTCGGAACCTCGATAGGTTTCAACCGAGCTTAATCGTTGCCTTTAATCTAACACAAGAGGTTTTCAATGAAGTTCCTCTTCCTGAAATGCAGATGGCAGTTGACAAATATCAAATTGATGTTTCACTTTTCGGAGAGTGTCTTTGCATGATTGTGAATCATGTGAGTGTGAATCATGTGGGTGTGAATGGTCAGACTACTAAGGTCGAGGTTTGGGTGATGAAAAAGTATGGATTTAGAGATAGTTGGTGCAAATTGTTTATGTTAGACGAATTGTGTTTCAATAAATCTTTGATATCTTTGAAGCCTTTATGTTATTCTAGTGATAGAAGTAAAGTTTTGTTGGAAGTTCTGTCTTGGGTTGATCTCAATAGAGATTATAAGAAGCTGTTTTGGTATGATCTCAAGAGTGAAGAAGTTACTTGTGTTCCAGGAATTCCTAATTTCAATGAAGCTATGACTTATGTTGGAACCCTTCTACCACCTTCCGTGCCTATTGATGATAACTATAATAACAGGAAGGAGAACTAGCCCCAGTTGAAAGCAAGAGAAGGTACTTGTTATAGTTTATCTTTTTCCCTGTATAAGTTATATCCATTGAGTTCAATGGTCCAATCATATGATATGCTCACTTCAACTTTTTATTGAGACGAGAAATTAATTTTGACATAAAAGAGTTTGATATCAAATACGGTTAGTTTCTTTGGTTTTTGTGTCCTTTTACAATTTGTGTAAGTTGTAGAAGATAAAACGTATGAGACATAGAGATACACGTATATTCTGCCACATATGGTGTTTGTATTTTTATGTTGAAGCAAGACCACTGTTTTTTATTATAGGTCAAGCTGAGTCACCCTTCTTGTCCCAAGATCGACATTGAAAGAAAGCTAAGGAGGAATGAGTGATTTGCAAATGAAACCGGACGCTCAAGTTGTCTCTATGGTGATTGAATTTAATTATGGTTGTAGCTTGTAGAACTTTGAAAGTGAGAAATTTTCGTTAGTGATAATCTCCAAGATTCTGTACTTGTTTTATTTTATGGATTTTGGTTTGGATGCTCTTGATAATTCTTATGGATTGTTATATATTCTTATGGATTTTTCTTTCATGGATTCTTGATAATGCTCATGGATTCTTATGCATTTGATAATTCTTATTCTTACGGACCTTTAGTAGAAATGATAAAAGCTATTTTGGCTGCAAATATTTTGGCATAGGTATATGAAGCATGAGTATCATATCACCATCAATTTAGATGTCAATATTGAAAATGGTTGATTTACAAATTTTGTGTTTGTAAACTCTAAAGTGATGCAAGCATCTTAGTAACGATTTTGGTATCCAGATGCAGCAATCTATTTTTGGTTTGCTATTTTCATTTTTAGTATTTGGATGCATGTTTAAAGGAATGACTTTTGGAGGTTATAATTCTTTCTCAGATCAATGATCATTCAATTCTTCTAATTATTTGTTTGAAAAATTTCCCTTGTTATGATATCATTAGGAGTTTTAAGTTTTAACATAAACATTAAGGACAATTTTGACTTGTTGATTTAGATTATTATTGACCGCGCTTATAACCAATAACATGAACCTTAAGGAGCTTATGAAACTTGTGTAGTATAGGAAGGAACTGTGATTTAGTAATCCCTGGCAAGAGAAGGGTCCTGAGTTGTTTCTTCCCTGCACTTAATTAAGGTGCTCTGCAGGTATGGCAGCAAGTATATAGATTGGGTTTGTTTATGAAAAAATGAAGTATATAGTATCGGGAGAATAAAGGAAGTATATATTACGTGGTTTTTAGACTACATGGTGTTCACGAGTCCATGTTATGATCTCAAATAACACTAAAGGACACATGGCATGTGATCCACAAATGAAGGAGTTGAGGATTGGAAATCCTAACATGATATTCTTCAACATACTATAAGAGGCAAAGCAAATGATTAATGGGGTGTCGCCTAAAAAAGAAAATGCTAATAAATTCATTAGACTTGTTCAGCCGGTAACCAGTTTAAGAGATTAAAAAGTAAATGATGTGTCGCCTATGCAAGAGAGAGAGACAAAACGCAACTGTCCTTAGCATTTTCATTTTCACGATGTATATGGTATCGGGAGAATAAAGGAAGTATATATTACGTGGTTGTTAGACTACATGGCATTCCCAAGTCCATTTTGAATGACAATGACGTACCAATGTAGTCAGGATCAAGATCCTACGTAGGATCGGTCGGCCGGTGAAAGAATGTAAACACAACTAACGCAACACAGTTCGTAAGTAGGATCGGTAGGTTGTTGATAGAGTTAAGAGAAATAGATAGAGAAAATAGAGTAAAAACAGAGGAACCAAGCAACAAAATAGAGAAAAACAGAGGAAACAAAGTAAAATCGGCAAAAAACAGAGGAAATATGGTAAAAAAAAAAGAAGAGGAAATATAGGAAAACCGAACCAGAGTAAAATCGAAGCACGGTCGAGGTGTTGTGGCACGTAAGATCGTGCGATCCTACGACCTGGGACTCAATCTTGGCTACATTACTTGGCACGGTTATGAAAATGTCCTCGGCCTACCATCCTCGGACGAAAAGCCACACAAAGATGGTAAATAGATGTTTGGTGGCTTATCGTCACTGTTTGGTGTCAGTTACATAACTGCTAGATGAATGTGTATTATATATAGCTGTTAGGTTGCGATTGAACTATTCAACGGTTACTTTTGACTTGTTTTGTTAACAAATTTTATTTTTCTTGTAAGGAGAATGCTAGAGTTAAGTTTTAGACACTCTAAAAGACCTTATGATGGGAGAATGCATGGTGCTTCTTGTGGAAAAGCGAAGTGCTAATTTGGCAGAAGGTTGTCCATGTAGTTTTTAGCTTTCGTTTTCTTTTTGTTTTACAAGTGTATTCTCCTGTAGTTAATTAACGTATACAAGTGATTTGATATATCTACTTCATGTTTTATGCATGTAGTTGGTTTCATGTGTTCATGTATATGAGCAATGAGGGAAACAATTGTGCAGATCTTTAGGACTTATGAAATTAAACCAACTAGACAACAAAATATGTACATCAAAATATTCTATCCAAGCTGCTTAGTTTCGATAGATGCAAACTGGTGATGATAAGAACATGTATTAACACCTAGACAACACATGATGGTATTCTTATCGTTTTGTTTTAAAATCTTGTTTGTATTACTGTCATGTAAAGTAAACTTGTCAGTGAAAGATTTTAAAATGTCATATTGGTGCAGTTTGTTATCTTGGTACGAAATGATTCTGTCTTTTCAATGTACACATATTGATCCTTCTCAATTACACCTTAACCTCTCATGAGCCTCTGACAAATACAATTTTGAGTGTATTTCTGTCATAGTGTTTCACATGATGCCAAAACTAAGACGAATAAATTAAGTTAGATTTGATGTATATTAGATTTATCTCACTAATTATTAAGTGCTAACACCCATATGATTGATTAAAAAACAAATGAAATTGAATGCCAAAAGAATTTCAAGTTTTTTTTTTTTGAGAAATTTTGATATGTGGATCGATACATACACTCAGGATTCAAGAATTATTTTTAGTGACTTTTATTTGTCGATACATAATCATTTGGATCAACTCATACCTACAGGATTTTAGTAAAAAGAAAATTATGGTCTATTTGGATCGATATCACCATCAATTTAGATGTCAATATTGAAAATGGTCGATTTAGAAAATGTGTCGGTGAACTCTAAAATTAGATAAGCATGCAGACTTAGCAACGACTTTGGTGTCTATTCTTGGTTTTCTATTTTCATTTGTAGTATTTGGATGCAAGTGATATTGCATGTCTAAAGGAGTGATTGTTGTAGGTTTTAATTCTTTCTTAGATCATTGATCATTCAATTGGTTTTAATCCCATCACAACTTTCTCTATCTTATCATTCAAAGTGGATAATCCATAATTCAAACTCAGAAACCTGCATATGAGGGATCTTGCGGCTAACTATTCAGTTGTACTTACGAGACTCTTTTTATGTCCACGTTGGAGAATTCGTTTTATTTAATTTTGCCCTTTTCTTCTTTTAATTGAATCATGGTTTATTTTTATTTTTATTTTTTTTAGGAATGAATCATGGTTTATTAGAATAGAAAACAATCTAAATTTTTTTAAGAAGAACTATGAATCGGTGGTGGACTGGTGTGGGTGCACTTAATGTTTTTTTCAACACTTTCAATAGATTTCTACTTTTCCTTGGTATTTTTGTTTCAAGAGCACAGATAAAAAATTAATTGAAATAAGTGAATGGAATATTCCTTTTTGCAAATATATCTTATGTGTTAGAAATTAAATCAAAAAGTATTTAGAAGAGTGTAGAAGCTTGACACTAGTGTAGAAGCTTGACACTACTCTTAATTAAATCAAGTTTTATGAATGAAATATAGTGTTGAAGAGAAATTTTCTCCCCTGTTCTCTCCCTATTAAGTGTGTTTGTGTTATTTGTTTATGTTCCACTGATATCAAATTGGTATCAGAGCAGGTCAGATCCTGCAAGTGTCAGTGTCAAAAATAGTTTGAGTGTGTGAGGAACAAAAGAGTTCTCACTGTGTCGAAGTTATTGTGAGCATATTT
>Ga0228711_1001431_pt1 | contig 34936 bp, 12 predicted proteins | sample MedpolnodulmetaG_2_FD_177996 | JGI IMG/M metagenome (GOLD analysis project Ga0228711, IMG submission 177996) | Root nodule microbial communities from Medicago polymorpha collected in Santa Monica, California, United States - brown nodules | ecosystem: Host-associated > Plants > Roots > Nodule... | reverse complement strand
GATGTTGTAACAAACTCCTCTAACTAACTACATCAGAATCTGTCTTCAGAAGCTTCACTTCAGAAGCTTTACTTCAGACGCACCACTTCAGGAGCTCCACTTCAGACGCTCCACTTCAGAAGCACTACTTCAGGCGCTCCACTTCAGAAGCACTACTTCAGAAGTATTCTTCAGAGGCGCTACTTCAGAAGCATTCTTCAGAAGCGCTCTTCAGTTATTGATTACTTATTCTAATATCTCCTAGGGTTCTTATTGAAGCCATGAATTAATCCTAATCATAAAAAATATGAACAAACAAAGGAAATACCCGTAGTTTGATTATATACGTACCATGCTTATAAAGAATAATAGGTGCTTATAAAAACAAATGTGACAAGAAGAGTATCATATAGACTAAATTTTATTTGAGCGAAACGATATTTAATCCAATTCAATTTACATGGATCAAGATAATTGATTTTTTTTAAGTAGTCTAATTATATGAATTCACCATTTAAAATAAATAAATGGGGAGTTCAAGATTTAAACTATAGCTATTGCATATTGCAATGTCCTTACCAAACTAAATAGATAAATTGGGATATACACAATTAATCCAATATAAAAAAAATCACATCTATTTATATTTATATCTTTCTAGGTGACATCTATTTTTAATTTATTCACAACATATATAGTTCAAAATATAAGTGATAATATAAGTTGATGAATATTTTCAAATCTCTCAAAAGAGTGTTCTTAAGTGTAAGTGAATAAAATAAATCTCTCAAAAGTTGAGTGATAATGGTGGTGTCGTGGATGCAAATCTTCCCACAAACAAAATAAAAGTAGCATTTGTGATTACAAAAAATATATAAAAAAAGCTAGTTTTCACACTACTAACCAATAATCAAATTATAAAAGGTAAAATATTTTCATGTTTTGTTATTTTAGTTTTTACCTTTACATGTGTTCGGTTGATTTATTATAATTTGCATTAGATTATACCTCTTTATAAACATTTACTAAATCACCCATCACCTAATATTTGACACATTATATCTCAATGCGGAATGACGTATATTTTGTTTTCGTGTTTTCTAGACTTCATGACTCGTGTATCAAAAACACAAAAAGAACTTTGTCAAAAAAAAAAAACACACAAAAAGAACTATCAGTCATTTACAAAATGATAAAAAAGAAATGTGGAGGTTTCTTCTATTCACACCCCTTTATTGTTTTGAATAACATACACATGTAGTACGATAATAGACTAATATATTCTTATCTCTTGCAATAATTTTTTTTTATAACTTGTATTGAGTCCAATGACCAACTAATTTGAATGGACAGTCGCATCGTCTATTTGTGAAGGTTTGTTTAAAGTAAGATCTAAGTTTTTTATGAACTAGTCACCGAAATTGACATAAAAAAAATGAATCTAAAACTTTAAGAAGAACACACTTACGATAACATACTAATATATTCTCGTCTCTTATAGTTTTTTTTAAAAAAACTTGTATTCAGTCCAACGACCAATTAATTTGAATAGATAATCTTATATCGTTTATTTGTGAGGTTCTATTTAAAATAAGATCAAAGTTTTGTATGAACTAGTCAACCGAAATTGACATAAAAAAAAACGAACCTAAAACTTTAAGAATATCACACTTCAAAATTTCAAGTCAACACAACTAAGTTAACCCAAGTGATATGATACTTAAAATAAGGACCACTGATGTGGTTGCTCATCTAGTTCTAGAAGCAAATATGACTCACCTTAATCTAGAAGGGTCTAATGTAGGAAGTAATATTGAGTATGTTAGGGTGCACTTATATTATTGTGGATGTGGATTTATCTATATAAACATTGTATGACCTTATAATGAATCAAAGAAAAATTTGAGTATTTTCTTTAGTTTCTTAGATAGGAGTAGTTGGAGTAATTTAGTTTTGGTGATATTCATCACCTACCAATGTGAGTTTCTCTTTTAGGAAAACAGAATTCATGCTGTAACAGTATGTTGCTGTAAAGCATGTCAGCCGTCTGATCAAAATTTTACGGTTAAGATCATTTTATTAAAAAGACACAACTTTTAATCTTAACTGTTCAATCTCAAATGAACGGTTGAGATCTACAATTGCGTGTAACTGCATGCAATTATCACAACACCAGATCCATTTCCTCTTTTAGTATGGTTGAATAATAAAGTATAAAAAAAAATTAATTTGGATCCCGCATTCCTTAATGATAGTACATAAGATAACATTAAGAGAAAATATGTTTTAAATTGTGTCAAAAAAAAATGTTTTAAAAGAAAAAAATTGCTTCTCGAAGGAGTATTTGCAAACATGTGAAACGTTAATAGCAAGTTTATCTGTCAAAAAAAATTTAGTAGTTTCTTTGGTCCATATTCAAAAAAAAAAAAAACATTACATGAGGCAGGTCCAAAACTTGATTTTCTATCGAGACCGTTGCTTTTCTGACATTCAAAATGTCCTAGGAACACAAGTACAAGACCAAAAAATCCGGCGGCAGTTAACTACCGCTAGGTTTCTAGTTATAACCCAACAGTAGTTAACTACCGCTGGAGGTATTTTAGTAATTTACTTGTGTTGTTAAGAACTTCTGAATATCACAAAAGCAATTGTCTTCTATCAATAAAGGATATTTGTTTCATGAAATTTTGCGATGCATCCTTACATTTATACCATCACTCCCTACAAACCATTAAAAATGTCAATTTTATCCTTTTCTTTTAATTTAACTTTTCACACCTTTATTTTTTTCATTCTTACTTTTAACTCTTCCGATTTAAGATGAGTTCACCTCCACATAACATTTTCGATATGTAAATGATTTTTCAGTTTGTTATTTTTTCCCGAAAAACTTTTCCAATGTGTGTTAAAAAAATCGAAAAACTCAAATTAGCAACTTAGAAAAATTAAAACCGAAAATCCTTTCAACAAAAAAATCAAAACCAAAAATGTTATTATGAGTTTTCAAAGCAATTAACAAACTCGAAATATTAGTTATAATAAAAGCATATTTATATAGAGCATTTGAAATCATTATATTTCTCTTTATACACTTTATTACACTACATTCCAATAATTATATTATGCATTTTTTAACAACAATTTATTTAATAATCAATCGAGTTCAAGTTAATTATTCACGAAACAAAACCTTAAAATCTCTATTTGTTTTCACTCTAGGCATTCAGCGTGTCTTCGAGCAATCAATACATAAATAAACCTGATTCTTTGTTCCTATTTTCTCAAGGATATTCAAATTTATGGACGTTGAAATAGTTATATGATAAATAGTGAATGTGCATTTAAATGTGGACATTGAACTATCCATAAATTGTTGAAGAACATAAGATATAGAAAACTAGAAAAAAAATTAGGATAAAATTTCTTTAATTATAAGTTATTATTATTATGTTTGCGTAATTTGAAATTAGGATCAAGTCGTATACGCAATGAACTGAAACATGCCAAATTTTAGACTCATTGTATCTAATTTAATATGTTTCCAATTACTTTGTAAAGTTTAATTTGTTTCTAAAACTTTTGTGTGGTTCAACAATTGTTGATATCTTGATTTGGAGTTTAAATTGTTGAAGAACAAAAAGATCCAGAAGTATTAGATGTTTAAATGAGAGGTTTCCAACTTTCCATGCATACATGTTTATTCATGTATTTACCATTTGCTTTTGATTGTTTCGTAGTTTTGATACTGTGAAAAACTTTTGGTTCAAATCCAAAGTGTTTTTTTAGTATTACATTAAACTTTAACAAATTGATCTTCACTATGCAATAAATCAACTGCAAAATATATACAGATGATTCAACATTAAAACAACTTCATTCAACCAAAAGCCATTAAAGTTAATACAAACTAGTAAACTTTTAGAAAGTTCGCCTTCAACCCAAAAATCAATTTAAAAAGCAAAAAAAAATAAAAATGACCTTGATTGTGCAGATATTATACCAACTTCTTAGGTCAATGATCAAAGTATCATATGCACACTAGAGATGAGTAAATTTGAATGCATCGTCGTCGTCCACTTGAAAACCACAAATTTTCTCCAATCTTATAACATAAAAAAACGAGTGAAACCCTTCTGCTGTAGTTAAAAACAAAAAAAGGCGACAAGGGATCTCCCTACCTTAACCCACAACCCATAATAAATCCATCAACCGGACAACCATTAACAAGAATTGAAACCGATGTTGTCCTTAAACACTCAGACATCCAATACCTTCATTTTAAAGAAAAAACTCGTTATGTTTCAAAATAGAGTCAAGATGAGACAAATCCATTGAGTCGTAAGCTTTCTTTAAATTATCTCTGACATAATTAGTTTTCTCTTATTTTCCTTAGCTTCATCCACAACCTTGCAAGCAATTAAAACATTATCTTTAAATTTGTCTATATGTCACCAAAGCCAATCAAGGATCGAGAATCAAACATCATAATTAATTGCTCTGGTTCAAGTCTTTGGTTATCAATTGTCTATTTTTTTTTTTAAAATGTTTTAAGACTGTGGTCTAATATTTTATCAAAAGTTGTACACTCGACAACTTCTATAAAATTCTTTTTTTATCATAAAACTTTTTCTCTTAAGTTCATTAATAAATATCTTAAAACATACACCGGTTAACAAGACCATCTCTTTAATATTCAACATTATTAGCTAATCCCACCACTTATTCTATTATACCTCGTTGTATTGAACATTTGATTATTAATGAAATGCTATGCACACACTTTTCTAAAAAATAATATTCAACATTAGAAAATCCCTTATAAAATCCAAAATCATTTGATCACCTCCACTATGGCCCACTTTTACGTGATAGTGATAAGATCTCAGGAGTAATGGTGAAAGAATATCAAAGAGATGAAAAGGCAAGGACAAATATGTCATTCCCCATAAATCTCACCTTAACTTTTCCTTTCAACATTTTCTGATCCTATCATAAGTACTTTATTTAATTGGTTAACTAATGAAAATTTCAATCAATCCAAATATTATTCTTTAACCTAACCCTCATTTCCATCACAAACCCAATCAAATAGCACTAACATATCTGATAAAAGAAGCGTCTAATGTTCGACATATGTCAATGTTAAATAACGAAGTAATGTCAACACATATAATTACATCTAACTATTCTATTTCGTGTTCGATCGGTGTCGTCTTCACGTCGGACAAAACAACCTCGTGTGACAAACATGTGAGGTTATCACAAGACAAGGAAATTATAAATAATTAATTTGTTTTCTATTTACGTAAGAAAAGAACAAACAGGAACCTATTATTGAGAGAGAGAGAGAGAGAGAGAAGAAGTAGACAGAGGAGAGAGTGTGTGTTGTGTTGTGTGTTTTTTAGCATCTCCAAATCCAAAGAACCGTTTGTTTCGTCATTTTTATCACAAACAAAAAATTTCCCATTTTTCTCCTTTTAGAGAGAGAAGATTTCAAGAGAGAGAAAAAAAAAGGAAAAAAAATTGTGTTTTTTTTTTTGGGTGTTGAAAATTGCAATGGTTGAAGTGGAAATCGAATTCGGGGTATGAGAAGAAAAAATTGTATCTTTTTTTGATGGGTTTGTTTGAAATTATGATCTTGTGAAAACCCAGAAAGGAAATCTTCGATGTGTTGATAGATAGAGAGATTTTAAAGATTTTTTGTGTGGTCCGTTGATTGAAAAATGAACGGTGGCGATGAGGTTGTTGTAGCTCCGGAGGAACCAGTGCATCCGTTGGAGTGGAAATTCTCGCAGGTTTTTGGTGAACGTGCGGCTGGAGAGGAAGTTCAGGAAGGTAATTGTTTGTTTCACATGTTGTAGTGTGCTTTTTTGATGGGTACTATGTTGTTGGATCCACTTTATTGTGTTTAGATTAGGGTTTGGTTCCATTTTGCTTTGGATCCGTTTTGGATCGTGTTTGAATAAAATAATGTTCTTCTTTGCATTGTTAAGTTTTACTTGGTTGGATTGATTTGAGTGTGAAATTGAAGTGGTTATAGTTTTGGATTTGGATTTGGCATTGATTTTTGTGTATTTAGTTGTACTTATATTTCGAGCAGTCTTGTTGTGGTGAATTGATTTGTTAAGTTTTCGATGTGAGTTTGAGAGTTCGGGGGTTATAGATCTTAATGGTGTGTAGTTCAACGAGTGGAGCAAATGAGTTTTTGCCAAAGGAGGACGGACTATATATGCGTTCATAAGTGCATGTTTGTCGTTTTGTTTGAAGCATCGGAGTTAGCTTTTGTCGAAATCACACTGGCACTCCGTGATTTCATCAAACTGACCGCTAAGCCAATCAAAACATGCACTAAATAAGTTTGAAGGAAGGGCTTTTCATATAACGCTAGATACTCGGTGTCGTTACTCTTATACTAATGTAGCAGTTGGAATTTGGGATTTGGTGTAGTTCGTCATCCTTGGAATTTTACATTTGCTGAGATTACCCTTGGTAGTTGTATTCAATCTTAAGCATTCACAGTCGATTTCCTTTTTCCAATAATTGTTTATCTGGCAGATTTTTATTTTTATTTTGAATAGATTTTCGCTAAGAAAAACCAAAAAATTGGTGTATTAACATGAAACATAGCTTTTCCAAGCAGTTCTTGTTGTGGTGAATTGATTTGTTAAGTTTTCAACTTGAGTTTGAGTGATCGTGGGTTAGATCTTAATGGTGTGTAGTTCGACGAGTGGGACTGATAATGGATATGGAGCAAATGAGTTTGTGCCAAAGGGGGAAGAAATATACATATGTTCATAAGTGCATGTTTGTCGTTTTGTTTGAAGCATCAAAGTGTAGCTTTTGTCAAAATCACATATGCCAAAATCACATTGCAACTCCATGATTTCATCAAATTCACCACCAAGCCAATGAAAACATGCACTAAATAAATTTGAAGGAAGGGCTTTTCCTATAATAGTTAGATACTCGGTGTTACTGTTATACTATTGTAGCGGTTGGAATCTGGGATTTAGTGTAGTCCTTCATCTTGATGGTTGCACTATTTCTCTATTATCTTCTAGTTGTTTCCAGCAAATTAGTTTTTGATAGTTCAAACAATTCATTGTCTCAACTTTGAGCCTTTATGGTCTTAAAGCATTTCCCCCCAGCCGCATACCTGGTTTTGATCTATGTTGTTAATCTCGGATAGCGGCGTGGAGCATTCGACCCCAAAACTGTTAAAGCGGCATGATTGACGACATAGGTTATGATGGCCGTGCTTCATTCTGATTTATAGGTAGGTGTTATGATGGTTAAAGAAAATATACCGCAAGGCGCCAAGTATCGTAGAACTTTAATTTCCCAGCCATAACCAAATATTAAAATAAAACAAGGACTTTAAGAGACTAAACAATTGTCTTGATGGTTAGTAACAGAGTGTAATTGGAATGTGAAACATATTCATTTAATAATATTTTTTGTGAGGGAGCAATGATATCTTCTATTAAAGATATTGAATCTGGATGATTTGATTCTAAGATTGTTTAGTTTTGGACACTTTCGGCACGGTACCGTTGGTAGATTATGGTGGTAGAGATTTAGACTTGGTGAGACCATTGTTTCTTTTTTCACATAAACATTGCTTTTGGAAAGACGGTTTAACTCGCAGCAAAACGTAGTACTCATGTAGTCATGTTAAGCTGTAACTAAGAGTAAGATCTAGGGCCTATTTGGATCAACTTATTTGAACTTATTTACTCACCGGCATAAGCTCCAGTGAGACTGTTTGTGAGAGTTTATGGAAACAGCTTATGACATGTCCATAAGCTGTTTTCATCTTATTTCGATAAGCTCTTCGGATATTTTATGAAAATAACTTATAGCTTCTATTGAAACAATTTGATTTGATTTTACCTTCTGTTATAAAAATAACTTCTGCATAAGCACTTAGATGATAAGTTGTTATAACCACTTGATTGAGTTGTTTAAGAAAGTAGAGAGGATATGAATTTCGTGAATCTATTTAATTTGTGTTGAATATTTATGTTCGGCCTATAGACACCATTAACAGAATGATAGATCTTCCAGTACAGAGCGATTGACCGATCTGGATTAGCTTTTGTTGCAGGTTAATGTGTTAGTTTCCTAATTATTTACCCAATTTTCTGTCTACAGTGGACATAATATCTGCTATTGAATTCGACAAGTCTGGTGATCATCTTGCGACCGGTGATCGTGGTGGTCGAGTAGTTCTCTTTGAGCGGACAGATTCAAAAGATGTAAGTCTGATTGTTGCTTCTCCCAATTTTTATTTCAAAGCAAACATATCAACTTAGTTATGAATGATTCCTTGTAACAAACTCGGTATTGATGATATCTATGTATTTACTGTATAATATTGCAGCATGGATCAAGAAGTGATTTGGAGAGGATGGACTATTCTGTTAATAGGCATCCCGAGTTCCGTTACAAAACCGAGTTTCAGAGTCATGAGCCTGAGGTAATTATTCGTCACCATACACAGTTAATGCTGCCCAAATTATCCGCAGCTCAGAAATTTTAGCATATATAACATGATTGTTGTTTCAGTTTGACTATCTTAAGAGCTTGGAAATAGAAGAGAAAATTAACAAAATCAAATGGTGCCAAACAGCTAATGGGGCTGTATTCCTTCTATCTACAAACGACAAAACAATCAAATTTTGGAAGGTATGAAATGAAGGCACACCCTTGGCATGCTGAGTCCTAGTTTTCGATATGAATTAATATGATTGATTTGTTGCCTTTTTGAAGAAAAATAATGATTGATTTGTCTCCTAGACCATTTATTCTCATTGTCTTTTTATCTGAATTGATCAGGTTCAAGAAAAGAAGGTGAAGAAAATTTCTGACATGAATATTGACTCTTCAAAAGCAACGGGAAATGGATCTATTGCTAGTTCAAGTAATTCCAGTAGCTCTAAGGCACATCTTGCAAATGGAGGACCTTCAGATAAATCATATAGCTATCTAAGCAATGATTTCTCATTTCCACCTGGAGGCCTACCTTCGCTAAAATTACCCTCGGTAGTTGTATTCAACCTTCAGCATTCACAGTTGAATTCCTTTTTCCTATATTTGTTTATTGACAGATTTTTTTTTTAAAAAAAGATTTTTCGCTAAGCACATCTAGTAAATTGGTGTATTAACATGAAACATAGCTTCAGTGTAATAATCTTTGGTATAAATTTTTAGCCGTCCTGTATAGATAGATACCTTCATAAAGAAAGTTGAAACAGAAAACAGATAGAGAATCCGTTGCATTTATTTTATTGTTTTATTGTTCCGTCTTTGTAATGTCGGTTATTTGTACCTTGATATTTATAAGAAAGAAAAGTAGTTACAGTTCTATGCTTCATTTTAAACCTCGACAATTAATTGTTTGATACTTTGGAGTGCAGCTAGTGCTTACACGTGTATTGTAAATTATGTAGGTAGTTAGCCATGAGACCAGTCTGTTGGCTCGATGTCGTAGAGTATATGCACATGCTCATGACTATCACATCAATTCTATTTCAAATAACAGGTGAGTTGGCTATCTTATTGTATACCATATATTTTCTCCATGTATTGTTGATTGGAAAATATTGACTGCTTTAATTTCTTGCGTTTGTGTCTGCTCTGCATGATTTTTGTTGTAATGCACGTTTTTCTGAACACCGGTCATATTATAACGATGTTATGTTCCCAATATCTTCTAGCGATGGAGAAACATTCATATCGGCTGATGATTTGCGAATAAACCTTTGGAACTTAGAAATTAGCAGTCAAAGTTTTAATATAGTCGATGTAAAGCCTGCAAATATGGAGGATCTGACTGGTAAGCTTTCACTACTATATTTTTATGTTCTTCTGAAAATGAAACTCTGTTGGTAACTTAGTATAGTTTTTCTAGTTAAAGAAGTGATAACAACATATGAGTCAAGGTTATCTGATACATGTTTGTTTTGCATTTGTGAATCTTTCTAGTCTCATCTGTGACGTTGAGCAGCAGTAAGATTAGGATTCAAATCATAATCAGGGGGTGAGTCACGAGTATATAGCGTTAACGTGTGAAATGATGGTTCATCGGGTGTATTTTTTGGTTAGGGGTATTTGCAAGCAATCCGATGGGTTTGGATAGACTTAACTGGTATGAAGGAAAGAACGAGAATCAAAATCTAGGGCAATGGATGCCCTGAATTCAGTAACGCAAGATGAATTCAAGAGCACCTCTCCTCTCCGTAGGTTTCTGACTGAGTTCTTAACGAGCCTTATTATCTCTCCTTAAAACACCCTTCTGATTTTTGGGTGCCTATCAGTTTTGAGGTCGGACCGATGACAGTTATATTGCTTCAAACATTACCTATTGAATCAGTGGTTGTGATTTGATGGGTTTCAGGAACAATCGAAGAATGAATCAATTACGGCTTCCATGGGTTGCATTTTTTATGATCTGCACTATTTTTACTTCTAGGAGTTGATTGCTACACAATCAGGCATATATCAATGTGTTACAATAGATTCATGATGAGGAATGTAATCTAAAACCCACAAGTATGAAGACTCTATCTGCCACTAAATAATGTTGGCCGAGGCGCGCTATAATTGTGCGCATAAGGCGTTGAGCTTATGTGCCAGGAATGTTCGGTGCTTCTTGCTGGTTGAAGTGTTAGTCTTGTAGTAAGTTTACACTTCTGGAGTCTTAGGTATGCATACCTCTATGTCTGAGGCAAGGCAGCATGCCTTTAGTGATTGACAACTTGTAAGACCCGTTTCACAAAACAAAACTCGGCAAAGAAACCTGATCACTGTGATGCTAGCTAGAAAAAGTCTAGATGGTCTTTTGGATTAGAATTCATAAATTGCACTTTTTTTTTTGTTTTCTTATTTCTAGTATTTTTTTTGGCTTGGATTATTTTTATTAGTATTGGTAGAGTCGTTGACTGTAGATACTATTATTGCAGAGGTTATAACATCAGCAGAATTTCACCCTACACATTGTAATACATTGGCATATAGCAGCTCAAAGGGCTCAATTCGTCTTGTTGACTTGCGGCAGTCAGCTTTATGCGATTCTCATGCCAAATTGTAAGATCATCCTTTGCTGATGTTTTCACTAATGTCTACTCTTATTTATGTTCCCTATGCAAAAGATTTGATTCACTCCTATAAAATGAGCAACTATTTTTAGAGAGTAAAGTAAGTAGTATTAATTGATTTATAATAAGTACTAACTATTAGCCCTTCATAGTAAGTATAACTATTAGCCCTTTATCTGAGTGCTGGTGGCATGCTTTACACATGCAAGTCACTTTACCAACTACATACTAAAGAAGTCAAATGCCTATGTACAAAAAATACATTTTCAATGCGGTGACATGCATTTATGTAACTTCTTATCTATGTAGTACCGACACTTCAAATTGAAGGCGTGTCCAGTGTCCGACAATGACACGACACCGCCAAATGTGGTTACATTCAATTATTACATTTATCACATTATGTCTGTGTCGGTGTCATGTCTGTGTCAGTGCTTGATAGCTTCTTATGCCTGGTAGACTCACAGACAATTGACCTTCTGTGCAGATTTGAGGAACAGGAGGCCCCTGGGTCCAGATCCTTTTTCACTGAGATTATTGCTTCTATCTCAGATATAAAATTTGCAAAGGATGGAAGATATATACTTAGTCGCGATTACATGACTCTGAAGGTTTGAAAGCTTTACTGTCCCAAAATCCATGCTTCTATTGTAAAAAAATTCATTCCGAGTATTTTGGATGCTGAGATACTTACAATTTAATGAATTGGATTAAATTCAATGTGACATGGGCATCTCATCTCAACAAATAGATAAAGGAGATCCCAAGTACCATTGGATTTTATTGAAAATTTGGTATGTGATAGAATTCAGTGATGGTGGTTGTTGAGTCCAATGAGCAAACATCTCGCTATTCATTTAATATTTAATTTACAACTAAGGCCTGCTTGGATTGACCTATTTCATTTTTATCTATTGGTATAAGCACTTGTGAGACTGTTATGGAGAGCTTATAGACACAGCTTATGACATGTCCATTATCTGTTTTAGCTTATTTTCATAAGCTCTTGTTGATAGCTTACAAAAACAGCTTGTAGCTTATATTAAAACTGTTGTTAAAAAGAAAGCTTATATCAAAACAGTTAAAATTTATTTTATCTATTGTCATAGAAGTAGTCGATACATAAGCAAAATAATTTTAAGCGCTTAATCAAGCTGTTTATTAAAACTGAACATGCTTGTTCCTTGGACTTTAAGTTGTTGGTCCGGCAAAGTATGCTTTGCCATTTATTTTCATGCTATGTTCGGTTACCTTCTTGTTATGCTCTAAATATCTCGTTACAGCTCATCTTACTTCTTTCCTTGTTTGACAGTTATGGGACATAAATATGGATTCTGGCCCAGTTGCAACTTACCGTGTTCACGAGCATTTAAGGCCAAGGGTTAGGTTCCTATGGTTTGATTAGTGACAAGTCATGAATTTCTGCTGCTTTAACGAGTTATAGTAACTGTTTTCTATTTGGATTGTAAATGTGCAGCTATGTGATTTATACGAAAACGATTCAATTTTTGATAAGTTTGAATGTTGTCTCAGTGGTGATGGATCGCGTGTTTCAACCGGTTCTTACAGGTCTGGTTCAACTTCACCTGTTTGTGATTTTGTTATCTTTGAGCCTGCATCTTACTGTTTTGTTTCATTTGATGCCAGCAATCTATTCCGTGTGTTTGGTTGTGCCCCTGGAAGTACTGAGGCTACAACTTTGGAAGCCAGTAAAAATCCAATGAGGTAATTATATATTGCAAACTCCAACATAAATTGTGGTTTAATAGGCACCGTGGCATTTATATTAACTTTTTCATTTCCGCAGACGACAAGTTCCAACGCCTTCAAGGCCTTCTAGATCGATCGGGAACAGCATCACAAGAGTTGTAAGACGCGGTTAGTCCCCCCCATCTAACTACCTTGTCAGACTCTTGAGTATTCATAATGTGTTGTTAGAACCTGTTTGGATTTGTTTATTTGATCTTATCTACTTGCATAAGCACTTATGAGACTGTTTGGAAATGTATGTAGAAACAACTTATGACATTCCCACAAGTTGTTTTCAGCTTATTTCCAGAAGCTCTCCAGGATAGTTTAGGAAAACAGCTAACAACTTATATGAAGAAACAAGACTTGATCTTATCTTTTGTTATTGAAATTGTTTATACATAAACACTTACATGATAAATGTTATGCTATATACACTTGGTTAAGTTGTTTATCCAATCAGGGAGTATAATAACAAATACTTCAAATGTTTTGCTAATCTTGAACAGGAGCTGAGAACACCGGTGTCGACGCAAATGGAAATTCTTTTGATTTCACAACAAAGTTACTACACTTAGCATGGCACCCAAGTGAAAACTCAATTGCTTGTGCTGCTGCAAATAGCTTATACATGTACTATGCATGAAGAAAGATGTTGAAAGACACACATTTGCTTGGTTAACCTGTTTTTGTGGTTGCTATGAAGAAGTCTTCTTTAGCCTTCTTACCAACCATTGAGTTGGAGGCTACATTAACTCACACACTACAAAGTGCCCTTCAAAATATTTAGCAGGAGCTCATAGAAAAAACGATCCAGAAGTGGCATATTTTTTTTCTTTACAAATTTCATCCTTCTTCTGACCCTAATATTCTTTCCCCTCCTTTTTGTGTATCTTTTTGTGAAAAGAAGGTGCAGTCAATGGTTCATGCTGTGTTTGGCTTGCAAATGAAGAAGAAAAATGTGATTGTAGCTCTCCTACAACAGATAAAGATAAAAGATAAAAAATGTAGTTTATTTTCTTTCTGCCTTAGATAAGATAGATATGTCTTGTGGGATGGAGCAGTGGAAACAATGCAGTGCATCATTTTTTCATTGATTATTTTTGTGTTGGGAATTTTATTTTGACAATGTTTCAATGTCTAGTGGTTTTGTTAAACAGATCAATTTTATGTATAATGTTAAAAGGAAGTAATAATTTTATGTATAATGTTAAAAGGAAGTAAATGTTAAAAGATTATGAAATAATGCTGTTCACTGCATCAATGTTTTATAGTTTCAATTGAAGTTTTAGACTCTTAGGGCCCGTTTGATGCACATGATATTATAGAGATATGATAGGATTAGGAAGTGGATAAAGATAGGATATGATAGTGGCATGATAGACACTTATCCTCTCATGTGTTTGGTGCACACATGATAAGAAATATGATAATATTATTTTATCTTATCATGTGTTTGATGAGCACTTATTATCAACATGATAATGAATATATTCTAAGCCCCAAATCTTTCGTTTATTCAATCGTGTCGAAAACAGACCAGAACTTGAATTACAAAACAAATCTATTTATTTTTGAATCTTTGCCCATCTTGAGTCATTCCAACGATCATAGAAATAAATCTGATCATTTTACTTCCGGTTCAATGAATTCCGTTCACGTACAATTGAAATTAATAACCTAGCACATGGAGAGAAAGGACACAGAGATAAGAGAAAACGTAGAAAGAAGAAAAGTAAAAAAAAATTATGCAAAATAATAAGTTATTTTTTATGCGATTGAAATCAACTCCATTCACGGGCTTCTTCTGAAATCAATTCCATTCACCAAATTGAAATCGATTGGAAAAATAATTGAAATTGTTGGAATTGATTGGGAACAAAATTGAAATCTATTGGCATGGAATAGAAAACGAAGAATGAAAAAAGAAGAAAAATAAGGAACGTGGAAACAGGGAATCGAAGGAGGTTTTCGGGGAACAAAAAACACGCACTTGATAGCTTTACGCTATCAGGTTGCTAATCCACCAAAAGTTAAGGATAAAAATAACAAAGAGTGAATAAGATATGATTAGAAATAGGTTTAAGTTATCCTTTCCTATTGCTGCACCAAACAACATATTAAAGTAAGATAGGATAATTGTGTCATATCCTCTCTTCTTATCATGTGCACCAAATGGGCCCTTATTATGTTTGAAAACATTCATGTTAAACCGGGAGTGGTAGTAGTCCTCACATTGTACATGCTTCAATTAAATGCTTAATATATGAGGCCGTTTTCAAGTTCTGGCCTTAACAATATATATGCGATTGCAACATGGTTCAAATAGTGAGGACAATCTTGGAATCTAATCATTCTCAGTAGATTTTATGTCGAATCTAATATTTCTCAGTAGATTTTGTTGTTTTCAGAATTAGAAAAAAGAACCTTAAATAGAAAAGTTCACCATTGAAGATATTATCGGGTTGAGTCACGACTAGGTCGCCTTCTTTAAGATATTTTGTGGTACTGTCTGAATTTATGCACGGTAGGCTATCATTTGCGTTGTCTCCAAGATAAAATGATTATGTACTGCAGCATAAGTAATCGTTCGAGAAATAATACCCTCAATATGGTATAAAATCACTCTTATTTGGCACAAAGACCACTTGAAACCGAAGGGACATAAAGAGTAGAAGAAGAGAAGAAAGATTCATCAACTCAAGTCGAAAAGGGAGAAAGAAGAAAAATATTGGAAAAGTACAACAAATATAGTTTGCAAAGAAATGTTTCATTACATCTGACATATTAACTCAGTTGGAAGAGACATTATAAAATATATATATATATATATATATATATATATATATAGGGACTGAGGTTCAAACTCTAAACATCCCACTTATTCAACTAACAAAAGTTAGAAAATAAATACGTCTAAGATGGTAAAAATATGTTGGGCATTTGACATTTTTGTTGTTAAACTCTTTTGAAAAACAAAATTCAAATAGGATCTCACGTGTAATGTATGTCTCAAATAAACTTTAGGGTTAAATATGTTTTTTGTCCCTATAAATATACTAACTTTTCGTTTTAGTCCCTCTAAAATTTTCTTTCAACTTTTAGTCCTCCAAAATTTTTCCATCTTCACTTTTGGTCCCTCTTTTAAAGTAAATTCATATGAAGAATTCATATTTTTGAATAAAATTTTGCAGAAAAATTCATAATATTATAAGAATCTCTCCCAAAAAAATTTAGAATTTTTTAACAAAACATGAATTTTTATATTTTTTATGGTTAAAAATTCATATTAAATTTATGTTTTGTTAAAAAATTCTAATTTTTTTTGGGAAATATTTTTACAATATTCTATACATTTCTGCACAATTTCATTAAAAAAAAAACTAAAATTAACTTAAAAATAGGGACTAAAAGTAGTGATTAAAAATTTTATAGGACTAAAAGTTGAAAAAAAAATTTAGAGGGACTAAAACGAAAAATTGATATATTTATAGAGATAAAAACATATTTAACCCTAAACTTTAATATTGCTGAAATGCTTTTACCCTATTGGTTTGGTGATAATGGTCGACAAAGTGGTGTGTTAAAGTATGTTCCTATAATCCTTTCAAAAATAGAGCATGTTCCTCTAATAATGGAAAATGATTGCCTTTATTAGCATGAACGAAATTGTGAGATTTAAGATAAATGATAGTTCCCTCAACAAAAAAAGATAAATAATAGTGGTCACCAATATTCGAGGAGAGGTACCATATTTTAGTCCTTTAGTAATAAAAATCAGGACAATTTATAGGGTATGTTTGTTTCAAGTTATATTTGTTGATTTCTGGGAACAAAATGATAGAAATGTATATGCCTATGTTTGTTACAAGTTTACTAAATTTTATTCCCGGGTATAACATGTTCTTGGGAATAGAAAAAAATTTCCAAAGAAAATGATGGGAATAAAGTTCCCATGGAGATGAGAATAAATTCATATGTAGTTACCAATTATAATCCCTATTTTTATGGTTCCTAGGAATATTATAAAGTTAAACAAACATATTTTTTCTAAATACTTTGGAATAAAATTTTCATCTTTATATTCCAAGAAAAGTTATTTCTAGAAATAAATTTGGTAAACTTGAAACAAACACACCCATAGTGTTTTGGAACATCAATGGATTTTCCTCAAACACACTCTAGCCAGGTCTACCATTTTCGGCTTCATTAAATCCACATTAAACTTACATAAGAACGCGAGAATATATCGTCAAACACCAATCCAAACACTACATTGCATTGGTGTCTAGTTGAACCACCATAAGAAAATTGACAATTCCGTCATTAACAATAATAAAAAAATTGATAACCCGACACTTCACAACGATTTTAAAATGAAACAATTTGAACCCTACAAATGAAAATGTCCTAAATAATAATTTCTTCAATAAACCATTCATCCTTCTTCTTTAAAATTCAAACGACCATTGTCTACATAAATATATCGTCGTAGCTATGGACACATAACATCTATTTTGTTTTTACTACACCTTTGGTACAATTTTTTGATATACCGTTGATCTTTTTTAGAGTCCTAATATTTAGCTGAATAACTATTGTCATTGGATGACCCTAATCCGCTTAAAATTGAAAATTATGTGAAAGCTAGAAGAAAAAGAAATAAAATGCATACTTTATATAAGATTTTTTAGAGTATTGTTATTTGAACAACCATTTGACACAATTTTGGTGATAACTTCATTTTTCTTTCTTTTTATTGGTAAAAAACAATAGAAAGAAAAAAAAAAGGAAGAAAAAGAATAAGAACATAATGTACATATGGGAGAAAGTTGTTAAAAAATTGTCGCAAAGTGATTGTACAAATATCATTTACCTTTTACTTTTCATAATTATTGTTGAAGACTTAATTGTCATTTTTTACATTGATTCACATACGAATTATTAAGCCCATGTTTGATGTTCATGCCATAAATGATGATTAATGTGTAATTAATTTGGATGTAATTGATTACTCTTAAATATAGTTGATTGTGTCTTTAAAATTGATTTTAACGGAGTTTGGTTCCACGTTGATCTATTAAAAACACACTTTCTCATGAGTTTAGCTCAGTTGGTAACGACAATGCATAATATATGCAAGGTCCGGGGTATCCCAACTAAAAAAAACACTTCCACATCCTTGTCTACCTTGAAAATAAGAAACTGCAGTACATCTTTAAAGAAAACGCACGTCTACAATTTTCTCATCGCAAAAACAAACACGTTAAAAATGAAAAAAGAGAGCATATTATCCACTAATAATTTTGTGAATAGAACGAGGTTTATTTTTACTCCCTTGGATCTTATTTATAAAAAATATTTGATTTTTTAAACCTATTATTTAATTAACGTATCCGGTCTATAATATTTACAAGATACCTCAAATTTTCAATGAATTTGAAAAATCACTTGTTTTTTTTAAATAAATTGGGGAGCGTACACCATCCGCTCATTGTTATAAGCAAAACTTTACATTTTAGATTCATTTAATTAATAATGTATACGGTCTTTATTATAGACTATATACATCATTTAATGAATGAATCTAAAATGTTATTTTTTTGTTTATAATAGTGACTGGAGGGTGTATAAGTGTATTATTATATTAGAAATGGATATAAGCGACGGAGAATGCTAATGAGTGCCCTTAAGACATTGATTAAAGTGCTAAAATTAATAAGTTTGCATCAAAAAATGATGTAATTATTAATAGAACAAAAGTAAAATATTATATTTTCAAGACAAATTTTTTATTAATAGATTGCTTAACCACTGTCTGCCTTTAGGGCACGCGTTAACAAACACATAAACGATTAAACTTGCATACATAGTAGGATTCTAGAGGTAAAGCTATAGGATAGTGTTAATGAAACAGCGGCGTGTTTGACGGGGAGAAGACATAGATAAGACACTAGCCTCACGCTGCTACTCTCACTTCAAACACACGTTGCACGCACACGCACCCTTCCTTCCTACATCAGATCAGATCATAACCGTATCTTGTGTTTGTTGACTTTCTTGCTGTCTTGTTTTTCACTCTACATTTACACTGTCTGTACAATTTTTACCTTAGCCTTCATTATCATTCAATAGGGGCCAGGTGATCCATCACTTCACTCTCTTTTCCTTTAAAACCCAGCTGAGGTGACAAAGATAACAATCCTAAACAAATTCACAAATTAAACTCTCAGATTTTATCTTTTTATACTCAATCAAACATGTAACTGATTTTTTCTAAACATGTTGTTTGTAAAATGATATTTGTGCGATCATAGTTGAACAAGACTAGTATTATAATGTTATCCTTTTAACAAGTTCTCGTGTTGCATCTCTTTTAATCTCACTTAATGAAAAAATGACCGGTGGTTGTTGTTGTTAAAGACTATGTTGCATGGGTTTGATAGTTCAACTTGTTTAACTTAACGATCAAGAAGTTGAAGGTTATTGATTCAATTTCGGACGAATGAGTAAATATTACTCCATCCGTCCTAAATTATATGATGATTTGACCATTTTACACGTGTTAAGAAACATTATTAATTTGGTATGAGAAAGAGATATTTGAGTTGTTTTACAAAATTATCATTAATAAATGGTATGAGAAAAATGAATTAAAGAATTGAAATAAGATAGAGTAATAATAGTTAAGGATACAATATGAAAAATAATATTAATGCTTCATTGGTATTGTAAAGTAACATAATTTATGACCATTTTTTATCTTTCAAAGCAACATATAATTTAGGAGGGAGGGAAGTAATATAACAACTAATTATTAAAACTTGCCATTATAAAAAATAATTTGTTGTTGTAATGATTCTTTTTCAACATTCCTAGATTAAAATTTAGATGAATCTCATCAAATTAAAATATTAATATACTTTTAATATACTTTTTTTATTAATTAAAATTCAGATGAATATGTTGCATAAAAAATAATGAGTAAATAGTAATATAATACACATGTTTTAATATAATTGTTTTATGTTTTTGAATGAGTCAAAATGAAATATTTTAAACCAACCAAACAATCTCCTTAGCACAAGACATGTCGCAAAGATGCCAAAAATAAGTTACAATGTGAGAATATGAAACAAAGAACAAAATTAGTCAATACCCAAACAATCAAAAGGGCACTGCCACCATCTATGAATACAATCAGATATCTTAACAACTTTTGCCTTCAACCACCACTACAAAAGCCTCTTTACTTTGTCGAGAAGATGAGGGACTGAATTTTCCTTATGATTAAAAACTATGTCATCCATTTCATTTAAAATAACTCAAACACAAATGAACCAAAATAAGCGCATAAAAGAGCATTGCACTTTCGAACCACATGTCAAGTAAGCAAACTGAATAATATGATATGTGATCCATACGGGGCCAACAAAAGAAAACCACACCCAATCACGAAGCATATACCACAAAGAACCAAAAATAGGACAATGTAAAAACAAGTGATTTGTTGTTTCCAGCTCCCCACACCCACTCACACAAAATTGAGCGTCATGAAAGATCACACCGTACCGAAACAAGTTATCTCTAATAGATAACCTATTGCGCAAAAGACGTCAAGTAAAAAATGCAACCTTCATAGAAGCATATTTATGTTAAATCAAATGAATCTCATAAAATTATCTAACATAAATTTGATGAAATCCATATGAAATTTTAATAAATAAAAGATGTTGGATCGGAAAGTCTCTGATACAAAAAATAATTGGGCAATGCATGCAGGAATTTTGTATATGGGAATATAAATACGTTTTTATTTTGTTAAAAAAATATCGCTCTTATTGTTTTAAACATAAATATTCTCTACAAATGTACATCGTCTTTAACTAGTAAATACTCTTTCAATGCATGTGATTTTCTTTTTAATAAGTCAGTTTTAAAAAAATCTCAATATCCCCTATGGAAAAAAGAACCCAAAACATTCTATTTTTGGCATCTTGAGTCACCGTTGTATAAAAAGTGTTGCCTAAACAAATATAATTTAATAATTAACACTCTTTAAGTTTACTCTTTTTTTATTTTTTTTAATTGTACGTGTACATCCAAATATTTTTATTTAAACTTGTGTTTAAATAAGTATTATTCAATATGTAGCATCCATTTTAAAAATGGTAGAATGTACTTCAAATTCATCAGATAATGATGTACCTCTTCAATTTGTAACCCACGTTCAATTTGGTCTTGAAATTTTCAAAAAAAGTACACAATAATTGTTGAATTCTTCGTCAATCAGGTTCACTCCTAATGTTTTTTTTTTTTTTGAGGGAAGGTTCACTCCTAATGTTAGCTTCAATCTTTTTACTACATGATAACGTGCGACAATAAATAATATGAGAGTCCATATAGATTTCAAATCACCTTCCCGTAATAGGGACCAATTTGTAGTAACTTTCCCTTCATTCACAAGACTAACATTACCCTCCTTCTATTGACTATGAAGCTTCATCTCACAACCTCGTGCAAACACATGGATTAGAGGGTTTTCAAACCATGATTCAAAATCCTTTAAATGGCAAATGAGTCAGTTTTGCTATCTTAAAGAAATACTTAAATTTTCAATACATTAAATACACAATTTTTTTATAAAACTTACCACTTAGAGTTTTATGGATTTTTCTAAAAATATTCACAATTTCAAAGACCGGTTAAAAATCTCTACAAATTCAAGAACTAATTTAGTTATACTTTAACAATAATTAATTTTGAGTGAATCAATTATTTATAATTGATTTTGACAGAAAGTGAGTTACATATAAAATGATTTGTGTTTTGATTACATTCATATAAAAGTATGTTGAATTATAAATTTTTGTGTTAGAATCAATTTTAGAATTAAAAGCTAATATAGTAGCTTCAAATGGAATTGTTTTTAGTACCAAATATTGATTTCTCAAAAAAATATTAAACATAGTTAAAAAAAATATTTTTGACATTTGAAAAACACTTGGTCTATGTTTGGTTGCACTTTTAAAGGGACCAAAATTAATTCTCAAGATGTAGAATTGATTCTGGCAGACTTAGTGTCTGTTTGGATAGGCAACTGCAAATCATGTTTTGCTTGAAATCACGGTAAAAAACCACTTTAACGCAGAATCTCTAGTTTTCAGCTTCTTAAAATCACGTCAAATTTACATCAATCAATGTGCAAATATGTTTTTACTTCACAAACACCACTCCAGTCAGACACTCAGAGCATGTTTGCTTCTTCATTTTGCAATCCACATTTTAAGGAAAACCAGGACAATTTACCACGTTGACACAAAAGTTTAAAATGCTAGTTTATTATAATCACGGTAATTTTGCTTTGGAAATTCCGCTAGACGCACGTTTGTGGTTGTAAACTCTAAACCAAATAAACACTCAGTTGTTGTTAAGTGGATTCGATTCGGTGTTTAGAATTGGTTCAACTTAAAACTAATTGATTTTCTAACATAAGATTATATAATTCAACTCATTTTAACATTAATGTATTCAAACACAACGTGGAATGTAAAAGATGTTCACACATATGAAGAAAATTGTGCAGCACGTCACATATGTCCCGGAGAAGAATGAGTCAAACAAAAGGAAGTGAACACAAGTAGGAAATGAGAGAGTTAACATTACAAAAACACGTCATCAGTCACAATAATGACAAAAACAATTTCCACGAAAACACTGTCACTGTGTAGTAGCTGTCTGTCTGTCAGTCACACTTACCCACTCACTGTGTTCTTCTTTTCTTCCCTCGCCGGGTTCCGCCACGTAGTAGGGTAACGGCAACTCAACGTTTCTGTGATTACAACTCAACGGTTGTGATCTTTGTTTAAAAACATGTACAAATGATTCTACCTCTTTGCTTTGTTCGCACGCGATACTACAGCGTGCACTTGCTATGGCCCACCACCTTATCCACGAGTCAGATTAGCTGACTCAAACTTAGACATATGTCGGTCATGTATATATATGTAAGTACCAACCAATAATAATAGACTATTTATTTATATTTTCTTATCGGTTAATCTAATAGTTAGGAATTTATTTTAACAACTAATGCGTTTGTGATTCAAATTTCGACTTTATATTATGATAAACAATTAAGATGTTTGAGGTTCCAACTTTAATTATTTTTTGGGTCTGGTTAACTTGTGTCATAAATGCACAATATAAGAAACTAAATGTAACAATTTAACGTTTGAAATTATGCATTTTAAATCTTAAAAAATTATCTTTTCAATACAATATTTATTACTTAATTCTATTTTAAGATTTTTATCGTGTGCTCTAAAGACACAAGTTAACATTTCTCTTGTTTCTTATAATATGTGATGTCTAAAATATATTTAAGATCAAGAGTTCGAATAAAAAACTATAAATTTGAAACTAGAAATCATATCAGAGCATGTATGAATAATTAAAATGACAAAATAAATAAATTAAAGAAATAAATCATAAAATTAATAATAATCCCACCTAATTATTACTAGTAGTGTTATTTATTTATTTTTCCTTTTGAAAAAGAAAACATTATTATGATGATGTTGGATCATAAGATTATTAAATTATTATAGTATTTTTTGCGAAATTAAATTACTATAGTTTTTTTTTGTTGAGGGAATTAAATTACTATATTTGTCCTTCGAGGTTGGTGGATTAATTGAGAAGATTAATTTGACAGGGACATATTCCTAGTATAGTCACAAACTAACTTTGTGTTAAAAATATATTATTAATTTATTATACATTGTTTAAGAAGAAAAGTGTTGATTTGTTTATTGCAATATAAAATTTTGTTCTTATTATACTCTACTACTTCCATACCTTTATTTTATTGCGACATAATATGATCTTGCACGTACGCTCAAGAGTCACGATTATATAACAGAAAATGAATGAACAATTTTGTTAGTAAAATAGTTATCTGTTAGCCTTTTTTTCCTTCCTAACTAACTTAATGGTTGAAAATTCACATTCGTGTTCTAGTAAATTTAATTAAGTTGATAGAGATATCACGTAATATATGTAAGACCGGTGTTCGCGCTCGTCAAGCAAACTTTGCTTTTTGGGAGGTTAAACTGTGGTTAAAGCGGACATTTTGAACTCCGGTCCCAAATTTTCATCTTAAAAAAGATGAATTTTTAGCCACCATACTACTTAAAAAATCACTTTTATAAGATGAATAAATGAAGTGTTCGGATTCGAATTTCAACTCTACATATATTATGCAATGTTTCTATCAACTAAACTAGCTAGCCTTTATGTATCAATAGATTAAACATCGTATTTTCATACCCTTTTCTTCTCTTAATTAAAGGGTTGATGATAAAATTAAAATGCAATAGAAGATAGATTATGGGTTTTATTAGCTGTGTTAAAATTTCTGGAACATCAAGAGACTTAAACATCATATCTCCATCCAAAACTTTAAGGTATTGAATATATGAGTCTCATCTCTCATATATCCAATGCTTCCTCCACTCCTAATTGATGTGAGATATAATCACTCACAATTGAAACCCCTCTTAACATGGTTGAATTTGTCGTGTCATGAGTATTTGAGACTAAAGATCACATTTAACAAAATAACCATTAATATCAAATTTAACTCGGTGCTTGTGTTAGTGGTACCGGTAATTGACATTGTATTTGTTTTAAGTGATTCTCTTTTACACATATTGTGCGAGATGAATTACTTCTGATAATTTAATTCCATTTTGACTTGTTAAAAAAAAAAACAAAATTTAATATTTTCCATTTTTTTAAACCATCGTTAAAATAAACTCAAGCATAAATTAAACAAAATAAGTTTTAGTGTCATTTTATTTTATTTTGTTTTATAACTTTTTGGGGTCATTTTATTTTTAATTGACAAAAATATTACAGAGTATCGTCTGAATATCGGTGAAGGGAACAAAATTAATAAAAAAATATGAATTTAACTTATAAACTTTTTAAAATTGGTGTTTTCAACACAAAATTATTAATTTTGGTTTCTTTAACAAATCATCATCATCCTTTATTTTATTTTTACTATTTTTAAAAAATACATTCTTTATTTTAAATGAATTTAACTGGGGAGATTAGTCACTTCAGTTCCTGAATAGAAAATGAGTCGTCACTTTAGTCCCTGACTGCAGATAAATTGCAAAATTGTCTTTGAATGTAGATCTTGTTAGTCAATTTAGTCTCTGAATGCAGACTCCGTTAGTCAATTTAGTCTATAAATATAGACTCCGTTAGTCAGTTTAATCTCTGAAATTGATAAACAGAGTCTGTTTTGTAATTTTTCAATATTCAAGAATTAAATGAATACTCTTTAAGACTAAATGATTAATTTTCCGATTTAATTGTATAATGAGGGTATGGGACCATGCACCTGTGCGATATTATTTTGTCCAATAAAAATCGAAGAAAACAAACTTGTTCCACAGAAACCAGTCAAATCCTTCTGGTGTGAATACTGAATAGTGATCAGAGAGAAAGTGCAGTATTGTGATTCTTTTTGAAGACTCATCTTGTGGTTATACTTAACCCATCTTCCTCCTCTTCAAAATATCATTTTTCATACATCTCTACCATCTTCTCTTAAATTTGCACTTATCCTTAGAGCTTGCAACACTTGGTTAGAAATTGCTTCTTGATTCTGAAATTTTCATCTTATTTTTCTTTTTCCTATTGAGCTATAAGTCCAAAACTTATTTCAAGTTCTCTTAGAAAAAACATAACCCAACTTTTTGTCTTCTTTTTACTTTTTCTCCTCACTTGTTCATTTTTTTGTCCCATATATCTTCAAAACCCAACATAAGTAACAACCCATTTTCACCAAAAGTTCATTTTGGATCTTACTAAGCTCAAAGCTTTGAACTTTATTGAAATATTAAACAAAACTTCCTTTTTCTACATAACAACTTTCAAAAGCTAGTTCTTCAAGTTGTTACCTTTTAGTGACAGAAAGATGCAAGACCAAACAACATTTCAACCCATGAAACCAAATTTTCCAGAACAAGAACAACTCAAATGTCCACGTTGTGAATCAAGCAACACAAAATTCTGCTACTACAACAACTACAATCTCTCACAACCACGCCATTTCTGCAAAAACTGTAAAAGATATTGGACAAAAGGTGGTGCTTTGAGGAACATACCAGTTGGTGGTGGAACAAGAAAAGTCACAAAACGTTCATCAAATTCTAAACGTTCAACAACACCATCTTCATCTTCTCCATCAGCATCAACCACTTCTTCAGCAGCAAAAGTTTCAGCTTCAGTTTCAGAAACTGACCCGACCCAGATTCATGGTGACCCGGGTGAGAGAAATTTTGGTGGAGGGAGTTTTAGTTCACTTCTTGCATCAACTGAGCGGTTTGGAAACCTTTTTGAAGGTCTGAATTCAAATGGGTCGGGTTTGAAAATGGTGGAAATGGGTGAATTTGGTGAGAATTTGAACTGTGACCCGGTTGTGAATACGGATTTGGGTCATAACCCTGGTGGTAGAAATGGTGAATCAGAGATCTTTCTTGGTTTGCAAAATGGTGGTTCAAACTGTTGGAATGATAATCATGGTTGGTCTGATCTTGCTATATACACTCCTAGCTCAACTTATCAGTAGAAGAGATTTGAAAAAAATTGAGCCTTTTTTATGGCTTAATTTAGTTTCTTAATTATGCAATAATAATTTGCTTAATATTTATACTATGGTTTTGTAAAGAGTTATCTAATTTGTACAAGTTTATGGATTTGCATGCCATGGAGGATCATACATTGACAAGGTCACTAAAGAAGTATCCTCTAGGTAAATGTTTTTTTTCTTTCTTTTATATATTTATTATATGATTTATATCTGCATGCTTGTGAATGGTGTTGTTTACCATGGCGGTAATGAAAAAAAGATGATTTTTCTTTTGGGGAGGGTGTGATTTGATTGCTACATTGATGATTAGGATGATCATGTAAATTGGTGTGTTTTTGCCTAGCATTTGTAGCATCCGTGGATATTTGGAAGCTTGCATGAGAATTTGTTGATCATTATATCTAGATGTTTGGGAATGTAAGGGATGATATATGGAAAAGTTCAGAGAGTGACTTAAAAAGTTAAGCCTTATTTGTATGTACCATGTCAATGGAGGGCATGACAACTGATACCTTGTTTGTTTCTTTTACCAAGTTTCCATCTTGGTGATTGTTATTTGACCGATCAATATGTACTAATCAACTCCTTTGAGATTCAATTTATGGCTTTATATTTCCTTTTCCATTGTTTGTTGTTTAGCTTTAATCAAATGGATTTTGGCCATTTGATTTCGAATTGAATGTGAATCCCTTAAGCAAAGTTTCGAATTCAAGTAGATAATAGATGGCAAAAGGAGCGAGTTTTAGGAGTTCTACGTTGAATAGATATTATCTTGGATAAGCGATGAATAGGTAAACTTGAATCAAGGAGACTCTAATAAGGTGATTAATATACTTTTTTTCTTACAAATTAATACCTAATGTATTTGGTCTATAATATATACCAAATATATTATGTATCAATGAATCTAAAAAGTAGATTTTTTCTTATAAATGGAGTAGTTGACAAAGGTAATAGATATTTCTCACCTATGACATTTTGTTACATGTTCCATTATGAACCATTTTACGTAAGTGAATTACCAAGATCTGGAAAAGAACAACCAAATTCTACCGTAATGTGCTCCCACAACCAAATTCTAGTTCTAGTTGAATTGATTGGGTGGTTTTGGGATGGAGAAGTGTCTTGTTCTTTAATGGATATATGTGTGATGAGTTCTCAAGTGGTCTCCACATGCCATGACGGGTTGCAAGGTTGTCCTCCAAGTTACCATTTCATTTACGACCCTCCACATGTGTGGGGTTGATATAACACAGATTGGCCAAGATTTGTGTATGGGATGCAGAAGTTTCTGCACTACCTTAAGTAGATTAAAAGAAAATAGTACAAAAACTGAGGATATATAAAACTAACCCAGTGTAACAGAAAACAATCAACCCATAAGGTGATACATAATAGCATAAAGCCAACAATCCTAGTCTAGAGTACACAACCGTACACCACTTGTAGTACAATCTAGTAGACCCGCGTATGTGTCCGGAACTAAATTGCAAACTAAAAAGGGTGTATGAGCTGAAAAGCGTCATAGTCGATTTTTTTCATAACAGGGCTTGAACCCAATCGCAAACACATTAACGAGTCCGTACACCTACAATTCACTATTAAACAAACTCATAATTACAAATTTAACTTGTAAGGTGAATGATGTCACTATTTATAAACTTATTTTATGCTCTATCTTTTATTCTATGCGAAACTTAGATTTTTCCTGGACATAGAAGTACATGATAATAATATTGCATTTTTTCCGTTCTATTTTATTTGAATTCATTTCGTTCAAGTGTTCATTAATTGATCAAATATTAGTGTCAACGGGAGTAGAAAACTCAAACAAATTGTCTTTTGAGTCATCCCTCACCACAAAGGAAAACGTGTTTTAGGAATCAAATGGATGGACATTAGATGTCAACTCAAAGGGTGTTGTTGACTTCTGCCCAACCTTGAATGGAAGGGATGAATCAGAAATTTCGTAATGAATTATATTCAAACTTTGCTATTTTGAGAAGAGAATAGACATACAAGCTTTGATTCTTTGACTATATGGCCATAAATGAGCAGGAAAGAAGGGATGGCTTTGCTTGCTTGCTTCCACTAATCAAATGGTGTTCACATCAATGAACTTGAAGATGAGTTAGGTTTGGGTGGCTTTTGGCATGCCCTAGTTGTCTTATCCATCCATTTTTCGACCCCATTTTGACTTGGAGCTACTTAATGTCTGTTTGATTTTAGTACTCTTAATTGACTCACTTGTCAATGTTGTATGCCTAAATTTCCATACATAGTTGTTGTAAAAAAAATTGCACCACAATCACAACAAGGAGATCATTAATAATATTTGACTTTAATTATAAACGTTTCTAAAATATAAAAATAAAAAATCATACATATGATTTGTTAACAATGTAATTTTTTTTATTCGGTGTATAAAAATTTAAATTTTTGACCAAAATAATGAATAAAGTTACTTGATACGATAATTTTTAGCTTTCAACGGTTTATAATTGTCAGCATTAATTACCATAAGGCGCAAACTCAGAGTTTAGGCCTATAGACCTCCAATTTAGGCCCTGACTATTTTTGATCATTTAAGCTTAACAAGAAAATTAATTTAAAATCTCGAATCATTTAATTACATGAAATCTTATCTTGGTTGTATTGTATTATGGGTTTTTCTATCATGTGCAAATTTGCACATGTTAAGAAGTTTAAAGTAGTAACTTTAACTTGAAACTTGTGTTTTTTATATTAAATATGTAACTTTTAATCAATAATTGTTGGTTTTCAATGAAAAGATACTACTTTTAGTTACCTTAACATGTGCAATATTGCACATGTTAGACAAACCCTTGTATTATTTGTTACACCGTCTTTCAGAAGCTTCGTTTACATGTATTTGTAAAAAATTACCAGTATCGGTTAAAAGGGCAAAGTTAAAAGACCAATGTGACACTTCTTAAAATTTAGGAACCAATTTAGTGGATTATGTGAAAGCTTCAAAATGTAACTTTTGTAAAATCAGGCTTGCTCACTATAATTATGTCAAACTCACATAGATTCCAAGCATACACTCAAACCTCAAAAATAAATTTAGCCTTAAATAAACTATTGTAACTGACTCTATGTCCTTGTTCAGTATAGTCAAAATTTTCCATTTATTCAGTTATATGTCAAATTTTGTTAAACTCATCTACTATCTTCCTAATGTAACCTTATAATCAATAAAGATTGCAGAAGATTGTGTACCTCGCATCCTTTGCCAGGCCAGAACATGCTGTAATTGTCATTGATGGGAATTAGAGCAAAATGAGGGTACAAATTTGGATACTGTTCAGAATTTTTCATAGTGTATAGCAAAACAAAGTGGTGTGTCATTATGCAGCAGAATAGGGAAGATGTAGACTTAGAATGTAATACTAAAAGGTAACATCAAACTTCAAAGTGAACATGTCTATCAGTTGATGAAAACAACCTTAAAATTCTAAGGTAAAGCTAATTTCTTCTCCAAATCTCAACAATTCTAACATGGTCTTGAAATCAATATTCTCATCAATCTTCATTGAGCTCGTGACTTCTACATCCTTCAAGCCATGCCACCAACACTTAGTATCACTGGAACCGCAAAAACAGCCATCCTCCTTTGTTTCCATTAGCGTCTCATATAGAAACTGCAGTTTTAGATAATTAACAGATAGAAACAGAGTTAGAAGCTCCACGCAACAATTATATTTTATATATTGATGAAAAGTAAACATCTTTTAAGCATAAATGGATGTGTCTGACATAAAACGAAAACACGGCAATACAATTTTTTCTTTTTCCATGAAATAGGATCGGACAGTCACCATATCTAAGAAGAATGTTCTGAAATTATATAAATATGGGAGACAATGACATATCAAAATGAATGCTCTTGCTGAAGATATATAACTCAAAATTGAACAGAATTGTTGAAGGAAGGAAAGATGGCATTAGAAGAAAAGTTTGATCTAGAATCAGAGGGTAGTATAAGCATGGATGGCAATTATGTGAGCAACCGCGTCTAAATAGAAGTGGTGTCAGAAAAGGGAGAAATGGCAACAAAATCAGTGAAGCTGAACAGGAAACAGGGAACGATCTTAGTGGTGGAGAGAGCGGATATTGGTCTCAGAAGATTTCAGTCAACCCTATGCCTTCGTCAGAATTGTGGAAGAACCTATGTTTCACCTATAATATGAAAAATACAACAGACATATGTTTTGTTGTTGTCTACGCTGTGCTCCTCTTTGCGTACTCCGCTGGTGATGTCTTCGAAGCAGAGCAAGGAAAATATTGCTTGGTATTCTGAGACGCCGAGTTTACCGAAGGAGTTGGCTTCCAAGCTATCTTGAGTATAGATCCTTCTTCCCTTAATGCAAGGCCCTTCATTATCAAGGTCATCCACAAAGGAAATTAGCCTCCAAGCTATTTGAAACAGGTTAAAAACAACACCCTAACGCTTCAATCCCCTAAAGAACTCCCAAACCACAATAACCAAGAAAACATATGGATCAAAATTTGATACCCTGCAATTACTGAGACAATAGCTGATAAATTCCCCCACAACACTACCTTTTTCAACCTGAAGTTCTCCACCATCCCCATTCAATACAACAAAACACATGTCCCTCTAACATGACTCTAGTTGTAATAATTATGAAGCCAAACTAGAAAATACAACTAGGGGATACTATAGGAGACTGTCAACATAGCAATTGAACTCTGCAGAAGCAAATTGATCACTTGCACCAAGACAGACACCTACACAAGACTAGAGCCATTGTCATCTCAATCTCAAAAACAAGCTTAGGTCCAGACTTGCGAAACAACAATTAATACACCCAGTTTGCATAGTCAATGGTTCCTTCAACAATATAATGCATGCGTCAAAAGTTCCATCTTCTTGTCACGCAGGACATCATTACTACTACTTCACAATTCTGCACAGAGGGAGGCAAATTTCAGTGACACTAAACACCTGCAGAGAAGTCCATCCATCCCTATTTTCTGGAAAACAACATTGTGCCCAAGCATATGTTTTTTGTCAGTACAATCAACCCTTCAACAACAATAACAACAACCAAGTCTTATCACACTAAATGGGGTCGCCTACATTTATTTATCAACACCATCTAACCCATCTACCTTCCATTCTCGAACCTTTATTAGAGTTTGCTTCTGAATACATGAATAACGGACACAGCCTTCATTACCAGCAACATATTATGCAGTTTCTTACTGTATAAACGCAGGTTACCCCATTGGCAGTCGTTCTTTTCAATTACCCATCTGAGTGCATTTACAGAGTCTGACTCTATAATTGAAGTAGTTAGGAGTTGTTAGAGAAGTTTGTTACTTGTTAGTTCAATAGAGTTTAGCCTCTAAATAGCAGGGTACTTTTTCATTGGAGAGAATTATGGCGGTTGATATGTTGTGAATAGAGAATCATCTAGCGAGAGTTCTCCTTTAGGGTAGCCTTGTGTGCTAAATTATCTTCTCATTCATTCCTACTATTCCATTCACTTGAAAGTACTAGGAAGATATTCAAAGAAATCTTTTTGTTTTCAATTATGTTGATCAATCTTTATTCTAGAATCATTCTTTTGTTTACTCAATTTGTCCAATTTTTAGGAATTCTTTCTTACTCAGAGAGGATCCTAACACATTTCAAACATAAATGAAATGTGTTTGCCACATAAGGAAAACATGGCAAGCCAAGCAATTTTTTAATATGTAAGGTTTCACGGCTGAAAGCACAACTTGAAATTAAAGGAACATGGGAGGGAATGACATACCTCTATGAATGCTTTGGTGCAAAAAAAAGGATTAAAGCTCAAGGATATAGTTGCGGGGCAGCAGCTTGAAAGTATGATATTTACAACAGACGAAAACAAAATTTCATTTTTTGGAACAGAGCAAAGGTGCAAGTGTTTGATGCTTGGTGGCGGGGATGAAACTTGAAAGACCAATGGGTTCAGCGCATCCTACATAATCCAAAGTAAGTACACACAAATACAATAAATAAATATTATGTAGATTGAATGAACGAATTAAGCAGCTAATTCATACTCACCTCAGTTGGCTGAAAGATGAATAGAGATAGAGATGACAAAACATTTTGAGGTTTGATGTTTTGAAGAGATTCCCTCAAGTTACAAAGATCCAGATAATCAATGGGGATTTGCAAATCGACTTCTAGTTGACGAGAACTTCTAAGAAAAGATATAATAGGCTCTGAACTACCACCACCGTAATATAATAGATTTGGAGCGTCAATGTTGACCTCCTTCAAGTTAGAACAATTAGATAACTCCAACACCTTAAGTTGAACACTTGAAATATTAATCCTCTCGAACATTCTGCAATTGTTCAACTTCAAACTCTCAAGGAAAGGGAATTTTGAAAACAGTTCAAGAAACCATTTGTCTGTGATAATACTACTCTTCAAAGACAACAAGTCTAAATATTTCAAATTTTGGCACCTATCAAAATCAATCTTAAACGGTGCTTCAAAATCACCAGGACAATAACAAAATTTCTCAAGACACGGGGCATCAATATAAACCTCCTGTATTCCTTGAACATCAACTGTCTTCAACTTAAGTAGACCATGCATACTCAAAGACTTCATGACCCCGGAGGTGTCAGATTCAAGTAGATAACTTGTTGCGACATTAGGGATCAATACAGAACAACACTTCAAAGTTATATGTTCAATCAAAGGACAACAAGAAATGAGATGCTCAATTGCATGTTCATCTCTCGAAAGGACAGCCCACAATGACAATACTCTCAGTGAGAAAAATTTAATTGAATGATTCATGAACGCTGTATCAACTCTAATTCCCCCCATCAACACCAACTCAGTAAGCGACTTGACTTCAATTACACCCTTCGGTAAGGCATAGCATTGACCGCGACCTTCTTCATCCTGGTCGGGACCATCAGGCAAACAAAGCTCCAGTAATTCAACACCACATTCACTTGCCAACTTCAACCAATGATCAACATCTTTTGACATGTAATGAAGCTCAAAATTGTTGACGCTAAGCTTAAATTGTTTGATAACCAATCCATTATCATAAAACCTCAACAACGTTCTCTTGACATAATCAATGAAATTCTTTCTCTTCCTCAAAAAACCTTCCATAGGTTGGGGAAATGTCCCTATGAACATACCATCAGAAAAATACAAAATAGGAAAAGTATAACATGAGTCTAACCAAGATTTGGACAAAACAATTGTTCTAGCAGCATCTTTGTTTGGCAGCTTCGACAAAATGTTATGAAGAATGATTTTCGGTAGATTCGATAATCGGTCCTCATCATGCTCCATGTTTTTGTTCTGGATACAAGAGGAAAGTTCAATCAACAGAGAATCGCTTAGAAATTTACACCACAAATTTAACCTAACGTTATGTTACAATTAAACGAGAAATGAAGGATCGTGGGAATCGCAGAGACGATAACTTCCTTCACTCGTTCTACCATTGGTGTAGCGGTGGTGAGGTTTCGATACCAAATTCCTTGCTTGTTTTGTTGTAGAGTTCTTACATTTATTTATTTTGTGAAAACATTTTGTCTTTTTGGTCAAAGAAATGTTTTTAAGTTAATTCATTTTTGTAAGGATTTATATGTTCATTTTAATTTGCAAAGAAATGTATGAGTGATTTTTTAAGTGTGTTATTGTGATGGATATAAAATAAAATACTAATTAATTAGAAAAAATGTAATTGAAACACAAAATTTAGACGCAAATTAAATGAGTGAATCATCACCTTCGTCTCTGAATTTGCATGAATCGGTCAAATTCGTCCTCCAATTTAACGAAATATCAAAATAATTCCTGAATTTGTAAAATGTCAATCAATTTAGTCCCTCACATCTCTTATTTCTAAAAGTTAACCCGACGCATTATTAGCCCTAGATTTAACCTAATTTTTTCGGGTGACTTTACTATATTAACCCTATATTTAATTTATGCAAAATGTCATCTTTAATTTTAACCTAATTTTTTCCTCCACACTTTTGCATTTAATGTTTATCTAAAGTAAAATAAAATTATGTTCCTAATTATAAGCTGTTTTTTTGGAAAGGAATAACCGTTAACCCGTCTCGCTGTACTTAACCTAATCTCTTACTTATAAATGATAATCTGTCTTGCTATACTTAACCTATTATGTTACGTTAAGGTATCAAGGACGATGTCATGGAAAATTATGCTATGGTATAATACCAACGTCTATGCTTCTTAATATTATGAAATACTATATGACAATCATGACATTCATATAAACTATTTTGCTACCTATTACCGTCAAATATTACCTTCTATATTACCCGTGCGTTAGCATTGTTATAAATTTTATTCCCCTACTATTTATTTACTCCGTTGAATGTGTTGCTTTTTTTTTTTTTTGATTCT
>Ga0228711_1001430_pt1 | contig 34942 bp, 12 predicted proteins | sample MedpolnodulmetaG_2_FD_177996 | JGI IMG/M metagenome (GOLD analysis project Ga0228711, IMG submission 177996) | Root nodule microbial communities from Medicago polymorpha collected in Santa Monica, California, United States - brown nodules | ecosystem: Host-associated > Plants > Roots > Nodule... | reverse complement strand
CCACCGCATAGATTGGCGATTGCATGACCGGATCGATATCGAGCATGGTCTCGATGACGCTATCGTTCAATGCGCAAGTGGGCGTGGCAACGAGGCCGTTGGCAGTCGCCGCCAGCAACATGTTTTGCGCAATGTGCCCCGCCTCGATCAACACCACACGGAATCCGGTGGGATGCCGGTACTTCCATGCCGTCCTCGCAAAATTTGCCACCAGCAGGATCAGGACTGACGCACCGGAAAACCAATCCTGACCACCAAGAACGGTCTCTGCCGAGGGAAGCGTGTCGCGAGGTATGTAAGCGAGCGAGTTTTCCAGTGCCGAGTAGTGATAAAGGCCGTTCGGAAGATCCTGGACACTGTAGGCAAGTACATAGGCTTCATAGGGATTTCTGGCGCCCCCCGACGGCGTCGTCTTAAGCGGCAGCTCCCCCAGATCGGTCCTCGCCAGTCCCACGATGCCGATGCCGGAGAACAGGCAGTCGCGCAACTGTTCTTTGGTGATCGCTCCCGCGGCGCTCCCGTCAAAGCCACGATAGCTGCGCCGACGCTTCATCACGCCGAAACATCCATCGTCGCGCGGCGGCGGCAACGTCACGACCCGGGCGGCATCGGCATTGGTGGTGAAAAGGGAAACCGGCGGCACATTTAGCACCCGTTCTGTCATCGCAGCGATGCTGCTGCCTGCATCGAGATATTGGCTGTATTTGATCGAAAAGTGATAGAGGCCGGCTGTCGGCCCCCAGGGCCATTCCCGATCATACTTGTCATTCCGGTCTCCAAGCACCGTTCCGGCGACGATCAGGAAACCGTACTCAAGCAGCCGGATGACTTCCCCGGCCACACTCGGATAGCTGCCGAGATCGCGGCTCAATTCGCCGATGCCGCTTGATAATGGTCGCCAGTCGGAGAATGCGTTGAGTATGGCCATGCTGACTGCATTCAAAGGCCCTCCCATGCGCGACAGGAAATCATAGGCTGCCAGACCCTCAGCTTCGAAGGTGATGAGCAAAGCCCTCGACCGTCGCACCGGAACCTCGTGAAACATGACGTTTCCCTCGGAAGAAATTAATCGCTGAATGACGTTTGCTATTGTCGGCGTCCCTGCGGAGCTCAGGCATCTGGATCTGTGCGGATCACGTCGAGCATTCGCTCCACGGTGGAGGTTTGATCGAATGTGAGAAAGAGGTTGGTGCGGTTACGCGCAACATCACCCCGGTGCCAGCGCTCGTAGAGGTCCTGCCGCACTGCCGATCCGTCGCCGACAAGGTCCCAGGCAAGCCGAAACAGCCGGGACTTTTCGACGACGTTGACGGCCTTGCCGCGCATGTATCGGTCCAGGAACGGGCGTAGCGCCGATTGCCTCAAGTCGGCTTCGCTGGGCTGCATGATCAAACCTGACGCACCGATTCCGCGCAGGATCTCCTGCAGCCGCGGCGCGATCTGAGCGGCAAAGCAACTGAGGGCAAGATCGCTGCCCGGAGCCCATAATCCACCATCGGTGCGTCGCGCATCCGCCTCCATGCCGCGCAGACCGAGACGAACGATCTCCGCATACATGACAAGCTCCCCGAGATTTTCTCGAATATTGCGGAATTCGTCCACGCCTATGGACTTTGCCATCAGCGTTGCGGCGGCAACAAACGTCAGTAGCTTCTGATGGAAGCGTACTTGGCTGGCATAGAGCGACCAGGCATTGATGCTCGCCAGACCGCGGCTCGCAACGTCGCCATCGTAGAGCAAAAACACCCTGTTCCAGGGCACCAGTACATCGTCGAAAATCACCAGTGCGTCCTGTTCATCGAAACGGCGTGCGAAAGGATGCCCGTGCCCGCTGCGATGCAGGGAAAACGGCTCGCGACAAAGCACTTTCAGACCTGGCGTGGCCAAGGGAATCGCGAACCACGAGACAAGCTCGCGTTTTCCGCGCTGGGCATAGGAGGCCGACAGGTAGACAAGCAGTTCGTGCGCGAATGGAGCAAGGGTCGCCAGTTGCTTGGCACCGCGCACAACGATACCTGCGCTGGTTTCCTTGACCACCTGCAACGCGAGATCGGCATCGACGAGAGGAGTGCTTGATCGGTCGATTTGTGGATCAACGATGCTGTGCGTGACGGCGAGATCGGCATCGCGACAATAGGCATAATAGTCGATGACGTTCTGGCCGAATTGAGGATCAACCGATGCCAGGCGGTCGCGGAAGTCATAAAAACCGACGACGACACTGGCCATGAAGTCCGGTATGCGGGCCATTTGCCCCCAGGTTTCCCTCGACCAATGCTCCGTGTTACGTCGGCGTTTCACGAGGTCGTCCGGCGTCCGCGGCAGCAGGTAGGAACAGCTGACGCGTTTTCCGCTTTCGGGCGAAACAAACGTCATGATCTCCTCTGTCCCGTTCTGATGCTGCTGATCATAAAGACGAGCCAACTCGTTTCGCATGCCCTCGAACGCAGGATCGGTCGAGACATTCACGCGCTCGCCGTCAAGCCAGACCTCGCGGTCGTCACTGAGGCTCGCCATGTAGCGCGCGCCGTTAAGGGCACCCTTCAACTCCATCGTTCCGACCATGTGCGACAACTCTCCTGCAAATCGCGGTCAATCTCTTGTCGCTAAGCCTGTCTCGTCTGCTGAAAATCTGTCACGCCGGCACCACAGACCGCGTTGTGCAAAAGGCGCAGCGCGTTGTTCTTGTCCGGATGTTGAAATACATTCCGACCAATACACATGCCTGCGGCGCCCAGTGCGACCGCGCGCGATGCTACAGTCAGCAATTGATCGAGATTGCCGGACGGTCCGCCCGAAAAGAAGATGGAAATGTCGTCAACCAGCCCATCGAGGAGCGGTTGCATATCCTCGGCCGAAGGGGGAGCCTCGATCTTGATCGCATCCAGCCCGAGTTCGCAGGCGATCCGAACGAGATGGCGCATACGGGCTAGCCGCTGATCCGGCGCGGTCTGATCATTGTCATAGATCATGCCCAGAACGGGAAGCCCCCAGGCGGCGGTCTCGTCGATGACCCGGCCGAGCATCTTCAAATTGTGCGCAGCATTGTCACGACGGAAATTAAGCTGCAGGGACACCGCATCGCAGCCCAGGCGCAACGCTGTCTCGATGGTCGTCAACGTCTCCTTGGTGTCCGATTGCTCGGCGAAACTGGGCATTCCGTTCACATGCAGCATCAGCCCGGCGGCGCCTAATGCGCGCGCATCGGCAAGTCTCGCCATCGTCCCCTTATGCGCGATGATCCCGTTGATCGAAGGATGATCGATCCAGGCGCCCATCCCATGAATGCTCTCCAGGCCGGCGAGCGGCCCTCGCGTCAAGCCGTGGTCGACGGCCAAAAGCAGTGATCGGCCCGAAGGACGATCGACGAATCGTGACCAGCGGTTACGTTTTCCGACACTCTGGCCGCATACAGCTGTACTATCCATCTTTTCGCTTTCTGAAACAGAGCAATCCGCCTACGCCCTACCGGTTTCCTGATGCTGTTGCCGACCTCCAGGCAGGGGAGGCCGCCGGAATCATCGCTCGACGATCGTTTCGTCGATGCGGAGCCCGACATGCCGCCCCGCCTTTCCCAAATGGCCGAGTATTCGGTCCCCGGCTTTCAGGTCCGACAAACAGATAGGCTGGCCACGATCGGAATAGATCCTGACATGCCAATCGTCCTGCAGAAACAAATTCAATACGACATCCTCCTTGAAGCCGACCTCGATCAGCCGCAAGGGGCGGATCTCGGTCTTGACCCGGCCAACCCTGGAGGTGCGGGTGGTGCCGTCGATGCCGACCACCATCGCGGGGGTTCCAGCGCGCAGCTCGCTGAGATAGTTGGTCCGGCCGCCGGGACCATAGACATAACTATGAACGGCTCCTGCATTGACGCGAAATGGACGCAAATCCATGTAGGGCATCGGAAAGACTTCGGGGCAGCACAGGAGGCCGCCGTGCGAGGTCGATCCCACCAGCATCCCTTCGTTCTTGTCGAATATCGTGACAAGATCAACGCAGCTCCGGTGGCCCATACCCACCGGAGAGGTGCGCAGCACCGTGCCTGTGCTCAACGGCAGTTTGTCGAGCCGCAAGCTTTCAAGGCGCTCGAGAAAAGCATCCAGCGCTCCGGTGGTGCGCGGCGAGAACATCAGGCAGTCCGGCCCGGATTCCATCACGCCCAGGCTGAGAACGGCACCGTCCACATCCAAGGGATCGCTGATAATCCTGACCAGTCTGGTTGACGTGCCCTGCAATGTCGCGATCGCAAGTTCCAGTGGAATATTGGTGACGTCCTTCAGTTGCAGCAACAACCACGGATACCGCCGCCCCAGCGCGATCGCGTCGCGCAACTCGCCGGCATTCGCGACTTCGGCACGCAAGCAGCGCTCGAACTGATGCGCAGATGCCTCCTCGAGAACCTCTGCGGATCGGCTAGCGACAATCCAGGACGGTTGGCCGGAAGCCGACAGCCGGGCTGTCTCCGCGGCGTTCGCCAGATCCGCCACGCTGTCCACTTGAAGGACACGCCGCAGCCGTCCCGGCGCAGTCTGGTCGATCTGTTCTGCGTTGTTGGGATAAAGCAGGATCGCGCTGAACGGTGGACCTGCAACCCGCTCGAGAAGCGGGCCTAATGTCGCAGCATCCTCCGCGGCGGTGTCAAACCACACGCCGGGATCGCTTTTCGCGGACAATCCTGCACTGGCATGGTGGATTGTCATTGGACGCTCTCGCTCACGGTCTTGCCGATCGAGGCAATTTTGGAGAGGTCCGGCTGAGGCGGATGCTGCCAGGTCGGGTAGTGATTGCCCATTTCGAGAACGAACAGCCTACATTCGTCCCAGTATTCCTTCTGGGTGCGACGCGCCATCCGAAAAAGCTGACCGGTGTCGTGATCGATCGTGATCACGGTGCGCTCCATGACGGGAGCCGTCCGCTTTCCTTCCCGCAGCAGTGCAGCCTCGCGGGGAATGTCATAGGGGCACTCGATCACCCAACCCCGTGGCAGCGCCTCGAGCACCCTGATATGCCGCAGGTGGTTTGTCGAACCTATCGACGTGTTGCGGTAGACGTAAGGACGCGCGAGCATGTCGAACTCGACTGCAGCAGCAATGGTCTGCGCATGCGTTCCACCGAAGAGATCGGGATTTTCGGCGGTGAACCTGAGCAGGAACTCGTCGAACTCAGAGCGGAAATGCAGGACCTGTTCGATCAGGTGCCCGGGCCAGGATAGCGTCGAATAAATCTCATCAATTTTTTGCCGGCCGAGATGCCACAATCGCGAAAGTTCCGTGCCCGATGACTGGTCCATCCAGCTCTGGAACCGCGCGAAAATACCCTCGCGCGTCGCGACGCCCAAACCCTCTGCCATCGTGCAGGTATGATAAAGCGCGCGGCAGCCGTGCAATATCTGCACCGCATTCGTGTACAGCAGTCCTTCAACCCAGTCGGCGAAGGACACTTCCCGTGTTTGAATAACCGTCTTGGCGCTGCTGTTTTGATCGCCGGTACCGATTGTCACGACCCCGTATTCTTCTTCCTTGCCGTTATAGCCGACATTGTTGAGCCAGATGAGCGGGTAGACGGAAAAGGCACGGGCATCCATGCGCGACAAGTCCTGAAGCCCTTTCTTAAAGGTGGCGAGCGTTTCTCCCGGCAATGGCCAGATCAACTCGATGAACGAGGCTATGCCGAGGTCGTTGGTCCGCGCCTGCAGCCGGTAATAGCTTTCATGGCGAATGGCATCCCGGCCTGCCAGCTTCAACGCATGCTCGTTCAGGCTCTGAAGCGAGAGCGGCTGCACGGACAGCACGCCGCCATGAGCCAGCGTCTTGGCAACTTCAAGGGCCCGTTCCGGATTGTTCTTGGCCGAGCTGTAGCGGACGTGATGGGGAAATCCGCACTCATTCTTGGTGCGCACGAATTTGCGCGCCAGTTCGACATCCTCCTCGAATATTCCGAAATTGGCATCGCAGATATAGACCGCGCGTGCCTTGTTCTGCCCCAGCAATTCGATTTCGGCGTGCAGGCGATCATAGCTCGTGCGGGTGATCTTCTGGCCGGTTGCCCCACCCCAGAAGCAGAATTCACATTGATAAGGGCATCCGCGGTTCGTCTCGAGCAAGGCGACCGAATAGTCACGTTTGTCGAAATAGCCCTTCAAGTAAGGAGACGGAACCTCGTCGAGCGACTTGATGCGTGCATAAGGTTTGGTGGTCTTCAGTTCGCCGCCCTGGAAATAGGAAACTCCGCCGATCTGGTCGAATCCCAGCGGTTCGCCAAGCAGGACGCCCAGGAGGTCACGAAAGGTCTTCTCGCCCTCACCATTGCAAACCAGGACATTCTCCCAGCCCGGGTCGATGAAGTCGGCGGACCGGTTCAGGACTTCCGTACCGCCCAGGATGAAGGTCGCCTGCGGCAACAAAAGCCGGAGTGCAGGGAGAACGCGTCGAACCAGACCGGCGTTCCAGACGTAGACACTGAAGCCGACAAGATCCGGCTGCGCCTCATAGATGTCGGTGATCAATCGCGAGGCGGATATCGCCTCCACGAAAACGGAATATAACTGGATGTCCCAGCGTGCCTCCAGCTCCGGTTCGGCGAAGGCGTAGGCCTTCAGGTATCCACCCGCCAACGGAATGACGCGCTCCATGCCGTTGAGATGCACAAGCACCGCAAGCCGTTTGTCTCCCACATCCACAGCATTCATACTCATTTCCCGATCTCCCAATCTCCAAAATGGCCTGCTGCTTCAGAAAGTCTCGACTGCCGCCGTACCCTTCACCTCGAAACTGACTTTCCGCATGGTTTTCGTCGCAACGCAGTTCACCTTCGCCAGCTCGAAGCAGCGATGGATGTCGGGGAGCCGCATCGCCTCCGAACTCGGCACAATGACCGTCGGTCTGTGGACGATAGTCTGCAGTTGGGGCGCATCAGGGCCGCAAAAGACTGCGTCCGTTTCGAGCTTGATGCTTGCCGCATTGATGCGGTGCCCCTGCAGCACAGCCGCCAGCGTCAGGAGGTAACAGCCGCTCGCGGCTCCTACCAGCATCGTCGAGGGCGACACGCCCTCGACGATGCCCCCCGCGGCTGCTGGTGTGCTGACCGGGCAGGACATGTTGCCCATTTCGATGAGGCCTGTACCCGAATAACCGCCATGCCAGACCCCGCGGATAAGTACGGAATGCTGCCCCGCCTGCGTGCCGTTGCTGTCGGAAACCTCGGCAACGGCGGCGGCTGTGTTTTGACCAGCGCCTGCGCTTCGCTCGCCGGTGAATTCGGCGCGCAGCGATTGCTTCAACTGCGCCTTGAGCACCTTGCCGGTGACACCAACCGGCATCTCCTGCGGCGTGATGATCTGCAACTTGGTCAGAGATCTGAGACCTCGTGACGCAAGCGCGCCGTCAATCTCCGCCCCCAAAAGATCGGCGCGGCCGCCTTCCGCCGACACCGCAAGACAAGTGATCGCAAAATCACCCGGCCCGATCTCGATGGCGACCACGCAGCAGTCCGTGACGGCATCGACTGCGTCCATGATGGCTTCTTCATAGAGCAGCGTGTAGATCACACCGTCATTTGCCATGATGGCGTCCGAGACGCGGTCAAGATGATGAAAGTCCCCCAACCGATCGCGATACGCGACGTCGCCGGTCAGAAAATAGCCATTGCGATGCGACCTCCCAGTCAGCAGCGTATTGTTCCAATACCCGGCAAAGAGACCGGGCGATTTCACGGCCAACATGCCCGGCGTCTCGTCGGCGAGTATCCTGGCATCCTTGTCAAGGATCACAGCTTCGACCCAGGGACGCGGCTTTCCGATACAACGCGGCGTGCAGGTGTTCGGAGAATGAGTCATGCTGAAAAGCATCGATCCCATTTCGGACGATCCTAGCCCGTCGATGAAGCGTGAGCCGTCGGCCCAGGCCTGGCCCGTCCAATGCCGTCCGAAGGATGTCAGGCGCCGAATATGCCTGCCATGCGCAGCGTCGCCGAGATTGATCCAAAGGGCCATCGAGGTCAGATCGTATCGCTCGGGCTCGCTTGCCAGCAAATCGACATAGGTCTGCGGGAAAGCGACGATGGAGGTCTGCCGATGGAGCTCGATCGCTTCAAGCACCGCGCGGCCGCCCAGGTCCGACATCAGCATCAACTCTTCGCCGTTCATCATCGCGATGGCAGCGCCGGAGATCGCCGAATTATGCGACGCAGGAAGCGCGCAGATGGCGCGGCGCGTTGCCGGATCACGATGCGTCTCGAGCGATTGCCCGATGGGGTGGAAAAAGTCGCTATGCCGCAACTGTACGGCCTTGGGAATTCCCGTGGTTCCCGACGAATGGGTGATCAGGCAGGTATCAGTCGGATGATGCCTATGGGGTTCGATGCTGCCCTGCTTCTCGGCGCGAAGATCGCTGTCCACGGCGATGAAGCCGAAACGGATATCCGTATCCCTCTGCAGTTGAACCCGCCTGGCCTCGTCGGTAAAAACGCCGGCCGCTCCGACGAAATTCATGTATCGAGCCGCCGCGCCCGGATCCATGCGTCCATTGACGAAGGCAGGAATGGCACCGAGCCGGGTTAGCGCCAGGAAATGCAGCAGATAAGTCGGGCCTTGATCGCAGTAGACGGCGATCGGATCGCCCGCCCCGACGCCGACGCTTACGTAGCGGCGGGCATAGCTGTCGGCCAGCCTCCCCCAGTCGCCCAGGGTCAGATCCGGACCCATCTTCCCCAAAGCCGTCTCGAACGGACGATCGCAGATGATCGATCGCATGTCGTCGGGATAGACCTCGAGAGCCTTCCAGAGGAAATTGCCGATGCCGAGATCGCTCTCGTCTCGCAACTGCGTCCTCGCCCAGCGGATGCCCTTGATATTCGGGTTCACGATCGGCCCCCTTTGTTCCGGGACGGCACGTAGACCTGTTCGCCGGCAGTCGTCTTGACGACATTCCACGCTGCGGCCGCCTCCTTTATCGACTTGCCCCGGTTCGCCGGGTCGGCGAAGAATGCGCGAATGAAACGATTGTACTTTCCATGCGAGGCAATCGGCGGCACATAATCCGGATTTCGCCGCTTGTCGCGCTCGGCTATCCACGCATCGACCAGATCGCCATAGGTTAGATCCTTGTGTGCCAGTCGGTACTGGTTCATCCGATAGGTGAAGTGAAATTCCGGCCCGATCTGCGATTTGAAGAAGGCACGGGTCTTCGCATCGCTCGTGAAGTTCACCACAGGTGTTTCGCGAGTCAGCGGATTGTCTGAATCGCGTTGCTTCGTCGAGGCCGGCTTCGGCTCCGCCAGCGCGGGTTTTCCCAGCAATCGGCGCTCGATCCGGGCCGCCAGCACGGGCTTGTATCCACCGGTCGATACGCCGAGCTGACGCGCAAACGTCTGCAGCTCGGCCTTGAGCCAATAATATCGCCTGAAATCCTCTGTCGACATACCGGGATGAAGCATGGGTCTCTCTTTCATCAAAGAATACTCACTGCTCTGCGCTTTTTAGAAAGCCGGTTATTTCCGAATTGAACTCGTTCGCATGGGTGAGGAACGGATAGTGACCGGCGTTCTCTATCATCAGGAGTCTGGCGTTCGGCATCTTGGCCGCGAGGTCAACGGACACCGACGGACTGACAACCGTGTCGCAGGTCCCGGCTATCAACAGCGTCGGCGCCTCGATTTTCGGTGCCCATTTTGACGTACGCAACGACAGGATTTCATTCAAGTATCGCATTCCAACCGCTGGGCTCGCCCGCTGGCTGTGCAAAAGCAGCTTCCGGGCAGCCTCGATGGTTTCGCGGCACGACGCGTTCTCGGGCACGTTCGACAGGTGTTCGAAGTCCGCAGACAGCGATTCCGCAGCAGCCTTGCTCAGTGCCGCGGCTTCCTTGAGGGACAATCCTTCGGGGGCGATCGAGGGTACCTCCAAGTTCTCGGCCACCGCGCCGCAAAGGGTCAGCGAGGCAACCAGCTCGGGGCGGTGCGCTCCGAGAAAGAGCGCCGGTACGGTGCCGAAGCAGGACGCCACGACGTGAACCGGCCTGTCCAGCCCGAGCCGCGACAAGGTCTCCGCAATCGTGTCCGCCAGCATCGCGATCGACGCGCTCTTCGGTGCCCTGCTTCGACCATGGCCTGGCGGATGAAGCGCAAATAACGACCAGTTGGGCGACAGGCTCGTGAACTGCTCGTGGAATACCGGCGCCGTCAAGCCGATACCGGGCAGGAACAGCACCGGCGGACCGCTGCCGCGGCTGACGATCTCAATCAGCGCGTCTTCACTCTTTCCCACGGCCCAAAACTGAAGCGCGCCGGTACGATCGCGCTTCGAAGCTCTCGACGGTTGCAACGGCTCTTCGAGCCGCTGCGGATAGTCCTTCAGCGCCACATCGGCGTCCTCGGGCGCCGCCATATCGATCAGCGTGACGCCCGGAAGAAACGCATCGTCGCCGTCCATCGACGATCGACGCATGGTTTCGCCGTCATTCGGTGTTGTGGCTGACGGCTGGGCGATTGGAGTTGCGAGATAATTTGCGATTTCCCGCACTGTCTGCAACTCGATCAGTTGATCGGCGGGCAGCTGGCCGAACGTCTCTTCGAGAAGGCTGAAGAAATCGATGATCAGGATCGAATCGACGCCGTAGTGGACGATATCCTGCTCCGGATCGATTTCGTCGGCCGAAATCCTCAGTACCTGACCCAGAAGATCCCTAAGCAGCGCCTCGATCGCGGCGGGTTCGCGTGAAGACCCGTCCTGGCTGGCCGTCACCTGCCTGTCGGGATTGGCCGGTATAGCCACGGGCTCGACTTTCGGCTCGGCGTTATTTTCGGTCATGGCGGAGGCAGCCGCGACCGGTTGCGCTTGCTCCGTCGGCTTTGCATCACCCTCGGTTACAAAGCCCATGCGCGCCAACGCAGCTTGCCCGATATCGAAGACCGCGACCTGTGGAAGCCCGCTCTCCAATGCATGTTCCAGCACGCCGAGCGCTTCCTTCGCGTTCAGCATGCCGACATTTTTGGCGGCCAGCGTCGCCGGATCGCCGCGCGAGGAGCCTTCCCAATAGCCCCAATTTACGCTGAGAACACAGCCGGCATGCGCCTGGGCAAGGCCGTCCTGAAACGCACAGGCCATACTATAGGGTGCCCACCCTACATTGCCTGCAAAGGCCTCGGCGGAAGACATGAGGACGACCTCCTCTACCGGATATTCCTCGGTCACCGCGAGCAGATTGACGCTGCCGGCCACTTTGACGCCTACCGAAGCCGCGAAAGCTGCCTCTTCCATACTCGAGAGACGTCCCACGCTGAAGTCGAGACCGCAGTGAAACACTGTCTCGATAGGTCCGACCCGGGTCCAGACGGCGGCAAAAGCATTGCGCAATGCTTCGGCGTCGGTGACATCAGCGCGGATATAGGCAAGCTTGCCGCCGAGATCCTCAATCCGGGCAGTGGCGTCAGCGATTTCGGGTTCGAGATCCCTGCGTCCGATCCAGACGATATGAGCACCGTATTGTCGGGCCAGCTCATCGGATAGCTGTCGCCCGACCACGCCGCTGCCTCCGATCAGAAGGCAACGGTGCTCCTTGTGGAACACCTTGGCGGCACCAGGACGCCGGGACGCCGCCGCGCGCAGCGTGCGGCGCAGGACCTGCCCGTCCCGAATGACGGCGACGGAGCGGACGGTGCGGTCTTCCCGCAGGACCCGCAGCGCTTGCCGCAGGTCGACATCGCCTATCGAGCCATTCGCCAGTAGGGTGAGATCGACACAGGTCGCTCTGGTACGCGGCAATTCGCGGCCGAGCGCCACGCTGAGCGCCACCGCAGCCGTCGATATCGGATCGACGTCCTCGCCGCCCGTCCGGTAGGCATTGAGTGTGATGACGCGCAACGCCGGGGGTGGCTCGTTGCCATTGATCGCAGAGAGCGTTCTCGCAAGCCAGCGCAGGGGGCGCAGCGCCAATTTATCGGCCTCCGCCAGCCGATCGGGCGTTAGGACCGGAGAGCCCCCTCCGACAATCAGGAAGACTTCCGAGACCTGCGGTGCGGCGATGACGCTCATCAAGTCCTCTGCCTCATCAAGCTCACCGAGCCTGACAAGTCGCACCTCGTGCGGGGCCAGCTGGCGCATCAGTGCGGCGCAGGCTTCTTCCAGGTGTCCGGCGCACAGGACTATGCGTGTCCCAGTCGGATCGGTACCGGGCGTCGCATCCGGCGAAACGGATGCCTCCGGCGTTCTGACCCAGACCACCTCGCGTGGAATCCAGGGGGACTGTATCGGTTCCTTGCCAGACCTTAGCCCGGACATGCTCAGCCGCGGCGTACCGTCGTCGCCGAGAATGAGCATACGATATGCTCCATCAAAAGCATCGACCATGACCTGCCCCTTGCGCGGCAGCTTTCCGTGAACGGTTAACCGGTCAAAGCCTGCGCCTGAGAACGGCCCGGGCTTGTCGTTTGCCAATGCTCCCACGGCGCGCAGGCCCTGCTGCAACAGATCCATCAGCCGCAGGCCCTCGTTTTCAGCTGCTGACGTGTCTTCCAGCGATACGATTGACGATACGGACGAATCAACCCCGTCCGCCTGCCAATTCGCGTCCTCGTCGTCGCCCGTGAACGGCCGCATCACCGCGTTAAAAAGCAGCTTGCCCGGATCGTCCTCGAGGTTGAGCCTGATGGTATAGGTTCGGTCTGCGCCCGGGGTCAGTTCAATGAGCATTTCACGGACACCGACTCCAAGCGTCGGCGCCTCCGTCCAATTCGCGTCAATCAGACCATGCGACTGGGAAATGCCGCACAACCGTGCCGCTGCCATTGCCGTCGCAAGCATATAGGCGGGGCCAACAGACGGCTCTCCGTCCGGCGTGCGGTCGTTTACGCCAAACACACTGCGGGAAAGCGATTTACGCATGGCGACGCCGCCGCCGTTGATGCTCTGCACCGGATCGATGCTGTCGATCAGCGGATCCAGGCTGCCGGCCTTGCCGCGCACCAGCGTGGTCGGCTCCGCAACGCGGCAAACAAGTTTGGCGAATGGATAGCCAGGTAGCGACAGACGGCGGCGCTCGCCCGGCCCATGGAGGGGAGCCCAATTGATCTCCGCCCCCTCGCACCAGAGCCGCGCCAGTTTCGCCATGCGGCGATTGCGAAGCAGGTTGTTCAGAAAGACCTTTTCGGTGCTGCCTCCGGACCCCTCCCCGACCCTTTCTACCGTCCCCCGCCATATTCGCGGGTGTTCGTCGCGATTGTTGAGCGCCTCGCGCAGCAGATCGACCAGCTCCTTCTTCGAACGCGCAAGAATGGCAACCCGCGATCGCATCGCATCACGGCCGGTCTGCAGGGTGTAGGCTATATCGGCAATATCCATGGTCTCGTCGCGGACCGAAGGTTCCGCACGGTCGAGCTGCCGCGCAAGCTCCGCCGGATCGGCACAATCGGCTAGGCGAACTGTGTCGGGCGCAACGCCGAGCGCGGCAACGATGTTTGCTTCGAGGGTCGCGGCTGCTGCTTCCGAAAGGGCAAATTCATCAAACCGGTCGTCGGGGCTCAGGAAGCGGCGATCGAGAGATAATGTCTTCGACATCACATCGAGGAGCACGGACTGGCGATTTGCCGCGGATACGGCTGCTCCCGACGGAACTTTATCCTGGGTCGAAGTGCAATCGGATGGCCGCTCCAGCACTGCCAGCAGCAGGCGGATATAGTCCTGTAGCCGCTCCCCGTTCGCAGCCGACAGCGGCACGAGGTGCGCTTCGTCGTCGGAGGCGCGGGCGCGGGCATTCGGTTCCATCCATTCATCGAGAATGACATGGGCGTTGGCGCCTCCAGCCCCGAAGCTGCTGACGCCGGCCCGGCGCGGCACTCCATGTCGCTCCGGCCATGCCGCGAGCTCTCTCTGCACGCGAAACGGCGTGCTCTCGAAGGCGATGTTGGGGTTTGGAGGGGTCGAATGAATCGACGGAACCAGCGACTTGTGATGCATCTGCAGAATGACCTTGATCACCCCGGCGACACCGGCCGCCGATTCCGCATGGCCGATGTTCGACTTGACCGAACCGATGGCGCATTGCCTGTCTGGCTCGCTCCACGGTTGAAGTGCGGCCGCAAGCGCGGACACTTCGATCGGGTCGCCGAGCGAGGTTCCGGTTCCATGCGCTTCGATATAGCTAACGGTGATAGGATCTATTCCGGCCCTGCTCAATGCGCTGCGCACCACGCTCGTCTGTGCCTTCGGGTTCGGCACGGTATAACCGCTTGTGCGGCCATCGTGATTGATCGCGGTGGCGCGGATCAGCCCGAGGATGCGATCGCCGTCCCGTTCGGCAGCCGAGCGCAGTTTCAGCATGACCACACCGACGCCCTCGCCAGCGACATAGCCATCGCCACCTGCGCCGAATGCGTGGCAGCGGCCGTCGGTCGCGGCAAAATGCCGTTTGCACAGGAAGAGGTGCTTACTCGGATGCGAATTGACGTTGACGCCACCCGCAAGAGCCGCCGTGGACTCGCCGCTGCGCAGGCTGGCACAAGCGAGGTGGATTGCCGTCAGTGACGACGAGCACATGCTGTCGACCGCAAGGCTCGGGCCCTTGAGATCGAACGAATAGGAGACGCGATTGGCGATCGAGCCGTAGGAGGAAGCAGCGTCGCCCTTCTCCATTCCCCACATTTCGTACTGGCCCCACATGACTCCGGCGAAGACGCCAATCTCGGCGCCGGCCACGGAGGATGGTGGATAGCCGGCATCTTCCAGGCAGTGGTAGGCGCCCATCAGGAACAGACGCTCCTGCGGGTCGATCATGTCCGCTTCCCGCTTCGACATGTGGAAGAACATCGGATCGAAGGCGAACGCGCCCTTGACGAAAGCGCCCCACCGGAAACCGGAAGCCGGGCCTACGCTGGCATCGCCTGGCTGTACGACAAGCAGATGATCCCATCGGTCCGCGGGCACTTCCGAAACAGAATCCCGCCCTTCCTTAAGATTTTGCCAGAACTCGTTAAGATCGTCGGCGTCCGGAAAGCACCCGCTCATGCCGATAATGGCGATGTCGTTGCTATTGTCGGGGTTGGACCGGGAGATCTCCGCTTTCGCCCGATCCTCGCCTCGATGGTCCGGGCGGGCAGACTCCGGAAAGCTACGGGTGGATATGTCCTCGTGAGCCTTGTGGTTGAAAGGAATAAGCCGCTCCGGGTATTGTTGCGCCAGATGCTCGCCTAGCGACCGTACGGTCTGGTGTTCGAAGAACAGTGTCTTCGGCAAAGTTCCGAAGATGCTCTCCAGCCGCTCGGTGACGGCCATGATGATGACGGAGTCGATCCCGTATTCGTCGAAACGCGTATCGGCGTCGAGCTCGTCAGGGTGCAATTTGGATTCAGCGGCAATCGCTTCGATGAGTGCGGCATTGGCGCTGCCATAGAGCTCGGGATTGCGCATTGTTACAGCCTCGCTTCGTGCAAGTTTTGCAGGGGGTTCCTGCGTCGGCAGGAACTGTCCGGAAAGCCGCCTGCCAAGTGTTTCGGCATCGCCGCCGACGATCAGCAGGTTCTCCATGTCGGTCGTCAGCGCCGATTCGAGCGCGCTTAGGCCCGCCAGGGTCTCGAGCTCGGCAAGCCCCTCGCGTCTGTTGAGGCGCTCAAGCAGGCGCGGCGGAATTTTCATGGTTCCGTCGCGCCACGGCCCCCAGCCGACAGCCAGCGAGCGTCCGCTCCTCTGCCCCTTGCGCACCATCGCGGCGCGGAGACCGGCAACACCCTCGAGCCAGGCATTGGCAAAGGCGTAGCCGCTTTGACCGGCATTGCCCATGCTTGCGGCAAGCGAGGAGAACAGCACAAAGAAATCCAATGCGTCGGCGCGTGTCTCCAGATCGAGATATCGGGCACCGAGCAACTTTGGGCGCACAACGTCGGTAAGATCGTCTGTTGCCGGTTGAGAGACCAATCTGTCCCGCAATACGCCGGCGGCATGGAAGACGCCGTTGATATGGCCATAGCTGGAGCGGGTGCGGTCAGTCAGCATTCTCACGTCGTCACGGGACGTCACATCGGCCTGCAGATAGTCGATCTGTGCGCCGCTCCGGCGCAAAATTGCCAGTTGCGCCTCGGCCTGATGGCGCGGCGAGCGGCCGCAGAGCATGAGCCGTGCATCGAAGCGGAGGGCGAGGTCATGCGCAATCAGGCGACCCAAGCCGCCGAGCCCGCCGGTGACGATATAGACACCACCGATGTGATATGGGGACTGCGCCGATTTTTCCGGTTCGAGCCGTTCGATGCTGGGAATAAAGAGTTTGCCATCCGTGCAATTGACCACGATCTCCGGCGGCAACGAGGTGTTCACGACGTGCCGCAAAACGGCATCGACCAGGCGCTCATCCGACCAATTGCCTGCCGCCGTGGCCCGAAGACCGACGGATGATGCCATCAGCGTCGGCTCTTCTATCCGCAGGCAGCGCGCGAATGCCCCTGTGGCGCATTCGATTGTCCTGTCCTCGTCATCGGATCCCGCCAGCCGCATTGCGAGCAGCCGTACCTGGCCGCGAATCCGCCTTCGCGCCAGGACCTTGGCAAGCGTGGTGAGCCTTTTGAGATCATCGTTCCAGCTGGCGGAACCGATTTCGACAATGATGGTCAGCGCTGTGCGACCGGGCATGCCCCTCTGGCGATCAAGCATACGTTGCCAATCGCTTTCCTCTGAAAGCAAATGAGCAGACGGCTCAGAGCGCGCCGTCACGCCTCGCGCCTTCAGACGATCGGCCAGCCCGTCGCAGCCACATATGAGCACGGCTGCATCCGACGCGGCGTCCCGTTGCAAAGGGGAAATCATCCGGGAAACATCGCCGAGCCGCTTGGCAAACACCGCAGGCTTCGGGCGTGAAGCGTTCAGTGCTGCGGCAAAGCCTTCTATGCGGACACAACAACGTCCGTCGCTGGCGACCAGCGTGAGATCGGTGATGCGGGGGGCAGCATCGCTGTCTTGAGTGGCGCGAATGATTGCAGTCGCCCTCTCGGGAAGCGGGCGATGGATTGTCAGCCTGTCGATCGAAAAGGGAATTGGCAGTTCCGCCATCAGACTTGTTTCGAGCTGCCAGTACAGCGCGGCATGGAAGGCGCCATCCAGGATTTCCGGACCGGATGATGCTCCCGCGGCTGACAGGACTGCCAGGCAGTGCTCTCGGTCGTACGACGCTTCCGTGATGGTTTGCAAGCCCGCACCAAGCACCACCTGACGGGCGCGGAGGCTGGAATATACCGCCTCGCCTGAACAAGGGTCCGTCTGCATGGCCGGAAGCGGATACTCTCCGGAATCCGGTTCGGCCACGCGGCCGACGGCCTGACACAACGGCCGGTCATCGCCTTTGGCATGCACTGCCAATCGATAGCCGCTACCGTCTCTATCCCAACTCAAGGTCAGGGATTTAGGCACCTCTTCGGTCGAGATATTGCCCAAAAACCTGATCCGCTCGAGTTTGATCCCCTCCGACCCGGTCAACCGGCGGGCCAGGCTCGCCAGCAGATGGATGAAGAGAGCGCCGGGGATGAGAATGCGTCCGTCGATGACATGGTCGGCTATCAGCGCTGCGAACGGCGCCAGCGGAGCCTCCCATTCGCCCGTCGCTGCTTCCGCCGGCGGCGGCACGAGGGCTGGCGCGCGCGGCGCCCATGCCGGCCAGTGGACCGTACGGGAGAAGGGATAGGTCGGAATTGCGGCGATGCTGGCACGGTCCCACTCCATGCGGCGCTCGAGTACATGCCGGTCCGCATCCCTCCCCGCCACCCAGGAATGAGCTGCATCCCGCAACCAGTCCGGCCCCTCGACCGCATGCCAGACACGCTCGATATCGTCGGCGCCGACCATGCTGCGAAACGTCTCACATGCCGTCTCGAGCGTATCGGCGATGCAGACCAGCCGATGTTTAAAGGCCGGACGGCCCTTCAGCGAGGTGAAGCCGATATCGGCAAGGCGGCTGTTTTCCGCTCCCGTTGTAACGAGTTCGGCGAAATAATTCGCGTAGGCCTCGGCATAGACACGAAGGGTTGCGGCATCGTGCGCAGAGACGAAAACCGCCTGGGGCGAGACCTGATCGACAGAGACGCGAGACGGGGATGGCGGGCATTCCAGGACGACATGCACATTTGTCCCGCCGAAGCCGAAGGAACTGACGCCCACCCGCCGGGACGCGCCAGCATCAACCGATTTCACCGGCCACGGACCGCCGTCGCCGGTGATGAAGAACGGCGAGCCTTGCAGGTCTATATACTTGTTCTGCTGTCTGAAATGTGCCGACGGCGGCACCCATGAGAAATGTCCGGCAAAAACTGCCTTGAGCAGGCCAACCAGCCCGGCAGCGGCCTCGCTATGGCCGACATTAGGCTTGACGGCGCTCAACGCGCAGTGGGGCTCGCACCCTTCAAGACCATGCTCGCGATAAAGCTCGGCGAATGCATCGACAAGTGCGCGAGTCTCGATCGGGTCGCCGAGAATGGTGCCTGTACCATGCGCTTCGATAAGCCCGACGGTTCGCGGATCGATCTCGGCCAGACGATACGCCTCGAGGATCACCGCCTTTTGCGCTTCAGGCGCAGGGGATGTCAGCGACACGCTACGGCCATTGTGATTGACTGCCGAACCCAGCACGATCCCGTAAATGCAATTGCGATGCGCCCGAGCAGCATCCACCCGCTTCAGATAGACGACTGCAACTCCTTCACCGCGTGCATAACCATTGGCCTCCGCATCGAATGTCTTGCAGGCTCCGTCCGGGGAAAGCATGCCAAGGCGCCGGAGGGAAAGATCGGTCACATCGTCCAGCATGAGGCTGACCCCGCCGACGATTGCCGCCTCGCATTCACCATTGGCGATGGCGCGAACGGCCCGGTGCAAAGCGACAAGCGAACTTGAACAGGCGGTGTCCACCACCTCGCTTGGACCTCGAAGGTCGAATGCGAAGGAAATCCGGTTGGCCAGTAAAGAGGGGGCGATGCCGGTCAGCGTGTGCCCGGTGACATTGTCGCTGTTGCGATGGGCAAGCCTTGAGAAATCATCGCCGGTCGCGCCCACGAAGACGCCGATACGCGCGCCCGCCAGCGCGCCGGGATCCTCGCCCGCATGTTCGATTGCCTTCCAGGCAGCCTCGAGCAGTAGCCGTTGACGCGGATCCATGACTTCCGCTTCGCGCGGGGTGATGCCGAAGAACTTGGCATCAAAGCCGGAAATGTGCTTCAGCAAACCGGCTCGATTGCGCTCGCCCGGCAACCGTCCATCCGCGTCTGCTGACGCCGCCAGGCAGTCGCGTCCGGCGCGGATGGTGTCCCAGAATTCATCAAGTGACTCCAGGCCGGCGACGCGGCAGCTCATGCCGACGATCGCTGCGGCTCCCGCTTGTTGCTCCATGCTTGCAGCCTTTGTCTCCGTCGGATCGGACGGAAGGGGGAGAGGCGCTTCGGGCGCCAGCGTCTCTGCAATCGTGGCGATGGCGGATAGCGTCCGACCGCGGTAGAACTCGACCGGGCTCATGCGCAGGCCGAATTCTGTGAAAAGGCGTCCCGAGAGCAGCGCAAATTCCAGCGATCCCAGTCCGATCTCGCCGAAAGGACGATCGCCGGTAAAGTCCTTCGGGAGATCCGGCCGCAACACCCTGATCTCGGTCCGGAGAAACGTCTCGAGCGTCGCGGCGGTGAGGTTCGTTCGGATCGGAGCGTGGCCGCGGTCGTTGTCTGCCGGCAGTTCACAACCGGTGAACAGCTGTGCGACCGCCCGCCGGTCGAGCTTGCCGTTAGCCGTCAGCGGAATGGAATCGAGCAGCCGGATGTCATCGGGTATCATGTAGGATGGCAATAGACCGCCGAGAGCGTTTCGCAATTCACCCGCGTTGACGCGCGACGACGCCTCTCGCAGCGCGCCGGCTGCCAGGATGCGGCTCGTACCGGCCGCGCCCTCAATTGCAACAGCCACTGCCTGTTGAAGGCCGCATCGCCGCAAGGCTACCTCCACCTCGCCGAGATCGACGCGATAGCCCCGCACGTTGACCTGGTTGTCGAGCCTCCCCAAAAGCTCGATCGTGCCGTCCGGCCACCAGCGCGCGGCGTCGCCCGTGCGATACATGCGCTCAACGCCCTCGGCGAACGGATCCCTGACGAACCGGGACGCGGTGAGCTGCACATCGCCGAGATAGCCCTCCGCCAGGCAGTCCCCGGCGATATAGAGCTCGCCGGCGACATTGGCGTCGCAGGCCGCCAGATCCGGTCCCAGAATATAGTATCGTGAATTCTGGATGGGCCGCCCGTAGGGTATCGTTTTCCATGCCGGGTCGATGTCCCGAACAGGGAAGTAATTCGACCATACCGTTGCCTCCGTCGCACCGCCGAGCGCGATGATTTCCGCCCGAGCAAAGGCTGAGCGCAGCTGCCCGGGCAGGCTCAACGGGATCCAGTCGCCGCTGAGAAACGCCAGTCTCAGCTTGCCGATCCTGCCCGCACCGCCATGCGGAGAAAGAAACGGGATGATCGTCTGTAGCAGAGCCGGCGCCGAGTTCCAGAAAGTGATCGGCTCGCGTTGCAGCATCCTGGCACAGGCAATCGGATCCCTGCGTTGGTCGCGCGAGATGATCCGCACGGCCGCGCCCAATGCGGGCAGGCCCAGCAGATCGAAAATCGAAAGGTCGAAAGAGGCGGGACTGACCCAAAGGCCCATATCCCCGGGCCCAATATCGAAGCTCCTGCCGACCCAGTCGATCAGATTGACCAGGGACCTGTGCGCGACGACCACGATTTTGGGTACGCCGCTGCTGCCCGATGTGGCAATGCCATAGGCGCCATCGCCGGATGCGATGCCGACGGATGGTCGTGTTTCAGCCAGCTGCGATCGCTCGAGCTGCTGCAGATCCAAGACGACGGTATAAAGTTCTAGCGGCTCAAAGGCGCCGGCAACAATCTGCTCGATCACCGCAAAGGCGACGCCCTCGGCGGCAGCGATTTCCGCAATCCGCGATGCCGGCTCCTCGATCTCGATCGGAATGAACGCTGCGCCTGTCTTCAGAACGGCAAGAACGGTGATCAGGTAGGCATTGGTCCGCTCGAGGCAGATGATGACGTAGTCACCCCTGCCGACATCGGCTGCAAGCAGATGGTTTGCGAGCTTGTTTGCCAGCCTGTCCAAATCCGAGAAGGTAAGCTCGCCTTCGTCCGAAACGGCAACCACGTCGTGAGGATGCAATGAAGCCCGCGCTTCTATCAGACTTTCCAGGCGCACGTCCCTGTCATAGGGTCGGGTGGTATTATTCCATTTCATCGGCAATCGCATGCCGTTCGGCTGGGCAGGGACGTCGCCGATGCCGAAAATTCCCACGTCCATCATAGCCGCCCTCCCGCCTGTCCAAACTTGCCAGCCTCTGCCATCCAACGGCGCCTGACGGAGGGCCGAACGTCGCTCCATGCCCGATCGTCGCCGGAGAGCTGGTCAAGCAGTTTTACGTAAGCATCAAACATGGAGGCGATCGCCGCATCGGAGATCGCCTCTGGCCGATAGTCCCAATGCACGGTCAGCCGTCCCCCGAGATTGTGCACGAAGCAATCCAGATCGACGCCCGGCGTCAGGGCAGCCCCGAAACCGAACTTGACCGCTTCAGGCCAAGCATGCGCCGGCTCGGCGATCGCACCCGTATAGACGACGCATTGGTGCGAGCGATCCCCCGTCCCCGCGCCTTGGCCCAGCTTGCTCATCGCCTCCATCGGAAACGACCGGCGATGCTCCAGATCGGTGGCGATCAGCTCATTTAGCTCTGCTGCGTGCTGTGCGAGGCTGCACTCAGGCGACGGGCCCCCGACCCATGACAGAGCCGTGAAATCGCCGATTGCCGCAGCGGCATCGGGGGCAACGACATGTCTCGACGTCAGCGCCAGAATTGTCTTGAAGCGGTCGTCGGTCTCATTCCATTCGGTCAGGACTCCATTGAGCGCAGCGACCAGAACACTGTCGATCGACAGCGAATGTCGAGCTGCGCGTTCTCGCAGGGTTTTCCATATGTCGAGATCGGCCGCCGTCAGCCGCGCGACCGGAACCTTCATGTCGAAAGGTCGCACCGCATGCGGCTTTGGACGCGGAAGCGTCGGGCCCGGCGGTATGTCCTGCAGGCGTTGTTGCCAATAAACGGCGCCTGACGGCGAATGATCCGCCATGGGCCTCGGCAGGCTTTGATCGACAGGCGCGCCGACATTCGCGTTCTGATAGGCCGCGAACAGCTTGACATAGAGGAGCATGGTGCTGAACCCGTCGGCGGCGATCATGTCGACGGCCAGGTGGATTCGTGCCCAGCCCTTGCCCTGGAGCGAGACCTGCGCCCGGATGTGAGCTTTCGCAGCCGCCTGTTGCCCAAGCATCCGGGTTCTGATGTCGGCGAGCTGCATCGCAGAATTTCCGGCAAGAGTCAGGTCGTTGACAAGCAGGGCGACAGTTTCTTTGCCATTGCGCGGCAACCAGCCCTGTTCGGCTATACCCGCCGTCAGGGTTGGCTCGCAGTCGGTGAGCGTCCGCAGCGCCTGACGAAAACGACGCAGATCGAAATTCTCGACGTCGAATTCCTGGTAGACGGCGCCCTCGGCCCAGGGGCCCTGATCGATGCGAAAGGCCTCGGCGAGATAGACGCGTTGCAGCGCGGTGAAGGGCACCGGACCGGCAATCACGCTGATGGTGCTTGGTTGTTCGGCGGCAGCAAGTCGCAGACGCAATTCAAAATCTGCGAGCAGTGCAACCGTCCGATTGATCGGCAAGCTATCTTCGGCAACGTCCCAACAAATCAGAAGCTCTCCGGCAACCTCGCTCACCCTGCATTCAAGTGTGATTCCGGGCGTTTGCGCCGCCGTAAAAGTCAGCCGATCCAGCCAACTCGGGGACAACGGCCCAGCGCTGCGGCCGATGCCGAGGCGCGGCGTAAAGACCACCGTCAGCTTTGGACGGTGGCCGGTCTCCCGCGCTATATCACCAAGAACACCGGCCGCGCATATGTCCCGGCTCTCAAGATCCTCGATCATCTGGATATTCATTCGCGAGGCGATATCCTCGATGGAACGTCCGGCAATGTGCTCGGCGATGACGACGCTCGTGCGTGTGAATGGCCCGACGACCGACCGACCCGGCGCGCCAAGCAGACGCCGGTCAGCATGGGTCTGAACGATCGCAAAAGGCAAGTCTTTCTTCTGCGACGCGAGCGTCTGCGCGAAGCAGGCGAGTACGAGGCTGGTCGGGAAAACACCGAGCGCCGCAGCCCGCTGCTTTAGCAAGCTCCACCGATCTGCGCCGATGGTTGCTGTGCGGCGACGGAATTGTGGCGGGCCTGTTCGCGCCGTCAGCTTCCCCAAGTCCGGACCAGCCGGGCAGTTTGCAAGCTTTCTGCGCCAGTATTCGGATTGGCGAACGCCTTCCGGCGAGGCCCGAAGCGCGTCGAGTTGCGAACAATAGCCTTGGAAGGTCGCTTCGAGCGGCGGCAGTTCGAGTTCGGGCAGCTGATAGAGCCTGTACCACTCCTGATAGATGATGTCGGCGCTGGTCCAATCTGCAATCGATGTGTCCATGTTCACATGGACAATCGCCGGGCCACTCGAAGGAATGGTGACCTCGATCGAAAACAGGGGCCAGTGGCCAAGGCCGTAGAGGCAGGCCGCAAACCGGGCCCGCACCTCCTCAAGGTGTAGATCGAGCTTCAGTTTGTCGCCTGGACGGTGCACCGTGAACTCATAAACCGGCACACGCTGCCGTACGCGCTGCCGCCCTGACGGCTTTATTTCGGCCCGCAGCATCGGATGGCGTTCGACCAGGAGATTCCAGGCGTGTGTCAGCCGCGGAATATCAAGCGAGTCGATCTGGAATTCCAGATAGACGTGGCCCGCGACACCGTCCGCGATCTGGCCGAACACATAGCCGGCCTGAACCGGAGTAAGAGCGAATTCCTGAAGCTTCATCCTGGTTTTCGCCGCCTCTTGTCCAGGTTCGGCCAGAGACGTCGGGAGACCGCCCGCTTCCGCCTGCGCGCCCGACGTCAGCCGATCGGACAGTTGTTGAACCGACGGCATGTCGACCAGATAGGCGATCGGAATTTTGCAGCCAAGCCGTGCCTCGAGCCGCGTCCTCAGATCAACGGCTGCCATTGAATCAAATCCGTATACGTCGAGGTTCATGGCAGCATCGATCGATGCAACGGGAATACCCAAAAGGTTGCCGGCCTCTTGCCGGATTTGGTCTAGCAATTCGCGCGGGTCTTGCGAACCGCTCCGCGAAGCCGCCTCCAGCGGATCGACTTCACGGTCATGCCGATTCGATACCGGCGACGCTGCCGTCTGCGACTGCTTCAGGACGTCGTGTGCTGGCCAGCAGATCTGCCGCTCGAAACGGTAGGTCGGCAGCGACACCCGTCGGACTGTTCCGGGCGGATAAAAATCGATCCCATCAGGGCGCAGACCGTGCTGAATGAGCGCGGCCAACTGGCTCAGGCATTCCCGATAACGGCGCACCGGCGGCCGGGTGCGAAGCTCTGAAATAATGTGCTTGCTCTCAGCAATCAGGCTCTCTTCACCAACGGCGGGATCGGATGCATTGATCCTGCCGTGCAACCCGGAGCTGCTCCCGGCGAGCAAGCCGAGTTCAAGCTCACGCCAGTCTGCTGCGACGACGGTCTGCAGACATGCAAGCCGCTCGCGCCCCACAAGCAGGGTATAGGCCAGATCACCGAGCTCGACCTTGGGCTTGCCGGCGGCGATAAACTGCTGCAAAGCCGACGCTTGCCGAGCGAGAGCGGCCGGCGTCTGGGCGCTGAGCACAATGAGGTGTGCCGGCACGTCCTCCGCATTGCGGACGGGAGGCTGCGGCGCTTCTTCGACAACGCAATGGACATTCGTGCCGCTCAGCCCGAAGGAGTTGATCGCCGCGCGACGTGGTATTCCTGCGGGTGGCGACCAATCATGAAGCCGGTCGGAAACATAAAACGGGGTATCGGAGAACGGGATCAACGGGCTGGGCGTATGGAAATTCAGACTCGGAGGAATTTGACGGTGCTTCAGGCAGAGGATCGCCTTGATCAGGCCTGCAACGCCTGCGGCTGCGGTAAGGTGACCGATATTCGTCTTGATCGACCCGACGGCGCAGGGACTGCGCTTTTCCCTCTGGCCGCCAATCGAACGCGCTAACGCCTCGATCTCGATCTGATCGCCGATCCGCGTTCCCGTGCCATGTGCCTCCACGAGCGTGATCGTATCGGGGCTGATTTCGTGGCGCTCGTAGACGTCGCGCTGAACGGCGGTCTGAGCCCGCGCGCTGGGCACACCAAGCCCGTTCGTACGCCCATCATGGTTGAGTGCTGACCCCTTGATGACCGCGTGGATGTTGTCCCCGTCGCGGCGGGCCTGTTCGAGCCGTTTTAGGATGACGAAAGCCGCGCCTTCACCCTGGACGAAGCCATCGGCGTCCGCATCGAAGGCTTTGCAATGTCCGGTCGGGGAGAAAATGCCGAGCTTGCTGGTCGCAATGTAATGATCGACGGACAGGATGATGCATGCGCCGCCGGCGATCGCCAGCGTGCATTCGCCATCGATCAGACTGCGGCAAGCAAGGTGCACGGCGGACAGCGACGAGGAGCAGGCCGAGTCGACCGTGAGGCTCGGCCCTGTTAGATTCATGCGAAGTGCCAGCCGGGCCGCGAACATCGATGGATCATTGCCGAGGATCGTCGCTCTATCGGGTGCAAGCTCGGTACGATCCAGAAGAGTTTCGAAATCGCCTTTCCGCAAGCCCGCAAATATCCCCACCGCCATGTCTTCCAAGACAGCCGGCGAGTAGCCGGCGTCTTCGAATGCACGCCATGCTTCCTGAAGGCTGATCCGAAGCTGCGGATCCATCAGTGCCGCCTCGGCCGGTGATATCCGCAGCATAAACGGGTCGAACTCGTCGATCCCCTGCAGCAGGGCGCCCCATTTGCTCACCGATTTGTTCGGCAGCGAAGGATCGGGATCGTAGTGATCGGCAACCCGCCATCGCTCCGGCGGTATTTCGGCCACGCTGTCGCGACCCGCAGCGAGGTTCAACCAAAGCTCGTCCACCGTATCCGAACCTGGAAAGCGCCCGGCCATGCCGACCACGGCGATGTCGCTTTCCCGGCCAATCGCCAGCCGGCGGCCGAGCAGACCGTCCGCCCGCTGAATCTCCGTCCCCGTCGATGTGCCTGGCAAAGGCTTCTGGTTGCGAAGATACAGCAAAAGCGCCGAAAGCGTGTAGTGATCGAACAGCGTCGCTGATGTCACCGGCAGACCGAGGCCGCGCAGCCGCTCTGCGAAAGTCAGGGCACGCATCGAGTCGAGGCCGAGCATCTGGAACTTCACGTCGTCCTTGATCTCAGCCAGATCCTGGCCCAGGACTTCGGCAAGAAGCGAACGTATCATTTGAGGTTCAAGCGGCCCGTTTGCAGCTTCCGAGGCCGTGTTCGCGGCAACCATCAGATTTTTCCGATCGCGCTTGCCGCTCAACGTGGTCGGCAGGCGGTCCTTCATTACGACCTGCGTCGGAGTCATGAAAGCAGGCAAGCGATCTGCTAGGAATGCCCGGCACTCCGACGCCGATATGCATGCGCCGTCGCGGGGCACAAGGAAAAGCACAAGCTCGCCACCCTCGCGGTCGTCCTTGCGGACGACGGCGCAGCACTCTGCCACGGCCTGATGCTGAAGCATGACTGTCTCAAGCTCGGAGGGCTCGATGCGCATGCCGCGGACCTTCAATTGATGATCGGCACGGCCGGCCAGCCTGATCGATCCCGCCGTCCCGAGGAACCCGAGATCGCCCGTGTGGTAGAGCTGTGGCCCGGAAGACGGGTCGATCCGGTTGGCGGTGAAGCGTTGCACGTATTCCTTCGGCGCGCCGAGGTATTCCACGGCAAGCGACGCCCCCGCCACGGCAAGTTCGCCGATCGTACCCCTGGGAGCCAGTTGTCCGAACCGATCGACGATGTAGACCGCGAGATTGGCGATCGGCCGCCCACCCGGGAGCGCGCTGATCTTCCTTTCCCGCGGTTCCAGCGCATAGTGCCAGATCGTATTGACTTCGGTACAACCGTAATCCTCGACGAACAGGCACGCCGGAAGCAGTTTGCGAAACGCGCCGTAGAGCTCTGGCGAGAACATCTCGCCACCGATCGTCACCACGCGGAGCGAGGCCAGGTCGCGGCCGGCCGTATCGCGCTCCAGCAGTCGCGACAGCAACGACGGTAGGATCGTAAAACGGGTGGGTCGATGCCTGGCAAGGAAGTCTGCAAGGAGGGCCGGGTCGCGGGCCACCGACGCGGGCGCAATAACAGTCGGCGCGCCAGACAGCAGCCCGCCCAGAAACTCCCAGATAGATGGCATGACACTCACAGGGCTGCGCTGGCAGAACAGCTCGCCGGCCATGATCGGATAGGTTTCCCACATCCAGTGAAGGCGGTTGAGGACCTGACGCTGGCAGTGCACCACCGCTTTGGGCTTGCCCGTCGAACCCGACGTATACATGATCAGGAAACGCGAATTGGCCTCGTCTGCCTCGTTGGCGAGACTGCCGGAGTCGCGGGCCGTGCCGCCGTCTTGATGGCCCGCCATCGCATCGTCGTGGACCGCCGATCCAGGTCGAAAAAACGCCGGCCGGCTGCTCTGCCAGTCGATCAGGATCGCTCTTGGCACGGGTAACGATGCGATGGCCCGGGCATCCTTTGACAACAGGCATATCGCAACGGCGGCAGTCTCCTGAAGCATGTGGCGGACGTAGTCGTCGGGATAGCTGTCATCGATGGGCAGAACGACGGCGCGCACCTTGATGGCAGCAAGCAGCGCGCCGAGATAGTCAATGGAACGCCTCATTCTGATCGCGACGACATCGCCCGGCGCCACGCCCGCATCGCGCATGTCTCTTCCGATGTCGTTCGCCAGGCAGTCGAGTTCGCCATAGGTGATGGACCTGCAGGCCATCGCTTCGACCTGACCGTCGAGATCCTCGTCGACGATCGCAATCGCTTGCGGATTATCCCGTACACGTGACTCGAAAAGCGCTTTAAGCCCGTGTTCGAACGGATATTTCCGTACCGGCCCCCGCGCCCAGTTCAGCAACAGTCGCTGCTCGCTTGTCGATATAATCTGACAATGTTCAACCGATTGATCAAGCCCGTGCCCCATCTGAACCAACGTCCGCACGAGATGGACGGCCATTCGTTTCGCAAGGCGTCGGCCGAGAATATTGGGACGATAATCTAGCCGAAGCGAGAGCCCGTTGACGCCTTCGGCCAGCATGAAGACGATCGTTGCCAATCCCTCTGCAATGGCACGGCGGGCGTTCTCCAGCCGCCCATCCGGGCCGCCATCATCAAGACCATCTCCGAGCCAGATGACCAAGCATCTGTGGCAGCCCGGTTCGAAGACATCGATATCACGGCGCAAGTCGGGCGCTAGCGAAGGCGAGGTGTATTGCCCGGCAGCCTTTGCGTCACCGATACCCATTGAGTTGACCGCCTGCCCGGCAATCAACTCAAGCAGCTGGGTGATCGTCTGGCCTGGGGCCAGACCAGGATTGATGGCGACGAAGGGGTCGCCCCTTCCGTCGCCGGCCAGGCTTAGAACGACCCCATCCTCGCCCATGCCATAGCGGCCCAGCATGAGGGCGGCAGCGCCAAGACTGACGACATCACCAGGTCGACCGCTATGACTTGTTAGGAAGTATACCGGTTTTGACTTGATTTTGAGATCAACCCGTCCGCTTGCCCTCCTCACATTTTGGAAGACAACGTCATCCGACAATGCTGATGTTGATTGGGAGGTCATATCCGCTCCCGCGCCGCTAGCTCGGCTTATCGGGATGCGATATCGCGCCCGGATGCGACAGCGCTCCGGGATGCGAGAGTGCTCCGGGATGTGAAAGCGCAGCCGGATGCGACATCGCAAACTGGTTCGTGCCACCGAACCCTGCCTGAGGCAGAAACGCTGAACCGGCGACATCGTGAATCGCCGCGCTGCGAGCTGCGGAGCGGGTGTAGTGGTTTTCCATGATGACAGAGTCCTGGCCGTTCATATTCGCTGAGAACGTCAGTATCCATTCGTCATTCGAAATTCGGTTTTCCTTCAAGGTGATGGGAATGCCTGTTGTCTGCCCGCCCACGGTTTTCGCTTCGGCTAGAGTCTTGCCGGCGACGCCCAGGAAACTGACGTCCGTAGGCTGCGAGTACCAAACACGCTCCGTAATGGAAGGACGGCCGGCACGATCCGTAATGAACGTATTGACCGAACGCGCGGTCTCGCCATGCATGTTCATGAAGCCATCATGACTGAGACTGTCGATCCAGGTGGATTCGTAGCGGCGTTTGCTCGGATTCCACGTAAACAGACCGATGCCCTTGAAATTTCCGCCCGGCCCGTTCAGCTCGAGCGTCAAGAGAACCGCCAAGCCTTCCATCAAGACGCGGGATATACATGTCCCGGAATTCACGATCGGCACATCGCCCTCCGCCCCGATCCATTGCTTCTGGATGACATCCCATTCCCCCCGAAACTCGGTCATGGCCTGATGTTCAACAGTTATCTCCGGACGCGACATCGCCGCCGGCGTTTTTTTATCCACCGTCATTCTACTTCTCCCTTTTGATGATATAGCCCTGTTTCGAACTGCTGCTTTGAACCGCGCAACCTAGACGCACCGCTCCCGCACGCCCGGGGCAGCCTTTTCGCGATTCGAGTATTACGGGGACCGGTCGTCACTTGAGCACAGGTATGAAACCGGGCTGAGCGTCCCGCCGGCCTGTCAATGTAGTACAGAAGCTATGCTATAAAGTCTTTGCCGTGACAGGCGATCTTTCGGTTGTTGATATGGGGGTAGATAAGCTGGGATGCACTGATTATGCGCGTCCATGCTGCTTACGCATAAGCAATGCACAGCAGATCGCAGACGTGCTTTGACCGTCGATTATACTCCCTGGAGAGAGTTCAATTGTCGGATTGCTGAGCCCTCAGCGTCAACTCACGGGCGAGCCTTACACGTTGAATACACTAACAGAGCGCCACTTGTTTTGCAACCATAAATTAGTACCCCTGAATATTACAGGGCTCACAGATAGTACCCCCAACAATCTACGGAGTGCACCTCAAGACGCCATTCATCGCCGACCTCGGACGGATATGGGAGCGATCCATTAGCACGCCCTGCCGCCGCCAAACGCTTTCGCCCGCAATCAGGGCCATCAACATCGGCCCCGCGAAAACTTGCCGCACTCAGCCTTGCGCGTCAGATCGCGCAGGTAACCGCCGGCCGAGTTGATGTGCCCTGCCCTTTTGAGGATGCGGGCCGTGACCGCGGCGGCGTTCTCCGGTCCAAGGATCTCGCAATCCTCCTGATAGGCGCTCGCACTGAGCCCGAGCATCGATCTGACTGTGGCTTGGCATTCAATTAGGGTCTTCCTCAATTTGTGTGGTTCACTCGCCGTTAGACATGATGCCGCTATAGGCGGGTATGCGAACGAAATCGAGATGGTCGCCCGGCCCAGTCATCAAAGTTCTGGGTGTCGCGCTCACTGATGATGACGGTTGGATTGTTTCCGCCGCCGGACCAGCGTTCAGAATTTGCTCTGATTGCGGACGGCGGACCTGAAATCGGCATGGCTGGTCCAACCGAAGCCTTCAAGATCTGCCGGTCCAGGGGAAAACCGTAACGGTAAAGCTTCGGTTGAGCCGCTGGCGGTGCGCGCATCAGAAATGTGAACGACAAACGTTCACCGACCGACTGCCGACGATTGCTTCCCCTTATGCGCGCCGGACAAGCAGGGTCTCCGAGATTGTCGGTCTGCTCGGCCATAGCGCCGGCGGCCGACCCGGCGAGCGCTTGATGCGACGGCTCGGCATGCCGGTCAGCGACGACACGATCCTGCGGCAGCTGAAGCGGGATGCCGCGCTCGTTTCCGGCGATGCCACGATCCGGGTCGTTGGCATAGATGATTAGAGCTGGCGGCGATCGTGGCGCTACGGCACGATGATCGTCTTTGAAGCGGGCAAATACAGTGAGGCGTTTGCTCGGTGGATCGGCTTATACCCACTGGTTCCGGCCGCGGATACCGAAGCTCATCGTCGAGTGCTCTTCCGCAATCTCGATCCACAAGGATCTCGGGCCGCCGTCACTGCCGTCCGACCAGCGATAGCCGGGCGCCTTCAGATGGTCTTTCATGTCGAAGGGGCTGTTTTCCGAGCGCTTAGTGCGATGGTGTGCGGAGCGAGGCGTGCTCAGCGTCGCTCCGGAAGTAGCGCGCCGCCGCCTCCGTCCGGTTGCGCACGTTCATCTTCTTGTAGATGTTGCGGATATGCACCTTGACGGTGTTTTCGGAAAGCCCGAGACGATCGGCGAGGATCTTGTTCTGCATGCCAACGCATATGAGATCGAGAATCTGGGTCTCGCGCATCGTCAGGAGGTCTCGGCCAAAGTCGATCTTGCGTTCCAGATCGATGTCTTCCAAAGACGCCTGTTTTTTCGCGACAAGACCGCCCCCTGCCAGCCCTCTTGGCGCCCGGCGCCGAAGCAAAGCGGCGGGAAAATGCTCGCCGCCCTTCATCAAGAGATCGATGGCGGTAAGGCATAGGGCGAGATTGAGATTCAGGGGCAGGACGCCGTTGACCAACCCTTCGTCGACAAAACCCGCGATCGACGGGTCAAGCTCGTCCGCATTCTGCACCATCAGGCCGATCGCGGCCCTGGGATGGAACTCGTGGATCGTCCTGATGATCGATGGAAATGCTGCCGCCGGCAGGCGGTAGAGCATGACCAGGCTTACGTCGATAAGATTGCCGTCCAGGAGATCGTCGGCATCGGAAAGGCTTACGATGTCCTGATCTTGAAAACGCGCGCTGATCGCCTGTGTCAAACATTCGGCGAACAGGTCGGTCTTTGTGAGCATTACAATCTTGCTTTTCTTCGGCAATACCTTGTTATCTTCAAAGTCACGCGAGCTCGTCGGGTACATTTATCCCTCCTTGGCACTCCCTATAGATTCCGGGTTCGGTGTCACTGTCTGAGTGCGTTAAAATTCCTACAGAGAACATTGCCTAACTATTTCCGAAGACTCCTTCAGTACGATATTGATCCGGCGATGTAATTAATTGGTTATTCAAATTGAGTACGTTCAGATCAGGCTAGCGCCGGCACTCGATACTTGGTGCTAATTATGTTTTATCGATACAACCATCGAGCGCCATTGTCATTATCGCCCAGTTCCGATAGTTATCGCTCCGTTCATTTCTACTCAAAATGGACTAGCTCAGATGTTAGCAAGCGTGCAGAGCGTTCGATTGTTGCGGTGCAGAAATCGCTGGAGCTCCATGTCGCCTGGCATTTAATAAGGGTCTTCCTCAATTTGTGTGGTTCACTCGCCGTTCGACATGATGCCGCTATGAGCGGGCATGCAAACGAAAACGAAATGGTCGCCCGGCCTAGGGGCAAAAGTTCTGGGTGTCGCGCTCACAAATAATGATGGTTGGGTTGTTTCCGCGGCCGGTGTCGTTTTGCATTTGACCGCAAGACTCCGACGACAATAATTTCAATAAGGTAGCCTGGCACTTAATTTGAGACTTGGCAGTTAATTTGAGATTTCCCCTTTGAGTTGGCATGTAATGTGAGATTCAACCGTCGACGAAATAGACGGTGTTTCCGATGAACGATCCATTGCCCAACGAGATTGACGAAGCGCTTTGGGATGAGGCGTGTCGACGAGCCGAGGCGATCCGAGGATTTCTGATGCATCGATCTGGCAAGGTAGCGGTTGGGGATATGACGCTGCTGGCTGCCGAACTCGAAGTCAGTCGGGCAACCGCTTTTCGTCTTATCAAGCTATTTCGAAATGGGGGAACGGTAGTGTCGCTGGTGGAGCGTAAACCCGGCCGGCCAGACGGCAGCCGGGTGCTCGACGAAAAGCGAGAAGAAATCATTCGCACCACTATCAACCGCTATTACCTGAATAAGAACCGTCCCAGCATTTCTCAACTGGTTCGGGATGTACAAACGGGCTGCATCTCGGTCGGGCTCAAGCCGCCACATCGTCGGACGATTGAAACTCTTCTCGAAGACATCGACCTGCAGAAGCGCGCCAAACGACGGGGCGAAACCGAAGTCGTGAAGCGAACAACTGCTGTTGCAGGAATGCTCACTGCCTCCCGTCCACTCCAGATCGTCCAAGTCGATCATACCAAAGCAGATATCTTTGTCGTCGACGAGGAAACACGTCTGCCAATCGGGAGGCCTTGGCTGACTCTTGCGATGGACGTTTGCAGCCGAATGGTGACCGGATTTTACCTCACAATGGAAGCCCCTTCCCGGCTTTCGACCAGCTTGTGCTTGCTACACTCCGTCTTTGACAAATCATCTTGGTTGCGGGAGCGCGAGATCATCGAACCGTGGCCTGTCGCCGGACTCCCAGAAACATTGCATGTCGATAACGGCAGCGACTTCAGGAGTCGTGCTTTCAAGAGGGGGTGTGAGGATGCGGGCATCGCGATCGACTGGCGACCGCCGGGTGAACCGCGCTTCGGCGGCCATATCGAACGGTTGATCGGCACCCAGTTGGGAAAACTCCACTTGCTGCCGGGCACGACGTTCAGCAATCCGCAGGAGCTTGGCGAATACGACTCGAAGCGGCATTCAGCTTTGACTTTGCGGGAGCTTGAGCGATACATCGCCCTCGACATTGTCGGCACCTACCATCAGTCGATCCACAGCAGTCTAGGCCGCCCGCCAATCGCAGTCTGGCGCGAGCACGAAGGTGAAATTCCGCTCCGATTGCCGCAGGATCGCATGCGTTTTTGGCTGACATTCCTGCCCGAGCAGGAGCGCACGCTGCAACCAACCGGGATCCATCTCTTTGGACTGCGCTATTGGTCGGCAGCCCTAAGTGCCGACGTCGGGAGTGCAAATCGCCGGTTGCTCGTCAAATACGATCCTCGGGACATGTCTCGTGTCTTCGTGCGGCGACCATCGGGCAACTTCGTGGAAGCTCGCTACGCCGATCTTACCTTGCCTTCGATAACACTGCACGAAGCCTTGGCGGCGCGCCGTGCGCTTCTGGCGAAGGGGCGACGAGAGGTCAACACCCGCACCATCGTTAGTACCGCCATTGAACGGCGAAAACTGGTGGACGCGGCGGTGAAGGCGACAGCGTTCGCACGACGAGGCCGCCCTGTCAGCACAAAAACGAAGGTGAATGACAGCAGGTGGGGCTCGCTTCGGGGCGTCGACTCCAGCAAACCTGTGGCTTTTGATGAGGACACGGAGTGAGCGGGAATGAACACAGGAATCTCCCACCTGACTGCAAGCGCCGGGGCACTGCTCGGTGAAACGGACAAGCAGCGCGTCCGCGCGATAAGATCACGTCGCCGATGCCAAGGAGGACCAGACGCGGCGCTACGCGGAGCTTTGCGCGCACTACCGGATGACGCCGACCCGCAACAACAAGGGCATTGCCCACGAGAACGGTGCGATTGAGAGCCCGCATGGCCACCTCAAGAATGCGATCCGCGATGCCCTGTTGCTGCGCGGCACCCGCGACTTCGACGATCTCGATGCCTATCGCGGCTTCATCGATGAGATCGTCAGCCGTCGTAATGCCCGCTATGGCAAGCGCATCGACGCCGAGCGGGCGGCGCTGCAGCCGTTGCCGGGAACGCGCACCAGCGATTTTGAGGAGGTTGTCGTGCGGGTCTCGCGCAGCGGCGGCTTCACCTTGCGCAAGGTCTTTTACACCGTGCCGTCACGGCTCATCGGGCACCGGCTGCGCGTGCGCCTTTACGACGAGCGTCTTGACCTCTTTATCGGCGGCACGCATCTAATGACTCTCCAAAGAGGGCGTGCGCATGCCAGCGGCAAGCACGACCAGGTGGTCGATTATCGGCATGTCATCCATTCGCTGCGCAAAAAGCCGATGGCGCTCCTTCAGCTTGTCTATCGCGACAAGCT
>Ga0228711_1001429_pt1 | contig 34946 bp, 24 predicted proteins | sample MedpolnodulmetaG_2_FD_177996 | JGI IMG/M metagenome (GOLD analysis project Ga0228711, IMG submission 177996) | Root nodule microbial communities from Medicago polymorpha collected in Santa Monica, California, United States - brown nodules | ecosystem: Host-associated > Plants > Roots > Nodule... | reverse complement strand
AACGACCATAAGCTAAATTTATGGGAAGTGATATTCTCAAATAAAATAATAATTATTATTATTTTTATCATTATCAAGTATTTAAAATTAAATACCACAATTTAAACACTACTAATGTGTGAGTTCTATTTTATATGGGACCCCCACACTCTATTTTTTCAATTCACACAACATTAGATCAAGTATAATTACTTGGTGTTTAATCTTCCAATTTATTTTCCAACATCACACTAATGTTCCAACAGTAACTCTTTTCTCAATCAACGTAACGCTAAAACATAACAATAGTCCATTACTTTGTTGGGTGTTACAGTGAGCAACATGGATTTCTTTGTTTCAGGTTGAGTATCAAGATGAATCTTGCAGCTCAGATCATAAGGAGGGAAATGGTTGTGTTCATGTGAAGAGGATAAGTGTCCCACTACAAATTGGTGGTGATGTGATCTATGGTGTTGCGCATCAGCATTCAGGTGGAATTGGATCAACTCTATATGGACAGGTAATTTGCAATAGTTACAACTAACAGTCTTAATATTTGAAGTCAGCTCGGTAGTAAGACTCTGACCTTGTAATTTCAAGGGATAAAATTCAAATTCCCTCGTAGACAATCGTTAAAGTTTAGATATCATTTTCTATAGGCAAGCCTTTATTGATTAAGAAGTTCAACATTTTATAGTACTAATAGTAACTTGTTTTGTGAAATTTGTGGATTATGCTTTGAGGATGGGAGGGTTATATGTTCTTCTACGCCAAGTTATGGAAATGGAAATGAAGCAGGAAACGAAGCAGGTCACATTGTTGAAATGAAGCAGGAAACTTTAACTCTAGAGTTTATCTACAACAGCACCAATGAGCACACTGGAGTAATGGGACTTTTCTACCTATTCGTTCATCATTTTTTATGGATGTAAATAATATACTTTTGGGTAATCAGTGACATACTATATGATAATATAAGTGGAGTTTCATCGATGGTATCCAAGTAATATATGATTGCTCAAGAGGAATAAAGACAAGACTGGAAAGTTGTGTAACCGATATGTGTATTTTGTATTTTTAGCTTAATTCACTCTTTCATGTATCTGCTTTCAAGAGTTTCTTCCTTTATAAACCTTCCGTTCTTCATTGCAAATTAGAACAAATTTTAGGCATTTTTTGGTGCACTTCCTGACATTATCTATGTCCTTGTTATGAACATTGTTGTCAAAATCCCGACTTAAATCCTAAAATTCAGGATTTTGTGACTTTCTTCATCTTCAACGACCTAAATCCATAGTAGAATCCTAAAAGGCAAAATCCATCGATTTTGATTGCAATTTTACGATTTCTTATAAACTAAGTCATTTATGACTATATACCATTTATAACATATATTTAGTATTATTATTTTTTGAAAAGTCCATCGATTTTGATTGCGATTTTACAATTTCTTATATCGATTCTACAAAAGTCCTTGATTAAAATCCTTCGATTTTGATTGCGATTTTACGAGTTCCGATTTTGCTATTCCCTTTCGACCTGAAGTAAAGTCCCGATTTTGACAACCTTGGTTATGAGTGGAGAGGCATGTTTGTTTACACATATTGATTTTAAAATTCAGATGTGTAAAATTCAGAAACAACACTTATGCAAGAAATCAGAAAAACCAACAAAACAAACCACTAGAACTATGTAAAAAATGATGAAAAATAAGTCATGCTAACATCAACGCAATACCAAAAGTCCCCTTCAACCAAGCGAACACTAGCCACAGTTGATGAAAGAAGGATTAGGGAGCTCATCGATGTAATGTCCCGTCTCTGCTACCATTATAAAGTCAGAGAGAATTGAGCACTAGCCACGGTTGAACTCTGAAAAATGGTAGGCTTCACATAATAATTGTCTAGATTCTAAATCCGAAAAAAACGAGTCCGGATTTTCAAAATTCCAGACTAGTAAAGAGGTATTTTTGAAGGACACGCAAAATGTTTGAGGGTGGAAAAAGAATTTCACCGAAAGTATGCTAGAATATTCTATAAATAAATGTTAACAGATGTGTCCTAATACAAATCTGTTATAGCCCAAATTCTAATAGATATAATCAATCTATCTTCTTGAATAGAAAGATTTTTGAGAATAATTGTGCTTGATGAATTAAAGGCATAGAATCATGAACGTAGAAAGATTTCTTATTTTCTTTTGTGAAGCGAGCAAAGAAAGATGTTGGGATGCATTGACTGTCAATTCTAGTAGAGTGTTCAATTTTTGTCCAACCAAATACTTGTCCAACAAAAGTAGGAAAACTGAACACTTTATTCAAATCATGATTAATCTAACCAAATATGTAAAACATCAATTTTCAACAGGATATCTGCATGCTGTGAATTTTCAAACTTATACCCTCCATTTAAACTTATGTAATTCATATTTATCATTTTTCATAATACTATTTAAATCTTTAATTAAAAAGATACTCAAATCCTATTCTACTACAGGAGGGAAAAACATCGTTCCTTTGTGCCAACCCTCTCCTATATTGTTCTCTCTCTCTCTCATCTTATCTATTTTTCATTTTTCATAACTCTCTCTCTCTCTCATAAAATACAGTAAAATGCTCTATATTCATGACGACTTTTCTATCACCAAAGCAAATTAAGTTCCGAATTAGTGGATGCTGCCAAAGGGAGTGGTGTTGCCATACACAAAAAGGTAGAGAGTCATAGAATGGCAGAGGCAAATAGAGCTTTTAGACATTTTCGTTAATCCATGAGTAGGATCTATACACACACATAGACCTATGTATGGATCCATACACAATTGAAAAAGAATCGGAATTAATCAATATATCTATCGAAACAAAAGATGAAATAGAAATTATGGCTAAACTAAGCACTTTTGGGGACTTGCTTAAGATTAAACAAATCCGGATCCAACTATACACACACAAACATTTATTTCCTTTGTCATTTTGTATCAAAGGAGTTGATAATGACAATTGTCTGCTACAAGGACTCTTTGCATTGTATCAACCTCCTTAAGGGTCCTAATTTGAGTTTTCATGTCTATTTAGTTTTGATTCAAGATGTGAAAGAATTGATGAAGAAAAATAATGTCACTGTTTACCACACTCTTAGGGAAGATAATCAATGTGTGGATTTTATGGTCAAACTTGGAGCCTCTTTGGATACTGAGCTGCTCTACCATTCCTCCTCTCGGGATGACCTCTTGAATCTCCTTAGGATGGACGCGGATGAGACTTTCTTTTCTAGAGAATAGTCCTTTTCGTGTTTGCTTTATGTTTTTCCTTTTACTCTTTTTTCTTCCCTTTTGCATTGTAACAAAAAAAAACAACCCATTCCTTTCAGATTATTTTTGACCATGCTACTGCTACTACACCGTAAACAAAAAAAGAAGTGAAAATCCATTTTGGTCTTTCACGATTTTAGTCCATACCAATTTAGTCTCTAACAAAAATAGGATTCAAAGTAGTCTCTAACTCAGAACAACAGAGGTCCTTAAAAAGATACTAACTGTTTCTTTTATTATTGTTAAAAGAAATCCGTCTTTCTAAATGTACCACATTTTATTTTTGGTCCTTGTTATAATTCAGTCCTTGCAACATATATTTATATTGATCTCATTTTGATTTCTTAAAAAAATACATTTATATTGGAATAAGTCCATGTAACATGTAAAATATTTGATTTTAATCTCTCATATTTATTTAAACAAAAGAAAAGTAGTTTGCAATTGGAATTGCGACAATGAATGCAACAGTGTTCTTCCCCAACGATCTCATAGGCGAGATCTTCTCTGTTCTTCCCTCCAAATCTGTTCTTCGATTCAGGTGCCTTAGCAAGTCTTGTGACACTCTCATTTCTGAACCCACCTTTGTGAAATTGCATCTCAAGAAATCAAAAGCACGAGATCCCCTCTTCACACTAATCTCTCAGCACATCACACGTACCCCAGGCGAATCCCCTTATGGCAGTGATGATGAAACTGAGATTGATTACACTGTCGTTCCATACTCCATACATAGTTTAATCGAGAACACATCTTTCAACCTTATTGTTGATCCTTACTATGAATTGAAGGCCAAAGGATGCTCTCGTATAGTTGGTACCTGCAATGGTTTGATCTGTTTGGCTAGTGATTCTTACACCCATGAATATACAGAGTACTGGTTCTGTTTATGGAACCCATTCACTAAGAAAATATCTCATCAATTTGGAAATTTTCGTGATTTTAACATTCCCAGATCTGGTGATTTTGGTTTCGCGTTTGGTTGTGATGATTCAACGGACATTTATAAAGTGGTAGCGTTCCATTACCTTCAAGATAAATTGAATAGCGAGGTGAGAGTTCTCAATCTTGGTGATGATGTTTGGAGAAATATTGAAAGTTTTCCTTTAACTCCTCTTTGTTTGAGCCATGATGACAATCATGTGTATTTGAGTGGCACTATTAATTGGTTGGCTATCCATGATGAATATTGGTATAATGTTATCAATGTTAAGGATATTACTGTTGACCAATTTGTTATTGTTTCACTTGATTTGAGGACTGAGACATACAATCAATATCGACTGCCTCCGAGTTTTGATGAGGTGCCACCTGCACGACCAATTGTTGGTGTGTTGGAGGACTGCCTGTGCTTTTCTTATTGTTACAAGGAAACTGATTTTATTGTTTGGAAAATGAAGAAATTTGGGGTTGAAGATTCTTGGACTCGATTCCTTAGAATTAGTTACCATAGTCTTCAAATTGATTATGACTATAGTTTCGAATATACAAAGTATAAATTTCAATTGGTGCCGTTGCTTCTTTCTGAGGATGGCGATACATTGATAATGAAATGCAGTCAAGAACACCAAGCAATTCTCTATAATCGGAGATATAATACAGTAGAGCGAACAAACATTACTACAAGTAGAACTATTACTGATGATAGAACTGGAGATTATGTAAACTGGGTATCGATCAAGAATTATGTTGAAAGCTTAGTTTCAATTTTTTGAAAGTAAGTTCCTCTCCCATGATTTACCTGTTTAAATTAATTTTAATGTTTATATGTTGTTTTCATAATATATAATAGATTGTATGAATTAGTTTTAATCTGAATGATGTCCCTTAAAGTTAGAAAGTCAAACACTTACCAGTCAGCTTACACCTCTTGCATTAAAAAAGAATATAGAAAAAAGAGGGAAATGAATTAGTAGAAGTTATCCTGTTATGACACCGAACTAGTAGATCGACAGTTGATTTTGTTTACACCCTTTGAAGTTCATTTTTGCTGATTTTATTTGAAGCATCGATGGATATATATCTACTTGTTCATGTTTCACCTACCTTTATGTGGAAGAGTGTCTGATGAGTTATTTGATTGTTTATTATTGTGTTGCAATTGCTTTAGGATCTTATGACAAAATTTCCATTATGAATTTTCAATACATCTCTAAAATTTGATACACACTTTGGCTATTTTATTAGCTTCAAATGTTTTGAGGAATGAACTTAGGTCAAACTCAAAGATGATGTTGGAGGAAAACAAGAAGATGATATATAAAAGCTGAAAGAAAACTACATAAGCAAGATCAATTGTTCTGTGTTTCACTACATGCCAAAGACATACGGTGTATGTAAATTGGGATTAGTTTATTGTAGGAAATTAATTTCTTGAGACAAATTCTTGAGAGAATTCTTACGAAAAAGTTATTCTGCAAAACTAATTAGCACTTTCAAGATATATTTTGACTTTTGTTGCTCGTGTGTTATATGCCATGTCCCCTCATTTGTTGCACTTGTTGTTGTTGCTTAGGGGTGCGTTGTTGTTTTAAAGAGCTACTTAGGATTGTATGTCGGAAACATTGAATATAAGGTTTGAATGATCAATGTTATTCTAAATCTTCCCCTCTGATAAGAAGATGGGGAGAAGTAGGCATTGGCTAGTGGCTAGTGGTTACTGGCTTTCTACGTATTTGGGCATGAAAAATATAGGTGACTCATTAAGAATTTGTCATAAAAGTGGTTGATATACCAAGGTACTTATCCAAGCCCAACTTTCCATTGGCATAACTTATGAAAATAGGTATTGATGTCGGATCTGACTTCCAACAGTTTTAATATGCCAAATCATAAACAGTTTTTAATGAAATCTTTTCTAAAGTTTCACATGACACAACTAGACTTCTGTATCAAGGGGGTAGTGCATATTTAATTATTAAGGGAAGAAGTTGCAATTCAAGCATCTTATAAAGAATGAGAGTATACATTTTACTTTTTAAGGGAGGGTAGTGCATATTTTAACATGGAAGAGGAGTGTAGTTCAACTTCTCTTACATGAAGGGAGTTTAATTTACTCTAATTATAATAATAATAACGATAACAATCATCTAACTAACTTCCGGTGAAGCTCCGGCGAGCTCTTTTCCGGGGGTTCTCCACCTCTTTTTCAGTATTTCGCTTTGTCTTGGTTCCTTTCTCGCTCCCTCTGCTCCTCAACGGTGGTTTCTCCTCTGATCTTAGCTTACAGTGCCGGTTTTGTTTGTTCCGACGCTTTTCCAGGAAAGCTTTGATTGTGATTTTTTACGGAAGAAATCGTTTGCGATGGTTTGTCCCTGGCCTTTCATGGCTGCTTTGGAGGATTCTACACCCAAACCACCGAAAAATGGTAAATCCTTTGCTCAAGCACTTTCTGGATCTTGTGATATTCATCTTACTCAGTTACCTCCAAAAGTGATTATGGGAGACACAGTGAGAATCAAAGTCACGCAGAAAGAATATGAATATGGAATTGCAGATTGCAGAAATTGAAATTCCATAAGATGGAACAAATCTCTCGGGTCTACGAATCAACTCTTTCTAGGCACTTTGGTCTATTTGCTAGGATTCTTGTTGATGTTGATCTTTCTAGCAAGCTATTTGAGACTGTTATGGTAGAAAGAGAGGGTCATGCTCTCTCTATCAATGTGCAATATGAGAAGATACCTCCTTTTTGTGCTCAATGCAAGATGATGGGACATTCAATTCAAATCTGTAAGAAGATCCTGATAGATGATTCCAAAGCGGTGCTGAAAAAATCTCAGCGTGATTTGAAGACTAACAAGCAGTTTCATGATTCTTTGTTAGGGAACAAGCCGACTCAAACCACTGAAATACCTCTGATACCTCAAATACTTCAGACTGAACTATTACTATCAATTCTAATGTTCCAAATACTGAGATTGTGAACTCTAAAAATGTGGTTATGAGTATGGAGCAGGGAAGGGCCAAAGATGATGTGGTTGTTCCAGCAATCATGCAGGATCTGTCACAAGATCCTACTTTGGCTCTACATAACTCTTTCATTATTCTCACTGAAGAGTTGGATATCCCTGTTGGGGAGGCATCTTTGGCTGAGCAGGAACACATCATGGCTGAACAGGTTGACAGTATGGTTAAAGAGCATTCTCTAAGTAACACTAGTTTTGGTGTTCAATTAGTTTCAAACAGTACTGATGGCAGAAATACCCAGTTGATAGTTTCTGAAACTCAGCCAACTCATTCTAGCAATGTAGCAGCTATAACAAGTGTGGAAATTCTAAAAGAAAATTGGGGTGATTTAGCCTCTGATTCTGATGAGCAGTCTTTGGCACATGTCTCTGGTTGTGCTATGCCTCAGCCTATCACTACTTACCACACCTCTCTAACAGTAAACAAGCTCCCTGTTTTGAAGCCCCTAGTGCATACTGCAGTTGTTTGTTCTTCTGAAGCTCAGAGAAGTGTGGACATTTTACAAAAGTTTTGGGGGGATTATACCAATGAGGAGCCTGAGTTTAGTCTTGTTTGTCCATCAACAGCTAGAAACAAAAAGCAAAAGAAGCAGACAAATAGACAAGTTTCACCAATAAGCACAAGTAGTGAGCACATACAAACTCATTCTAAAAAGGGTGTTATAAAAATCAATCCCAAATATCGTGATTAGAGGAATAGGAAGGTTTGATACTCATATATTTTGCATAACAAATGCTATGTCAGATTAGAATTATTTAGGGGTATGTGCTGCCCTTTGCTTTACATGGCAGGCTACTCTTTGTTTTTGTTGCTACAAGATAGCCTTTGGCTTCCTCTCTCTCTCTTTGTATAAACAAGTTCAGGCCTTAATCCTGGTTTCCATTTTATTTTCATTGTTTTGGTAAAAAAAAAAACAATAACAATGAGAAGACATTAAAGATGATGAAGTTTGCTACCGATTTGGAGTTGAAGAGAATGAAGTTTTTTAGAATGTGTTTTGCTAGCCTTTTTATTTTTTATTTTTAATTTAACTGAGACTTGGTCAAAATATGAGTGGGGACTAGGAAATCAAAAAGGGGGGTAAACTTATGGAGACAAAATAGCTTAAAAACACTTTGTGGTGCTAAATCACCCAATTGTAAAACATATGAGATTAAAATTGCATTTAAACCTTATTTTTTCCTTCATAAAATTAATAATAATAATTATCGCTGGCAATCCGGGACAATATGTATCGGGATAAATAGCATTACTCTAAATAAAAATTTGTTAATTACAAAGTTGGACAAACACACTCTACGAGTCATGTGTTATAGTTGATTTCAACAGTTCAGCTACAAACTTGCGGCGTTCATACTGGAATATACATGACTCCATTGTCTCCAGTGTTCATCCCCAACGACCTCATCGACGATTCTTCCTGTGAAATCTATTATGCGATTCAGGTGTGTTAGCAAGTCTTGAAACGTTCTCATTTCAGATTCCACCTTTATGAATCAAAGGTGAGTCCCACTATGGCAGTGACGATGAATATGAGATGGATTATGGTGCAATTCCCTACTCCATACACAGTTTAATTAATAACCCGTCAATCACACTTGACGTCAATCCTTACTACTTGGTTAAAGATAAAGGATGCTCCCATATAGTTCGTTCCTGCAATGGCTTGATCTGTTTGGGAGGCAATTCTTTCGGTATTTGTGTAGATTATTGGCTCTGTTTATGGAACCCAGCCACCAAGATAACATCTCTAATATTTTGTTATTTTCACGATGTTCATTACAATTCTTTAGAAGACCCTTGCTTGGCTGATGGCTACTACAAATTCACCTTTGGTTGTGATGATTTTATATGCACTTATAAGGTGGTGGCGTCACGTTATAATAAACGCGAATTGAGAAGCAATGTGAAAATTTTAAGTTTTGGCAATTACATTTGGAGAGATATTGAAAGTTTCCCTGTCAATTCTATTCTTTTGGATTCATATGGTGGAACTGATGTTTATGATGGTGTGTACTTCAGGAGCACTATTAACTGGTTGGTTATTCAAAATGAATTTTATTTACTTTTAGCAATATTAAGGGTATTACTGTTGAGAAATTTGTTATTGTTTCGCTTGATTTGGGGACTGAGACATACTATCAATACTTATTGCCTTGTGGGTTTGGGGTTGAAAGGGAACTGTCTTTGTTTTTCTTATTGCTACAAGTGAACTGATTTCGTTATATGGCATAGAATAAATTGGAACTGATTTCGTTATTTCTTGGACTCTATTCCTTAAAATTAGATATCAAGATCTTAAAATTAATTATTACTATGATGATGATATCATGAAGTAACATTTTAATTTGGTGCCGATGTTTCTTTCTGAGGATGGTGATACACTTATACCTAATTGCAGTCAAGAATTAATACAAACCAATTATCTATAATTGGAGAAATAACAGAGTATAGCAAACACGAGTTACCGTAAATGGACCAATTACCAATGATAGAACTAGCAATAGTACATGGTGGCAGTTGGTCAAGGGTTTTGTTGAAAGTAAGTTCCCCCTTGCTTGATTTACTTGTTTGAATATTTGTTAATTCATAAATGATGTTTTCATAATTATCTATTGTGTGATTGTATTTTTGAATGACTATATAATATAATCAACTATCGGAGGTGATTTCAAAACAGCATCAAGCAGCACCTTGAAGCCTGAAATTTTTTTTAAAAAAAAAAAAAAAAACAGGAAAAGGATGGAAATGATTGCCATGACCGTATCCTAAAAGGATAAAGTATTGAATTAGTAGATGCACCTCTTTATTTATTATCATAAGTGGTAACAGACATGATGAACATTGTCAAGGGGAATTAGTTGAATAGTTTGCAACAAGCAGGCCTTTTAACATATCTAATCCTTGATACTATGTGTCTCTTATTAACCATATCTAATCTTTAAGGGTCCGTTTGGTTCGAGAATTAGGAGGGGAGGAGAGGGGAGGGAATGGATTTTAACGGAGGGGAGGGGAGAGATTTTAACATTATTTTACTGTTTTATCCTTAAACTTAATTAAATATGGATAATAAAGTAACGAAACAATAACGATGTAAACGATAACAACACGAAGTAGACAATGGAATAATGGATTAGTAATAGGGTTGTTACAAGTAGTATTAAAAATTGTTAGAGGGAAAGTTGTTAATAATATGGAATAAAAGTTGTTATAAAAATAATATAACCTAATAATAATAAAAGTTGTTACAAGATAATACAACCTATAATCTAATAATAATAATAATAACAACAACAACAACAAAAGTTGTTTCAAGGATAATATAACCTAATAATAATAAATATTGTTATAAGGATAATATTGAAATTTTAAATTAATTTAAGGATAATTTTGGCAGTGCAATAAAATTTGCTCCCCTCCCCTCCCCTCCTCTCCCCTTCAAAACTCTCAACCAAACGGACCATAAAATAAAAGTTATGTCATCTTTAGATATAAACGATCTTGAAAGATCTATCATGTGCTATTCTTTAGGTTTAAGGAGTTTCACAACTTCAAATTTCATTCTCTTTCGCTAGAGACCCTATTTTGACTTAATGATAATTACCTTATTCTGTTCAACATTATTATTTTGTACATGGAACTGTATGTGTGGAAATACCCGTTTTTCAAACAGAGACCCTATTTTGACTTAATGATAATTATTATATTCTCTGACATAATGAAAACACGAAGAGAACTTTCAATGTGCATGCCTTCTTTTACATTCATTTCTTTTAACTATAAAATGTTAATTTTCATGTGTGCGATTGCAGAGTTAGGACGACCACCAACTGCTAATATAGCTAGGAATTCAGAGCTGAGAGGAACGTAACAGCGGCTACGGAAATGTCAGGGGAGGAAGAATTCAGAGAAGCGTGGTTTGAACTACTTCGTAACATGATTATTTTGATGTACTTTGTTATAAACCTCATTTTTTAGAAAAAATTCGTTGAAGAGATACCTTATTGAATAAAATAACTTGGTATTGTTTCTGTTTAAGCCTTGTTGAGAAAAGCGCATAATGTTTATTGACTTGCACCTGTTGTAGAAGGAATTCTTCATTTTTATTTTCTGCTTTGATTAAAGCTAAATAGTATGCAAAAGCTATTATATATTAATGATTGTGTTTGATGTGTTTTTATAAGTGACTTCTTTGAAGAGGTTAAGTTATCTTCTCTCTGTCTCTTTTGTAATCAATCTTATAAGAAATTTCTTCTTTTATCAAAATATAAGCATAGATTAAAGTATGATCCATTTGTCACGCATTGTTCATCACCATAAATATACGACTTTTCTGTTTTTTACGTATACTAAATTGCATAGAATTGAAACTGCATTCAAGTACCTGGATTATCCTACTTCAACTCTAGTTCCTTTACTTTTACCTGCATTATCGGAAAAAAGTTACTCCTTATTAAAGATCGATATGCAACTTCTCAAACTGTTATTAAAGATCTATAGTTATTGGTTTTGCAGGCTACAAAGTTATTGGTTTATTCAAATTCTCTGTCATGAAAAATCTCAATGGTTACTATATTAAGTAATGCAGTTGCAGGTTGCAGAGCATAATCTTTTTTTTACTAAACAGAGCAGAACCTCAAACTCATGATATCCAATTTGTTCATTAAATCCGGAAAAGGTTACTATTAATCTTCCAAGTAATTACGGAAAAGGTTACTACTCTAACAAATCTCGAGTGAGTGATTCCTACATTCATTTTGTGTTATTAGATATCTAAGTGAATAAAGCATTGCCATACATTTCTAGTGGCTACTGTTGTTCTGCATAATCTAAGCTCTAAAATGAAAGGTAATTGAAGAATGAAAGGAGATATAATAGTACAACTTTCAAACCAGTAAAAGTTTTTGAATGGAACATTCTCCTTTCGTTTCATATGCCAAAAATAGACTTATGTATGGAGATAATGAACTGAGGTGGTTCAGTATAACTTGAATTTTCCCCAAAAAGAGCAAAATACTCAAGGGATGACCAAAAATAGAGATGTGAGTAAAAGTATAGTAAGTAATTGAATCTTACTTTGGGAACTCCCACCCACGTGCCCTCCAAAATTCCAGTTTTACTCTGTTCAGATAATATAATTCGAAGCGAGTTTTGGTATTTTCGGATTATATAATATGAAAAGACCCAAACTCAAGAAAACAAAAAAAAAAATGCATGTATGCCTAAGATTTAAAGATATTCATAATCTACAAGATTTAACCAACATAAACATAGATAACTATATAAAATAGGTACTATAAAATGCAAATAGGGGTTAAAAGCGAATAATTTTTTTTAGAGATTAAACTTGAAAGTTCGTAATTTTGTAGGGACTTAAAAAATATTTTACCCAAAAATAAATTATGGTTAATCCTTATTTAAATTTAGGGAAATGCTAACCGGTGCCCCCGGGGCACTGGTTAAGGATATGAAAAAAGAAATTTTATAGTAGTTAATGCATTGAAATTGTGTAATTAATTTATAATAAAGTCAAAAACATTTTCCTTTTATGATAATAATTACCTTTTATGGTATGCTTAACCAGTGCCCCGGGGGCACCGGTTAACAGGACCCTTAATTTTAATAGCTTTTTTAGTTTATATAAAACTTTCTTCAAGTAGTGTTAGCCTCTACTCAAATCAAATTTATGTAGTTATCTTGAAACTTTTAAATTTTTGAGCAATTTTTTGCAGACATATTAGGTAGATTATATTCATTTACTAAAATTTAAAACTTTTAACATGAGATATGAATTAACTATGAATCTTTTAAACCACAAAAATTTAAGATTAAAGTAACAAAAATTTAGATCTAAAAATTAAATTTAGAGCTTATTTTTCGTGGAGGAACTTTTTATAATGTTTGTTGAAAAAAAATATCATTCAAATACTTAAGAGTTTAAGGATAATTTGATTTTAACAGAGACTAAAACTGTGCGTATACAAAAAAAATAAGGAGTACAAAATCTAATAAAATAAAGTAAAGACGATCCCATTTTTGTATGGGCTTAAAATATACTTCGTATATTAACTTATCATATATTTCTTTTTTAAATAGAAATTAATTTACCGTCCTCCCGAGGTTTGAACACTACAAGAAAAATATGTTTTAGCATCAGCAGAAAAATAGGCTAAAAGTGGACACTAATAACTTTTAGCATCATAATAGCATCCACAAAAGTGACGATAGTAAAAGCCTTGAAGTTAAACACTAGCACCCAGCTGATGCTAAAATAGCATCTACAAACGTGGATGCTAAAACTGAAGCTAAACACTACTTAGCATCCACTACAACTGATGCCAGCTAGTATTCACTATTTCTGGGCATAAACTCTATGACATCGTTTGATTTATAACCAACTTAAAAAGTCTAATTTTTATTAAAAAAATAATATTTTTTGTTTTTTCACCCTACATATATAGCTCTGATCAGATATACATTTGACTAAAAATAGTCACTTAAAACCATAAATCAATTGCAGTTAACACAAATCGTAAACACACAAACCTAACACTTAATTGTTGTTACTTATCACCTCAAAAAACATCTCTCCTTTCGAGTGACACACTACAAAAACAAATGACATTAAAACAAAAGCCATTAAAACTACTCACATTTTTATCAAAGGTTGTAACTTTTATAGACAAAATCATCACTGTAACCATGGTTGACATCAATTAGAACCGCCTGAACACAACAAGGGCAATGACTAATGAGCATTAATTAGATACACATGGGGAGAGATTTAAGACCCAATAAAGAGCTAAATTTACCTAATCACCCCGGAGTTCCAGCACAACGAGTTACCTTAATCTGAATACATAATATAGATCATTTACATAGTACATCATACAATAGTTCAAAAAATAAAACTAACAGTATATGTGAAGAAATGCTTCACCAAGCACTAAATCATGCTAGCTAAGAAAGAAAAGACCAAAAGCAAAGAAAGGGAACATGTGGGAATTGGTGTGCGGTGGAAAGAATATATCAAATAAAATAGAAAACAATATCAACCAATAATGTTAAAGACAAATAGGTCCTCACTTTGATATGGAGAAAGGTACATCTCCATAAGTTTATCAGATGATAAATCCCTACAAATTTAATTCATGAAGAATTAATTTTAATATGCAACAAAATCAAATCAACAAGACAAAAAGAAAAACGAAATCAGAATTCATCCACTCATATCCAGAGAGAAAGAAAGAGATAGTTTACCCAAGTGATTATGCGTTTATATTGAATATCTTGAAGAAACTTACAGTTCTGAATCATCTTGTATTCATTCTTAGCATCGAATTAACGCTATACCAGAATGAGAAACATCAAGAAGCTGACATTGAACCGCATCAGAACATGCCTAATAAAATTAAACAGTATACATAAGGCAGAATCAACAAGAGATTTATATGATAGCTTGAAATCAGATTTTAATCAAAAGAGAAGGCTACAATGTATTTGGTTTTAAGAATAAGGTAGATATGAAAACTTAAGAATAAAAAATCCAAAATAAAGACTAATATATTGAAAACAAAAACAGCAACATAAATAGCTTCACAAGCTCCTATAATGAAATATTAATTAATAACACTAGACACAGACACACAATTTATAATTAAGACATTTGTGCTTAGAACTATAAATTTCTGAGAACAATGAAATCAAAGGTTACTAACTTATAATTGTTTTTAAGACATTGAAATCAAAGATTACTAGCTAACATATAATGGTTCAGTTCTCTAGTATAATTTCCGTTAAAAACAATTTCAGGTATTTGGGCTTATTACTTTAATTTCAGTTCGGTTTCAAAAACAACAAACTAGTTCACCAAACCATGACACCAATTCAGTTTGGTCCAAACCACTGAACGGTCGGTTCGGTTTTCTCGAACTGTAATTTTGAATTGACACCATTACTTCTTTTTGAGGATCATATACTGATACTTAATAGCGTAGAGCGAATACAAACTACTGCAAGTAGTACTTTTACCGATAATAGAACTGGATGTGATATATGTTGGTACCCGCCCAATTGTTACCTTGAAAGCTTAGTTTCACCTATTTGAAAGTAAGTCCTCTTCCACATTTTACTTGTTTGAATTTATGATAACCTATGGAACCGGTAATGTAGGACTGCAGATAGCTGATCCACCGACTTGGGGATGCCGCTGTCACTCATATCAGAAGGAAGCTGAGCTGTGATGTACACAACCTTACGGACTTGAAATTTTCATTTCTAGAAGAAGAAAAAAAACAGATTCAAGAACTTTCTCTGTTCTTGTGGACTTGGTCACCAAAATTATTTCCATTTTCAACCAGTTTTGCTCCCTTTTTAATCCATTTTTGTGAGCATCTATTTCTATGACAATTTCAAAACTATGTTGGTGTTTATGCATTTAAGGGTTTATGTTTGATTATGTTATCCAACTACTAATCTATGCTATAAACCATGTTATTCAATTTCTCACATAAATATCTGGTACTACTATGCACAAAAAAATGATAATTAATTATGATCATAGAGTGTGCCCTGCCCTTTGTAGGGGATATAAGTTATATGGTTTCCTGCCCTGACTGCTAGACTTCGTTCGTTTTCTGAGTCGGTACTTTTTGCATTAAGTGTGCATATGAAAATTTGCAATTTATGTGAAATTCGCAAGAGAATGATGTCCTTCCTTCTAGAGAAAGTTTGAACCGGCTACAAATGTCCTTCTTTAAGTATGAAATACAACATCACAAAATGAGAATCACAAAGTGCTTATTTAATTATTGATAACCTTAAACAATTGTGCATTGTCAAGGCTAAACTATTAAGTAAATATAAACAATATAATTTACCCTTTTTTTTCACAGGATATTTTTTTTTTGTACAAGCATAATGAGAAAGTTCATTGAAATAAGCACATTCGAGCACAACGTGTGCAGGAATGAGCTACAAAGTTTACAAATGGATAAGATCCCAAGAAAAAATCCCAATTAGCGTCAAACACAATACTAACCAGGCTCCAAATCAAGTTACACCAAAATACTCTCTTAAATACAAGTAGACAAAATTAAAATCAAAGATCAATTTAGCACCATCCTACTGTCAATGGAAGTGAAACTTTAGAGCTATACTTTTCTAGTCTAAGCTTTATTTGATGAAGTTTCCAGCGACAAAATACTAAGAAAGAAAAAAAAAACCATGTTTTGACTCCATTAACATATTCTATATAGTTGAAAATATTATGTCTTACCAAGCATCACATCACATGATAAATGACGTAGAAGATCAAAATATGTAGAAACAAACATACAAATAATTCATGTTTGCAATAATTATGTCTGTCCAAAAATACAAAGAAAAATTGTGCGGTAATAAGCTGCTAACAAAGTTTACATGATCGTCAATTTCATAACTCTTTAAATTGATGGAGAGAGGTTTCTCATCAACAACAATGCCTGCAAAATAAAAATGAAAATCTATATATAACCATAACTTTCAACACATGTAAATTTATCATGGAAGCAATGCAGAAAAGTTTATTTATTTTCATAGACCGCAGGTGTCATAACTCCGACTGTGACCAAATATGCACGTCTATTTTGACCAATTTACAGGAATTAAGAAAACTTATAAATTGTTCAAAAGTGATGTCCAATTACTTGGACTTTTTTTTCATTTAATTAATGATTATATCAATTTTTAAAATAATTAAGAACGTTTTGTATGAAAATAAATAAAGTATCTAATAATTTGGAAAATGACTTATAAAAACGAGAGAAAAGAAATCCATAAATAGGGTTTGTAGCCTTATACTTACAAACTAAAACCATGATCAAATTTTAATTCCAAGTTCACAAGTCCTAGATCAGTTGGCAAAATGCCGAAATTGCGCCAAACATTGTGACCGGGATTCAAACTCCGGCTCCTCCACTTATGTATTGTGCACATGAAATATTTATTTGTCATTTCTATCTACCAAAAATAAATATTTAGGGTCCAACGACAATATGACAATAAAATACAAGGACAGGGACTAATTTCATCTTCACTCCAACAAAATCTCATCAACGTTCCCTAACAAATCATTAATTTTAAAAAATTGAAAAGAAGCACAATAAATAATGTTTTATGCTCTACACTACAATTACATTCCAATTCCAATCTTTTACAAACAAACATTTGAAAGATCAAGGTTGACACTAAGCTCGTCCTTTATCACTATAATACACCCAAAATCACTACAAAGACTTCGGAGGACAAACTCTGTCATGTTAGAAGTTTTCAAGCCAACGTGTAATTCCATCTTCGTCTGAAGCAGCCAATATCTCAATGTATATATGATCCAAAACAGCCTAGTAGTTAGGAAGAAACACAGAGGTAAACTAAATCAGTTTACATGCAAATAATGTATAAACCAAATTCTCAACTGACAAATCATAGCCATTTAACAAACACGGATACAACAATGAAGAAGCCAATTCCAATTTAAAGTATGCATAGTGTAATGTTCAAGGAAAACGGGACTGTTTACTTTTTTAAAATATTTTCATCATTTTAAATTACTAACAAGGAGATGGAAGACTCGTGTAGTGAATGTTTAGAGAAAAGGTGAAAAGCAAACTAAGAAGAATGCATTTTCAAAATTAACAGAAACAGTGTTTTGGCATTATTGAATGCAAGATCTGCTTTCAGAAATTGTAAAAGAAGATGATGATGATGAAAGTATTCTCTTATGTTTATTAGTTGAAGTGAAAATGAAAACAGTAAACATGATAAGTAAATGGGTCCCTAGATTGTCAATTAACTATAGCATCATGATATCCTACATACATAAACAACTGAAAAAATATATTCTCTATGTCAATAAAAAAATAAAGACAACCAAAAGGAGAGGTGAAGAAACAAAAAATTCCTGAAAAGCATATTCTATATTTCTGAAACATGCAAACCCCATTTCAGAAAACCAGAAAATCAAATATGCACCCAGCTATACATTATGCAACATATTCAATAGATATCATGGAAACCATTTGAATCTCATCTCTATAGTATCAAATGTGGATCATAACTTACCGATGGATTTCTACAGTTCACCAGTCTCCATTCATCATCTAAGGAACCTTCTAATGTCCAATTCTCCCAGACATCAAAACTATGACTAGCAAATACAAACTCCATTCTTCTATTGATCTGCAAAAAACGTTTATAACCAAATTGTAGGCATCAACTGTATTAGCAATGTAATGATGATGTCCAAAGAATAGCTTTCATCTATGTTAAAATTAAGAATCTTTAAATATTCCTTTAATTGTAGAACTTCCTAGGCTAGTGCTTACTTACTGAGCATTCAATGCATTTATTGTAAAACCATTATAAATACAAGGTGTGTGACCTCATTATGAACACACAGAATTTACACTAAGTTTACATATTTTACAATCTAAAATATACTAATCAAAAACAGCAAAGCCATATACAGAAGAATCAACATACAACATTGTTAAGCCTAAGGGGACTCTGATCAAATTACCTGTAATAATTTTCCACCGGCAGCAAGAGATCGCAAGCCAATTGTGTCCTGAAGCAAATGCATTAAAAGTTGAGTTGAAAATCAAGACACCTTTTACATGTCTAAAATACTTGATGAAATATATGGACAAAAGGTCCTTGGATTAGTTAGTTTAAAGAGACTTCAAACAAACCTTATTTCTGAAGATGATAAGGAACTGTGCAGCAGGATCTCTTTTTGACACATCTGGCATGGAATCTAGGATCCAACCTCCGCCTTTAACTCTTTGCCTTGAGACATAAAGTGCAGCGCGGTCGGTTGCATGCAGAGCTATGATACATCCATCTTTCAAAAGTTCAGTACATTTTCCACTAAGCCTTGTGCTTGCCTTTAGAGCTTGAGTGGCAATCGGTTCTTGTATAGATTCTACCGGAGTTTTTCTACTTCTTGAGTCTTCAGAGCTTGAGCTTAAAGCTTGATCAGTGCCACTCATAGCAGTATCATCTCTCTGAGATGTTCCTTCTTTCTGATCTGATTTTTGTTGAGACTTTTGACGGATATGCCTCTTTTTGGCCTTTTTACTTGACCTGCTGCGCCTTCCTTCAGATCGAGTAGATGTACTCAGAGTCAAACTTGAAACCTGATGCTGGGATGAGGACTCCTTGACTTCACCTACTTTCTTTTGGGAGCTTTCAGGATTTGAGTAACCATCGTCTAATTGCTCTCTAACAATAATCTGTAGAGCATTTTCTTTGTATTGTTGATCAGATTGTTCATTTTCATCATCCACGTCACTCTCTTCTTCTGCATCAGATAGGGCATTTTTTGGAATAATCCCATCGATGAAGAATGTCTGCAATATAGATATAGCTTTCTCCCTTATCTCCATCCAAACCTCTTCACTGTAATCTGCACTTCGTGGAAGTATCAACACATTAGGCATCTCCTTAACCTGAAGCAAAAATACGGTAAAGCATGTTAGTATTATTTTTTTTATCAAGGGCTTGTTTGTTTAAGCATACAAGTGCTATGATGATACAATATTCTTTTAGAGCTTTTAAACTTCTGAGAAAGTAGCTTTTCTTTAGATTTTTTTTCTTCATTTTTTCAAAACTTGCATAATTATTACACTTTTTTAAAACCCCTGTTAATTAAATTAAAAGGTGCTTTCTCTTTAAGAAAAAAACATAAACAAATGGACCCTAAAACTTTCATTGCTGTACACGCACAGAGAGATTTTAATCAACATATTATTGTAAGCAGCAGATGTAAAAGTAAATCCAATTAAATTGACAAACCAATATTTTCACAGTAAAGTTTCTCATTCATTCCATACTTGCTTTAATGAAGAAGGCTTAAATAGATCTTACATCCCTGCAAATATAGGCCATTTGAATTTTCGTCCCTGAAGTTACTAATCCTTCCAATCTGCCACTGCAAAATTTAATCATTTAACTTTTGGTCCTAATTAGGTTTTTTTGCTGAGGTGGGTTGTCATTAGCGACATGGTGCCCATGTGGCAAGTGATGATTGGGCGAGGTGGATGGCTTAAATAGGTCTTTCGTCCCTACAAATATAAGTCATTTGAATTTTAGTCCCTGAAGCTTCTAATCAGATGTAATTAGGACCATTTTTCAAATGATTAATATTTGCAATGGCAAAATGGAAGGATTTAGTAACTTCAGGGATGAACATTCAAATAACATATATTTGCAGGGACGAAAGACTTATTTAAGCCAATGAAGAATTATAAAACTCCACAAATAGTAATGTTATTTGATTTTAAGTTTTTCATACAAAAAACCCAAGAACGGGTTAATGAATAGTTAAGGTTACTGGGTGACCACACATGATGAATCCTAAATTGGGTAAATACAAATTTAAATACAAAAGTTACATGAAAGTTCATATAACTTTTTAAAGAAACAAACTTCCATCCTAATTGACATTTACCATTCCAAAATCAATTTATTCCAGGTCTTACTTTTAGCGTACCAGCAACATCTGTCCTAGACTACCATCATTATTTATAATCCCGTTTTTTCTACCAATTTTATCTAGGTGGGACAGGGTGCCATTTCTTATTGTTCAGTATGCATGCTTAAATCAACATTGCAACTGCCACTAGGTGCCTTTTACTATGAGAAGTTAAATGATTTCACACACAAATATATGATAGATGGATGAATCCCCAGCAACTACATGTATATGCTGGCATAAAATTGGTTATCACCGCACTGAGAAAATAACTGATGTAGTTACTAATTACTACCTAGTGATCCTAGAGAATAGTTTTGTTCTTTTGATGGATGTAAAACGTCCTACAAAACATTCTACTCTAACAAAAGGAATAAAAACAACTATTTGGGCAAAAATAATGCAAAGTTTCTTTTATTAATGTGTTTTGAATGCTTGTATGTACAAAATCCAAATTTACCATACCCATGCTTCCATCCATTGTGGCCCTTCTGCACCGTCCAAAGCACATCCAGCTATGGTTCCATCAATCAAAAGCTGCTTTAAAGCACAATCATCCAAAAGCTGACTACTACCAGTATTTACAAGAAAAGCACCTATGAAAAATTACAAAAACAATAAATCCATGACGTGAATTAAAACCACAATATTTAACAGATCAAAGGAAAATCCCCAGAATATAAATAAATAAGTGCATACCAGGCTTTACATGTTGAAGACATTCCGCACTAATAATTTGCATCGTCTCATTTGTTAGAGCACAATGGAGCGATATAAGGTCACTTGCAGCAAGTAAATCATTAAGAGTATCCATTTTTCGTGCTGCAGGAGGGAACTTCATTTTTGCTTTTCCCTGTGAGTGCAAGATTGTAAAAAAAATTTAGCCAAAATCATAAAGAATCCAGTCATCTGTTCAGGATTAGCATTTGGTTTGCATGGCAATTAGCTAAAGGCCCCTGGTTCAAGTCATGATAAATTGTTAACCCCTCTCTAGTTTAATGTTATACGCACTTCTTAAGAAAATAATTGAGTGTACTGATTCCCATGATTAAATGAGCTTCCTAAACTAAATACCCTTGGGCTACTTTTGGGAGCTTAGGAGGGGAAGGGAGTTCATTTTTCTACATAATACAAAATCTCCCTAACTTGGGAGAACTAAAAAAGTGTATTGGAGGAAGATTTTGGTGGTTGGTGGATTTCGGAGGATTTTCATGAATTCTTCAAATTCTTTCCATATTTTCATAATACTCCAAAAATTAAAAATATAATAATCATAAGTGTGATCTTATCATTCTTTACAAAATCAATCCTAGTGATATAGCTAGGGAGAAAATTAGTTAATATAGGTTGAGAGTTGAGACACAATAAATAACGGTATTACTAGAAGGGGAAAAAAGCATTTAGTACTTCACTGATATTCTGAAATGAAAAAATGTGAGAACAAGCAAATATTCCAAACAGGAAACTTAAATATAAGACGGAGGGAGTAAATGTTTAAAGCATTCCAAAATACAGTAAGTCAAGTCAAAGAACAGACTATATGAAACACATCACTAAATCAAGCTCCTGACCATGAAGCACCAACACAGTCATGACACTGACACGTGGACACTGGTGGTAATTTGAGAAAATGACAGAATTGAATGTAATCCAATGTCTTGGTGTTGTGTCGGACAGCAGACATGGCTTTGATCAGAAGTGTCGATGCTACAAAGGCTATTAATGGTCAATTGATAGTGTCACATGTGTATACAGCTATAGTTACATAGTAAATACATTAATATTAGAACAACAGAAATCGTAATGTACAAGGAAGCCAAAACAATGATAACATTACACAATTACTAGAAGTAATTAGCTCATGTTAGAAATAGGGTATCTCAATCTCAATTTTTTGAGAAGGCCAATGTTAGTAATTAGTTGCTAGATTAGTTTTTTTTCTACTTCATGACATCCAACTCCTTTAGCCCTCAGTTCAAACCAATTAAGCTACCCAAACCCAGTACCTCATTTTCATTCACATCAACAATTCACCATTACTCAAAATTAACAGGTTAATCGTGAACTCCAAACTGCGTAAAAAAACCAATTACAGTTTAATTTTCCTCAACAAAAGACATAATCCCTTGCATCATGGACCAAATGCCATCATAATACTACAACTTAGCCAACATAAATATCACTAACATAAGAAGAATGTACCAACTAATCACAAGTTAATCACGAAATCAAACCAAGTAAACATCTATGTAGCACTAACACCTCTTATCAAAGACGTGACCGGTGTCCAACACCGACACAACACATGTGATGTGATTACCTTCAATTAATTCATTTTCTCTACATGTCGAGTATTAGCATTTCAAATTTTAAACATAAAAATTGCTCAATTAGTTCAATTAGCAGAAAAAAGAAAAAAATAACTGATTGATGTAGAAATTACCGAATGAACATCGAAATAGAGAACACTCATTTTGAAAGCCAAGCTCCGGGTAGCCAAAGCTCTAGCAGAAGCAGATCTACCAACAATCCCAAGAACAAGACCACGACACCGTCGCATCCCGCGGCACAGCGGCTGAACAGAACCAAGCCAACCGGAAGCCGAAAGCGCGTGACGAGAAAGCAGATGAGTCCGACGAAGAAGACCGAGAAACAACGCCATCACAGTATCAGCGATCTCTTCAGCACGCGAGGTATCAACATGAACGAGACGGAGACCGAGGTCCGCAGCGAGGGAGGAATCCACGGCGCGGTCAGCAGAGCCAAGGCAGAGGATGAGGTGATAGGACCGGAGACGACGCTGAGCGGCGCGTGGGAGGTAAGCGAGGGAGTGGAGGAGTACGGCGGCGGCGGATTCGATCTTCCCATCGGAGAGACGGCTGAGAGGAACGTGTTCGACGGCGGCGACGCCGGAGAGGGAATCGAGTTCGAGGGAACAATCTTCGATGCAGTTTAGGGTTACGATTAAGGGAAGTGATGGCGGCGTAGCATTGTTACGGTGAGGCATTGCCGCACTGGATTTAGATCTCGATTGATTCGAGTTTTGTTTCCAGTGAGTGATGAAGTTACAGTTATGGTGGCTTCACTCTCTGACGTGCTAGCCGGTTTTTGGGAAGAGCCTGCAAATGGGGATATTTTTTTCAAAAAAATGTAATTTTCTTTTCTAAACTCTTGCTTTAATTTAAAAAATGAGTTTACATAATGAAATTCAATTTAATTATTATTTACACTAACCATTGGAATAGCAGTTATTTGACTTTAATCAATTTTATCTAAAAATATTCATTCAAAAAATAATAATATTTATTTGTAAAGTTATATTAAAAAAATTGTGTTTGAAATAAGGTGGTGTAAGATTTTCATCCATAATACATAAAAATTGAATTGTCATAAATAATTTTAAATTGATAAAAAAAAACCGGATATTTGAATACTTCTTTGATGGTATTAGACCGAATATCAAAACTTAATAATTCATTATTCGAATTCTATCAAAGTGAGTAGACGAAGCATGTGTGTTTTTACTTCATTTACATGAATGGGGTAGTGGGAGATCTCAGAACATCCATAATCGAGACATTCATTTTTTGGTATTTAAATTGGTCTCACATTTACACATCACTCATTTATAATTTTTTAATAGTAGTACTTAATAAGCACTTAATCTCTACAACTTAACATTTAATACAAATTTCTTAAATGAGACTCACTAATCAACTATCAATAACTTTATATTATTACATTTCAATTTTTTAATATTTAAAGAGTGTGGATCCCGCTTAAAATTAAGGGTTTTAATATTAAATTATGGTGGGAAGTAAGGTTGACCAGGGGAAAATACACTTGATTGAGAAAGAGAAGTTGTGTAAGATTAATTTTAATGGTGGGCTTAGATTAAGTGCTAAAAGTGTTTAATGAGGCAATGCTTGCTAATGTACACTAACCATGACACCCTTATAGCAACTTGCTATAAAGCCTACCTTGAAACATATATTTTCAAGAGTCAAGTGGGAACTAGACCTAGATATGTTTGGAGAAATATCGATCAAGTTAAATGGATTGTTAAGAGAGGGCAATACTAGTAGACATGTCAACACAACCCGCCCCCGATTTTAACGAGGAAAAGCCGAATTAAATGGGCCCGGGTGTGGGTCCAGGGAAAACCCGTAGGTTTAATCCGGGGCCGGGGACGGGGGATACTCACACCCGCCCCGCACCCGTATATGAGAATTTACCTTATTACCCTTATTTTCCTTAAATTATAAGGTGTATATAATTAAAAGGTTTATATATATTTTTTAATGTATTTCTGCACTGTGCAGAATTCCTTTCTGCGCTATTTCTGCAATGTTTTTATTAACAAAATTAAAACCAAAACCATTTGTACGACATCAGAATCATAATGCAAGTGACTTATATTCATTTATTCATTCATATTCTCTTTCTCATATGCTTTGGCTTCTAAGAACAATTTCTATTTTAGGTACAATTTGAATGACCAATTTTGATAAAACTGAATATGTATGACTAATTATGATGATACTATTGATTGACCATCCAATCAAAATTATTTCACTGTTATCTTGCTTGGTTGATATGCATGATACCTAGCTCTAGTAACTCCTAAACAATGAACCGTTGATAAGTGACGTTAGTTCGGTTGCAATCTTCCGCCTTGAAGATGATGATTTTTAGTTAACTTGTTCAATTGAAACTTTCTTGTTTTGACTTTTGATAATATGGAATCCTTTATTGTTTTGAATATGTATTGATTTTGAGTCCTAATGATAATTAGGAAGAACTAGATGTTATGAGCTCTTTAGAAGCTTTTTAATATGGATTAATTATGAATCATAATGATATTTAGACAAATTTGCAGAGCTTCTAAGCTTGTTAGAAGCTTTTGTTTTAATTATCTTGCCACTGAAACAGGTTTAGAAAAGTTTGCCACTGAAAAACAGGCTTACTGTGATTTTTTTTTTACTACACTTTTCGCGGGTGGGGGTGTGGGCGGGGCCGGCGAATCCCGTCCCCGTTGGGGGCAGGTCTGGGGGTGAACTTTCTATCCCCACCGGGTTTGGGGGCAGGGGCGGGGCTGGGTACCATCAAACGGGGGCGCGGGGCGGATGTGTTAAAACCCGCCCCCGCCCCGTTGCCATGTCTAGATAATAGAAAGTTGGGAATAGTAACATGAGAACCTGTTTGTGCCAAATTAAATCTAAAGCTAATTCAAACTATGAAACTTCTGGCTAGTGAGCAAATGATACATACCCTAAACCGAATAACCACCACCGGGATCAAGCTTTCACTGCCACTAATCTGTAGAATGAGTCCGCATAAAAATGTCATGAAGTAAAATCCTACATTCCCTTAACAACTCCTCCTCCCACGCCAACAATCAACGTCGCAACTACCAAGCCACCCCTCCTTCCTCCCACCCTAAAGCACAAATAATTGCTGTCGTACTCGACTTATTCTCGTCCAAGTCGGATAGGCGCCTAAACCGCTCACGCAAAAGAGACCCTTCTAACCACGGATCCGTCCAGAAAAAGTAAATGTCTCATTACTAACCTTCCTCACAATACACTCCTCAAACCAGGGGCAAATCTAGTGCAGCATGAGGGTGTGCACTGACATCCTTATGCTTTTGCATTTTGACCACCCTGGATTTTTAATTTTGCACCTTTAAATGAGATTTTGCATTTAGATCCCAATTTTCTCTCATCTTTGATGACATGGTCCAACTTTCTGTAGAGCATTGATTGCTTCTTTTCTGACGTGAATTAAAGTCTATGTATTAGTAATTATTACCATTACTACTTTTTTTTTAATTTCCATTTTAATCAGAAGTCTAATGCATTAGACCATCCACAATGGAGCTCCTCTATTTGGATGCTTAAATGGGTCCAACATTTATACATAATTCATTTTATAATTATTTAATGTCAATATCTAATAAGCACCTAATTACTTCAACCCAGCACCACAACAAAATTTACAAATAGGTCCCACTAATAACTCCATATTATTACATTTCTAAAACACTCATTTATTAAATTAGAAAATATTAAATGAAATTCACACAAAAAATGAAGAGAGATAAGGTCCTTCTATAGGCACCCTTCTCTATAAGCACCAATAAGAGATTCGAACACACGACCTAACTGTGTTTTCAAAAAACTTACACCACTAAGCCAAATTGATTAATATAAACTATGTGTGTAAATTTCATATATATTAGGTGATAACTTTATTTTGCTTAGTTACTTTTCTCACTCTTTGATTCTCATTTTTCCTTCTTTTAGAATTTTTCTTTTGCTTTTTCACTCTCTTTGAAGACTATGTTGTCTTTATATTGTTGATGATAATAGTCTTTCAAATTACCAACTAATTTTTTAGTCATTGGACCACTATTCAATATATATGCATGATATTATTTTTTATAATGTTCTAAATGTGATTAATGATGTAGATTATTTGCGTATATCAAAAGTAAGTATTTATATATCGTCTCCTCAGGGACTAGTGCGATATCAATGATTGTTCGACATCGATTACCATTTTAAGTTGAAAAAGTAATTGGTTTGTTTGTTTAAAACCTAAATATCTACGATATAAAATTAAAACTTGAGATTGATAGGGCGTAAAGCTTGTTAGGATTAGAGTTCCTTAATCAAGCGTCACACGTAACCTAAAGATCGTGCATAAATTCTAGCTTTCATTTGATATTACCACGTATCCCTCGTCAATATCATTCGTGTCCAAATAATATGTTGACTTCAGTTGAATCGTTTAATCGCCGATGTCTCGCACCATTAAACGATCCAAGAGTCATTCCTATCATTCAATCGATGATTTCTCAATCTCTTAAATGATAGAAAAGCATTAAGTTCGGATATAGAGAGTGGTTATCTAAACATCAATTCCATGTCTAGAATTTATGTTTGATAGATGATTAATCTAAACCTTGATTCAAAAGTATTTTTCAATCACAATTAAATCAAACATGAACAATAAATTGCAAGAATAATCTCAATACCAAATCAAATGCTAGAATCATACATTTATAGATCAATTGATTACATGATTAACTTAGATCAAGTACCTCTAATCCCAACAATGGAGATTTAGCTTCTCATTGTCATGGAAGCCTTGCAAGAATGAATTGAAAGGAAAAGATTCAATACAACTTTGTGACTTCTCACCAAATGTGGAAGAATCAAGACTTCTATCACTCTCACTCTATGAAGACCAAGCCCTATCTCTCTCTCTGTAAATATCTAAGTATAATTTTTTATCAAAAATAAAAGCATGCCTTCAGAAATGATCAAGGGCTCTATTTATAAGCTTTCACATCTGCATCAACTCGCCTCGCGAGTTCTTCTTGCTCGCCATGGCGAGCAAAGGTTTCTTCCCCATTGGGTTTGTGCCACGTCATCCTGGGGAGGTTAAACCGCCCTTGCTCGCCTCCCAAGTGACTTCACTCGCCATGGCGAGCAAACATATCATTCTGCCTATTTTTTTCCTTTGTTAACTCGCCATGGCGAGTTGGGTGCAAGCTGGTGGCGAGCAAACATGCCTCTCTGCCTATTTTTTCTTTGTTAACTCGCCATGGCGAGTAGAGCTACTGGGGAGGCGAGCAAACATGCTGTTCTGCCTATTTTTGCCTATTGCACTTTGTTGCTTGTTTTCCATCTTTACTCAGTGCCTTGAGTAACTTTCCTGCAAAATTAGGTAGAGTAAGATAGGTAAAGCGTGAATGGATAAAATTCAATTAACTCTCGGCTTTTTCCTTGATAACTTGCAAAACAAGTTACAAAAGTGCCATAAATCTTCATTAGAATTACTACTTCTTGGCACTTATCAATTAAAAATAATAAAAAAAATTATATTTGTGTAGGAGATATTTTAGAGGACTAAATTATGTGAATTTTTAATGAGAATAAAATAAAATTTATATGAGGAAAAAATTTGCACCCTCAGCACAGGGTCCTGGATCAGTCACTGCCTCAAACCACCTTCCTTCGTCAACACCTACACCATTACAGATTCTCGCAACCTCCCTCCACCACGAAGACCCATTCCGGACCCCTCCCACCCTCCTCGCCATAACGAGCTACCAATACCCTATACCATAAGCCCCTTGTATCCACTAACATCCTCCAACATCATTTACCTAACAAAACAATGTTTTTTTTTTTGAAGAAGTTAAATTAACCAACCTAAATTAATATGGGGAGAATCAAACTTGAGACCTTGAGGAGGAGCACACTCCTAGATCCCAAATCAATCCCAACAAAGCAATGTTAAACTCTCTCATCTGCCTAACCCCGAAACCTCCATACTCTTTACACAAACAAATATTTTTCTAACCAATCCAAAAAGTTTTTCTAAGATCCTCACTTCCACCCTAAAAAAAATTAATCAATAAAGATTCAATAGAAGAGATTGTACCTGAGGGAGCTTTGAAGAAGGAAAGTGCATAGACATGTAGAGAAGACATGACATATTTTAGGAGAACTAGACGACCACCAAAAGAAAGAAATCTACTCTTCCAACCAGACAACCTATTCTTAATACGGGATAAAACCGGCTCCGAAAACATCAAACACCTTGCATCCCCACTAATTGGAAGTCCCAAATACATAAAATTCTCGATAAGACCCAAGTACATCCGATAGATAACCACCGGATGTGTATTTTGGAGGGATTAGAAATATCGGGGCCCTAAAGAAAAAGGCCCAAAATTCTCTCACACACACCTGGGCCCGCACACTGCCAAGCTTGGCCCATTTACAATAGTTATACTTATATATAGCATTGCACAACTTAGTTTGGTACGTATAAGAAGAAAAAAAAAAAAAAAAACTTTCTAGCCGCATTTGCGAAGAATTGATTTGCGTTGATAGTTGCATGTGTTAGGGTTTTTTTTCTCCAACTTTTTCAACTTCACTATACTCTGATGGACGCCCCTCCAATTAAGAAGCAACGCCGACGCCGACTCAGTCGATCCAATGCAACATATCCGACTTTGTTCCTCCCCGACGAACTCATCGTAGAAATCCTATCTTCGCTTAGGGTTAAAAACATTGTTCGACTCAAATGCCTGAGCAAGCCATGGAATGCTCTCATATCTGATCCATCCTTCATAGAAAAGCACCTTAAGAAGTCGTCTCGAAACCCACACCTCACCTTATTTTGGAACCAACGCAAAGAGGGTGTTAATGTCCTACCCTTCCCTGTGCATGGTTTACTCAAAAATCAATCCATCAACGTTTACAGCCACAATTTTCATCGTTTCAATGAACATTGCACGATTGTTGGTTCTTGTAACGGACTACTCTGTTTGCTTTTCACATATCCAACACCATACCCATCATATCTTTTAAAGTATTGGCTCCTTTTCTGGAACCCTGCCACCGGAACAAGATCTAAAAAGTTCGAGCTCACTCGACCCGACAGTTCTCATTTCTACTATCCTAAGTTAGCCTTTGGCTATGATGCTTCAACGAGAACTTATAAGGTTGTAGCTATTCGTGTTGATGAAGCTTCATGGAAAAGTGCGGTTAAAGTTTTCAGCTTAGGTAATAATAGTTGGAGAAATATTCAGAGCTTTAATACTGTTCCTGTTAAATGGTTCGATATTCATTATCGATTCCATGATTATAATGATGGTGTGCATTTGAATGGAACTGTTAATTGGTTGACTCGCAAGTCTATTGATCAATTTTCGATTGTTTCACTTGACCTTTCAACAGAGACATACAAGCAGTTTCTGCTACCTTCGGATTTTAATGGGGTGCCATCTATTCGGCAGCCAGATCTTAGGGTTTTGATGGACAGTCTCTGTTTTTCTCATGTTTCCAACAAAACTGAATTTGTTTTATGGCATATGAAGGAGTACGGGGTTCAAGAGTCTTGGACTCAATTATTTAAGATTAGTTACCAGAATCTTGAAACGCATAATACTCATGGTGGTAATAGATTGGCGTGCATTTATGTTAATGGTGATATGGTGATTTTTGCAAATGATTTTCGGAACCGGGCATTTATCTATAATGTAAAAGATAAAACAGTAGAGAAAATTGACACTAAAAAGAACTCCATACAATGGTTTGGTGAGGCAAAGGATTACGTAGAAAGTTTGGTTTCAGTTCATTGATTGAAAGTAAGTCTCTCTTATTTGAATTTATTTTAATTCACTGTTTTGTATCCTTGTTTTTATGTACTAATAGATTGGATGAATTTGTTTTTATTTTTATATTTATTATATAAGATAGAACATGAGTTTTCTTCAAAGTAAGAACTTGATTCTCCTAAAGTCAAATTCATAGTCTCAGAAATATTGGCATAGAAAAATTGAAAGATAAATGGAATAGTACTTGATGTAAGGACAATATATTACTCCAAATTGAGGTACATTAGAAACATTAAAGATAATAGAAAAAAAGGTGATAAATGAGAATTCTTCTACTGATTTCATATTAGTCTTAGAACATGTTTTGGTTTTTCTCTAAAAAAAATGACCTTGACCATGTTAAATTCTTCAATTCTTGTTTGAATGATTGTAAGTACTGCTTAGAAAATATCTGCATTTGTATAATTTTTGTTGTGACTTCTATTTAGATGATTATAGCACACAAATGTTGGATGGCCTAAACATTAAATTTTAGTTTGCAATGAGGAGGTTACTATTGTAGTATTTCAAATTTATCATGTAAGAGTTGAAATTTTGTTAAAGTTTTCATTAAGAAAGAAAACAGTTTCTTAGACTGTCTTTAAAACTACTCAGCATATTTCAGTATTTCACAGAATCTATTTTTGCTAGTGATATGTACCAGAAAATTTATATTGATTTCTTTATTTCAAATTTATACTACATTGCATAACCAAAGTGATTCCCATTATGTTTAGAATTGGATTCATATCATCATGGTTGTAGTTAACATATTGTATTGTTTATCTATGAAGTGATTCACTTATGAACATCATGAATTCATTTTTACTTTTGAGTTAGTTTTTACATTTTATTTTTGTAGTCTAATGGGTGTTTTTAGAATATTAGATCTGCAACCCCAGCTCCAGGCACATCGGGGACTATCGATGTTACTTGGATGTTTGGTGGGAAAATCTACGGAGAAAGGAAGAGGAAAAAGCATTTGATATACAGGACACGGATGACCGACGAGACAGTCAATTAAATTACTTTCTAGGATCTAAACTTAAGAAGTAGGAAATAGTAATTTGCATTTTGCCATTTTCTTGGATGTTATTTTGTGGGGACCTGAGCTACTGATCTTTGAGCAAGCAGCCACTACTTTGTAATTATTTTTATGACTTGGATCTTGAATTGCTTTGATGTTTATATATGATGTATCAACTATATTAGTTTATGCTAATACTTTGATCTTTGAACACCGCTATCGCTACTTGGTTTAAGTAGTAGTCATGATAGTAGTGGTAGGGTTTAATGAGTATACGTAGTGGTGGTGGTGGTGAAATTATTTTCTCGACAATACCAGAAACAAAGCTGGCTCAAGTCATAAATTTCATGCATCAGATATCATTAATAAAAAAGTTGCATGTTAGTGTGAGATGTGTTAAATTGGAGATCTGAAAGACCATAATTACTTGCAAGATGTATGCTAGGTGGCAATGCTAAATCCAATGCTAAGGTTGTCAGCATTATGAAAGCAGAGAAGTTTTTCCAAACCCAAGGATGTCCAATAAAGATAAAATGGTTTTCTTAAGGAAGAAGCTTACGTCATTTCCATCGGAATAATGTGAGGTTGGAGCAAAATAAAAGTAAAAATTGAAAACTAGCATAAGACATTGACACCCTAACAAGGGTGTGAGCAAATGGTTTCGTTGTCCTCTGATAAAATAATCTTATAGTTTTGATCAATATTCAATAAAGCTTTACACAATTGAAGGATATATTCAACTTCAATGAAATTCAATAGCTGTCCATTGATATTATCTACATCCGCTTTGCAATCCAATTTGACGATGACTCGTTGAAAACCTTTGCCGTGTAACCAAATTAGAGCTTCCATAAGTCCCGTTGCCTCCTCCTCCTTTTTTTTTTTTTAGATAGACGAAATGGCAATAGCCACTTGAAAACTTACACACACAAGTGGGCCGGAGTTCAGACCCAGGTCAGAACGCCTGGCCTATCGGTATCAACATTTTTGCCTCCCTCCTCTTTTGTTGATAAAACAAATAGATTGTGAAAATGTTTTAGCTCGAATTAACTTGAATTTGTCTTTACGGATACACATACCAACTCCAAAAGTGTTTTGATGTGGAAACAAATCTACAACTACATTTCTCTTTAGGATGCCCGTGGATAGTTTTTTCCAGCCACTATCTGCAGAACTGTGGCTGCTACAGTGCCTGCAGGGTCTCAACCTGATACAGTGCCTTTAGAAATTCTTCTACAATGAACCTGTGTCCAAATCTGCAGCAGTTCACACACCATGGTGATTGAGCAACCCGCCAGTTTCTCCATATTTTACCATACCTTTTCATCCATTCTCGTCCAAATTTGAGTCCTAGGTTGATCATCGAGTTCATTTGTTAAGGATAGATTTCTATGTTAACAATGCCGAATTGATTTTGATTTTTGCCATTATGGTATTGAAAGACAGTATTACTAATTTCATGCATGTGCATGCGCTGTTTTTTCTCCTTACCAAGAGAAATAAAGAACACTATGGCCACTTTGGAAATGAACTTTCTGCTGTCAATAATTGATGGAGTTGTTGAGTCAGCCGTTCAATGATATTGAACTGCTTATTTCAAGTCATGTTTTAAAGTTGATATATTGAATTGCAAGTGTCTAGTTTGATCAAATCCAAAAAACATACTAATATGTTAAAAGTAATGATAATCGACATAGAACCTATTGAATTAAGATAAAATAGACGAAAATTAATCAAACCAGTGGTGAAAAGTGAAAACTACCATCTTAATTATTATTATTTTATAATAATTTATCATTTAACGTATAATAGAATATCTAAGATTTATTTAGTTAACACCAATTGCAATAACAGATATTTTATCTACAAAGGAGGTTAATCTACCACAATATGGCGAATTGAGATTCGAATTTCAGCATAAAGAGATTTTCTTATAACTGAAACTCTTTCATAGATGATTATGAAAGAGTGTTGATGATTATGATGTGGTCAACATGCATTTAGGGAAAGTAACATGCCTAGCACATATCTTGATCTCAAGAGGTAAAATTTGAGAATGATTGATTCATATTACTCAAGCTTGATTGCGTACATTTGTTGATTTTTTGAACTCAATCAGTTCCACGGTTCATTTTGATTCATTGGTTTAGTCTTCTTTCTATTATTTCCGAATAATTTTTAGATCATTTAGTGCATCTTATATTTCATTATCGAGCCTAGAGCCAAATTTAGGATGATGGAGCAATATCTTGGAAGCACTTCAATTGTACTATAACAACAAAACTATAGTCGCAAATTGATATTCATAATAGTAAAATGAAATTGATGAGAATTCAATGATTACATCGTGGTTAACTTTTTTAAAAAACATAATATCAAACCCATCATATTTCAAGCAAGATTGTTATAGATCAACATTTGGTGAATGCAATCTAGTATTCACATCAATCCATAACATAATTCCCCTAAATCTTTGTTCTTAGAAATAAAAGCTCATATGCTTCAGACATAGCAGATGGCTTACTCAGTTGATAACTCATTGACGTTGATTGATTTGATTATCATCACATAAAACCATAAGCGCTTTTAGAATTCCAAGAGCCTCGGCAATATGATGGGACCTGATCCATTCTAGCGCTTCCAAATTTTAAAAAATCAAATCTAAAACATAAAAAAAACATGTACACAGCCATTAAAGAAACAATATAAACAACAAAATCAATACACCACACACATACAATGGAATCATCAGAAGAACACAGAGCATACATATATTTTAAATACCAACTATAAACTAGACTCAAAATTAGACATGATGAATGTTTTAAATAAAGGTATGCAACTTCTGTGCTGCATAGATACATCTGGTATCTCAAGGCTCAGGTTGTTCAACCTATGTAAGCATCAGAAGAATCAACTATGTATCAGAGAAAGAACAAAGAATGATGGCAAGCAACAAGCCAACAACCAAAACA
>Ga0228711_1001428_pt1 | contig 34956 bp, 15 predicted proteins | sample MedpolnodulmetaG_2_FD_177996 | JGI IMG/M metagenome (GOLD analysis project Ga0228711, IMG submission 177996) | Root nodule microbial communities from Medicago polymorpha collected in Santa Monica, California, United States - brown nodules | ecosystem: Host-associated > Plants > Roots > Nodule... | reverse complement strand
AAAAACATAGCTTGTTTTTATTTATTAACAAAATTAATTTAAATCATTTTTAAAATAATTTTATATCCAATGGATCATTATTAATATTTTAGATGATCCAATGGATTTTTAAAATAAGGTGGATGGACTGGATGTATCCATAATTTTAAATGGATGGATTAAATCCAATCCATTAACTTTTTTTTTTGTTTGGTGGATGGATTGGATGGATATGGATTTGGTGGATCCTTTTGCCACCCCTAGTGTTCATGCTCTTTGTTTTTATATTATTTTTCTTCTTTTTTTTTAGAAAAATAAAGACATGTTACATGTCAATTAATTACCACATGTGATAATTTTATTTGGTACTCTCTCTATTCTACAATAGATGACCTATTTGAAAATATGCACTATTGACGTAACATACTTTCACCGCATTTTTCTACTAATATAGAAAGATAAATAATATCAAATAAGATGTCGTTAGATTCGTCTCGATGAATATTTTCAAAATATTAATTTTTTTATAATTTTTTCTAAAAGATTAGTAAAATTATTTAAGATCAAAATTATGCATTGGTATATGTGACAAAATCAACGGCATCCCTTAATATGGGACGGAGGGAGTACGAAATAACCAGTCGGATGAGAAGTGGGTCTCAGTGTTTGTGTAAAACTTTTATTAATCTATTGTTTGTCACCAGTAAAACCGGTCCGATGTAACTTTTATCTACTGATTTTTTTTTTTGTCAATATTATCAACTGAATTTATTTATTTCAAGATAATCTAAATTACATGAGTCATAATATTTTACAACTATTTGATGACAACTATTTTTTTTTAAAAAAAAACCTATTATGACAACTTTTTTCTCTCTCTTGTTATTATTGATCTAAAATAATTCAGAGACGAAAAAGAAACAGAGAGTAAAAACACCTAATATGAGTATGAAAAAAAATTATCACAAAATAGTTGTACAATTTCTCAAATTATATACTTCAGAGTAGTATTCACCACCTTATGCAAATATTTACTTACTTCTCTTCTTATTGTTGGAAATTATAACCATGAACCTAAATCATGCATACAATATATAGCATTATGATACATTGTGTGAGTGATTGAGCCGATCTTGTGAGAAGTATCGAGAGAAGTTAGAGTTCAGAGCTCTTTTCTATTCTTGACGCTTTACAGATGTTTGAGTGCGTGACATATGACATAACCAAAATAGATATCCATAAGTAGGGAGAACCTCTCAACAAACTTACTATGAAAATAGCCAAATCCATAAAAGGTTGTTCTTAATAAATTTCCAACACAATATCAAATGAAGTGCAATAATAATTGATATAATTCACTAGTAGAGATTAGCGTTTTTCCTGCGGATTTCCGTGAAAATTCCCAGGAGCTTAGTTTCTGTTCTGGATCGATCACAAGACCAACCGCACGTTGACACGTAGCCTAAAATATACTTCCATAAGGCTAAGGAGCACGCCAGCTTGTGTGCACAGTGCCACACAAGAGCGCGCCATCGCGCGAGGATCATCATACACGTGTCCTTTCCCGCTCCTAATCATACATCGCCTAACCCGGAGCCTGTTATGACCATCGCGCACCTATGTAAGGGTGAACTTGCTTCACCCTCAAGGTACACATCACTTTTCATAACACTTCTTACACACTCTTTCTCAGTTCCATTACTGACTTGAGCGCTGGAGTGCTAACATGTCTGCAGGCACCCTTCGTTCCACCGCGAAGACTAATCGCCACCGTTCCGGAAGCCGTTACCGTCACACCGAAGCATTCTCTGCCATAGTTGCGACTCAAGCTTTCTTACCGGACAAATCAGTTTCCTACGGATCTTGCCAATGATTTAGGTTTGTAGGTAATACTTTCGTAGGATTTTAAGATTTCCATAAAACACTATTGCATATATATTCGCAGTAAAAATAATATTTATAAATAAATAAATAAAACAACATTTTTGAAATGAGAGAAAAGCATGTATGAGCGGCTGAGATGATAGCAGGATAGACGATAGTAGAGAAATTGCAATAGAGGATCCACGTCCTTCCCCCACGAAAATGGATCCTCTCCTTCCTTTATTATTCAGCCATACCTAATGTGCTTCATCCAATGGCTAAGAGTTCATATAAAATAAATAAATAAAACAGCATTTCTCAAAAGAGATAAAAGCACGAATGAGCGATTGAGATGAAGCACATGAGGTCGGTTCTCCACTTTATCCCGTTGACGTGTATCTCTCACGTTAGAGACATGTTCCTAGCAAGCATTATCAATACCATGCTTATGATCTGGCTAGATAGAAATATTTTGCACTTTGACACGGTAAATATTTCTATTTGAGCGCCAAAAACATTGATAGGATCAGTAATTGCAATGTATGGTAATTATTCTAATAGTAAATGTTTGCTTTCTGATTCTAATTTCTTGGATTTTTTCTGGTTTCTCTGAAACACCATCGCTTCGAAGACATTGTCACAATTTATTTGAAGCCATCATCTCACCCCTGGCAAAAGGTTAACGCAAATGGGTCTTTGTTGGGGAATCATGCCTCTTGTGGGGGGATTTTAAGAGATTGTAGAGGTACTTTTCTGCGTTGTTTTGCAGTTACTCTCAGTCTTATGTCTGTTTTTGAGGCGGAGCTTCATTGCTTTATCTTTGATGTTGAAAGGCGTGCTTATCATGGTTGGTTTAAGATTCGGTTGGAAGGTCATTCAACTAGTGCTTTATTGGCCTTCAAGAATCATCTCTAGTTCCGTCTAAGACTCAAAATAGATGGCATAAATGCTTCCATTTGGGAGTTCAGGATATTTTATCCCATATCTTTCGTGATGGTAACGGGTGCACAGACAAAGTAGCAAATCACGTCCACGATGTAGTTGATATTCTTCGGCGGAATGCTTTGCCCTCTTTTCTTAGGGAGGATTTTTTCAGGGATGGATTTGGTTTGCCGAATTTTCGTTTCCTCTGATTCGTCTTTATTTTCTTTCTTTGTCTAAAAACCTGCTAAGAATAACGTAAGATGACCTGTCATCACAACCCCAAACTTAGATTGTTGCTTGTCCTCAAGTAAAGAAAGAAAAACATAATTTATTCTTTACATTTTTTTCAGGAAAAACATACCTTTCCAGGAGTTGTGCTTAAGAATCATTCATTGCATTTATAATAGAGCTGCAACTAACTTACCACTATGCATTCAAGCGGGTCTGGCTTGGTGAAAGTAACCTATATTATCAACCATACTCTTTTCTATGATACACGTATGTATCTCCTAAATCCAGTAGGGCTGGTCACAACATTTTGCCCACTCCAGTTGTCGCATGAATGTACCTTGCTATAAATTTGAAACAATTCTAAACAGACACTCAACTTAAAGTTATTCACACACTAGGAGGACTTTGAGGATTATAACTTGGCTTAGGTTAAGGGTAAATATAATTTGGGAAAGTAGGCTAACAAAAGAACTTGGAGTTAGTTCACTAACCTAGGGTTTCCTAATAAAATATTAATGCGCCGCCATCCTTCCTTCCTTGGTTCAAACAAGATGGGTAAAACAGTAGAACATTTTATCTTTTTATTTTGAAAGAAATATACTCTCTTTTTTTAAGAGACCATATTTGACTCTTGATTTTTTTTTCTATTTTTTGTGTGTAAATCCATGGTCATCTACATTTTTTCATTTTTTCTTTTTCTGACAAATGTGTTCTACTGTTACCCCACCCCAAACTTAAGATGTTGCTAATTCCAAAGAGCAACCCCAAACTTAGTTTCAAGGCATATGCAGTCATAAAAAAATATACCTATTTAACTCTAAGTGAAATTAAATGGGGTTCATGTAAGTGCAGGACTGTGACATGATTCGTCACTAATAAAGAAAAAAAAATTCGTCTGGAGGCTCAAAGTGGTTTCACAAAGGATAATAAGAATAAACAGGGTTGTTTGAAAGGCTCAAGGTACCAAAGAAAAATTGCCTCGTGTGTAATATAACCTAATCGATCGCCCGTAAAGAACGACCACAAATTCAAGAAAAAATAGCATTCATATGGAACACTTATAATATAAATTGGAAATATTTAAGTATCTAACAACCTAGACTAGATATGGAAATATTTGGCTCTGAATCTCACCGGTTATGCTATTCGGAAAAGAGTAGGTGATTCTATAAGTACCTTCACTAGCAAGCCCTGGAAACTTACCTCCTGTAGCAGACAAAATAAACTGTTCTCTTTGAATGTATGGATAAACTAGCATCTGCCTTAAATGCTTTGAATGAATACCTAAGACTAAAACAAATTTAATCATAAAAGGAAAGGTTGTAAACGTAATGCAAAAGAAATAAATTTTTATTAGATAATACTTGAAAGAAAGGCAACAGAAAAAAGAAATTAATTAGTCAAGTCATTTCCAGTTAGCAAAAATAAATGTAGAAAAATAAAAAAAAAATGGGTTGCCTCTCATTCAGCGCTTGTTTAACGTCTGAGTCCCGACGGTCAATGGGTTTCCTCCTATTCAGCGCTTCTTTTGAGTCATTAGCTTGACGAAATAGGTTGCCTCCTATTCAGCGCATGTTTAGCGTCTCGAGCCTGACAGATATGTCTAACTTGTACTTGGGAGTCCCTGTCCTTCAGGCTCCTTGATTTCTTCCTCCTCCTCGAAGTTATAATCTTCATCTAATGGGTATCCTATTGCTTCCTCTTCTTCGATTTTTCTTCGGGCATAATCATCTACCACTCCTTTGACAAGTCTTCATTCGAATGTTTGACTTGCTTAATGTTCCGAGTAAGTCTCAGAAAACACTTCGTAGAGCTTTAAAGCTCTAATGGTAGTTTCCCCCCTTTTCGCCATCTAGTAGAAGGCCTCCTTGAGCAAAGAATTTCCTGCCGAGGATTAGCGGGAATTCATATCTGCCTCTGGTGTCTGCGACCACTATGTTTAAACAATATTCAAAGCCCCCAATGTTGAGTGGGAAATTCTTAAGTACACCAAGTGCCCTTTCCTCGTGGACATTAGCATACCCTATCGTATAAGGATATGGAGATATCTTTCTAAGTCATAACTACCTTGCCTTTGTCAAGCTCATTTGGTTACAATTTGCTCCAGAATCACACAATCCTTGTCCGATATATTCACCATTAGTATTGATAGGTAGATTAAAGCATTCTTCACCATCAAACCTAACTTCAGCTGATACCTTGTGCGTAAGATTACACTATTTATTTAGTGCTACGAGTTCTTCTTCAGATAGGTCGGCATGTTTTTTCAAAAGCTTTTGAAGAAAGATGGCGCAGCATGGGCTTTGTTCAGCCATTTCTTTGATAGGCATGACTACCTTGTGCTTCTTGAGAATTTGATGCAAAGCGTTCAACTCTTGCGGCACATTCTCATCCCCTTGCTTATTCTCTGTCTGAGGTGTCTCTCTTTCCACTTCAACTGAGTGAACCTATTCGTCTTCTCCAGCTTGTTTTGACTTCAGCAACTCTTGTCGCCTTAGCTCCACTTCTTGCTGAAATTCAAGGTATCCTGGATTTTTATCCAAGTTCTTTACAAAAGAACTAGTAACGTTTACCTTCTTGAGTAATTTTATCAATCACTCAAAATCTTGTTCTTTGGTCTCCTTATTGATTGCTATTGTTTGTGTGCTTTTGGTTGATTCCATGGTTACCTATTTCACACAATAATTGCAAGTTCGAGAAAAATTCCTAACAAGAATAATTTTTACTTGATTTTAAAATTAAATTAGGTTTGAGGTTAATTCTTATGCGGTTACTTGACTCTATTATATGATAAATGCATACTGTCTAAATTAACTATTGCTAGTTAATACCTAATGACTCTACTAATTAATCCTAAGATTCTATTACTAACCTAAATTCTAAACCTAAATCTAAATGAAAAATTAAATGACTGACTCTACTAAATAATTAAACCTAATTAACTAGATTTGGTCTAATGTACATATTATAACAACTTGTTATTTTTACTACGACTCCCTAAAATGCAATGCGAAAAATTAAAAATGAAAACTTAAACTAAGACTCTAAAAAAAATGAATGGGATTCGTTCCTAAATGAGGAAAACAAAAAAAAAATGTTAGTACTAAATGGAAAACGATAAATTAACTAAATGGAAAATGAAAAAAAAAACTATGTTAGTATGACAGAAATAAATAAACTAAATGCAAATTAGACACTAAAAATAAAATAAATATGACTTAACTAGGACTAAATATTTTTGGTATTTTTGAATTTTTGAAATTTTTTTTTGTATTTTTTAATTTTTAAAAACAGAAAAATAAAATGCGGAAAAATAAAGATAAATAAAAATATGTAATTCAAATTGTTCAGTTGAAAATATAAACAATCCCCCGCAATGATGCCAAAAACTTGATGTACGGATTAGCGTAATGGCAAAATCGCAAGTGTACCAGTCGTTTTACTCAAATAATAAAGTAGTCAGTAGAGTATCATATCAACAGAGATTGTCCTTTCGTCCGAACAATTCTAGTTACTTATTTTTGTAAGTTTGACGGTATAAAAATAAGTTGCAATTTTTTTCTGTTTGCAACAGAGCGATTTACCTGTTTTGGTTGCAAAAAAGTAAGCAGCGGTTAGGATTCTACAAATTCCCTCTGTATATTCGTTGTTAGATAATAAGTAATACAAATGAAGCATTTATTTATCTTAAATAGACTATACAAGTGATGAGGCCGTTGGGAGTTTCCTAAATAGGTAGGGCACCACCTGACCCAATGGATTTAAGCCACTGGGTACCTAATTAGGCCTTTCCCTCTGATGGCTAACTGCACCTGCTAATTGCACGGTGATCCTTACGTGCGGGGTCTTTCTAATTCAAAGGTAATTGAAACATAAACTTTATGTTCGCTTTCATGTGTTTCCCAAGGAAATGAAGTCCAAGGTTCCCTTAGGTCTGCCCATCTATGAATCTTAGGACACTCATAACACAATCACTCTACGCTTACTTAGTAGTTCTACAAACGGGCAGCCCTAATCTACGTCTACCTTACTAAAGGTTTCAAGAGAGAGGTCTTACTAGGTTATAGCTTTAAGTCGAACAGCTAGGTGCTTGTTTCCCTAATTACTAACCAGCTAATTCCTAGCTTTGGTAATGTCCCACACAACCCAATGGGTTCTAGCCACTGGGTACCTACATCTAGGGTCAACAATTTCTATGGTATCTTTGGCTAATTAATAATCATTTACTTCCTAGACAGATAGTTAGTAGTAAAAGGATATAAATATCAAGATATAAGCATCTAGTTAGTAATAGCAATATTAGGTCGTGTCATAACCTAAGTACCTAATCTAGGGTTGCACCTCTCATAGAAATAAAACTATATCCTAAAAAAACTTAATAGCGAACAAAAACATAAATAAATAAAATAAACGACAAATTATATTAAATAAATATCCAACAAAAATATACAGAGGTTCATCTTAGAACTCTAACCTAAAAAGATTTAGTTACACATGATAACTAAAAACAAATTACTAAAGATAAAAACATACCCTAGAAATTCAATGAGAAGATAGAAACTCTCCCTAAGCTACAAAGTCGCCTTCCTCTTGAACTGCAACAGTTCTTAACGAGAAATTCTGAATGCAGATGGCTGGTATTTATAGTGAGAGTTCCTATCTGGGTTTGGGCTAAAAGTGCGGGCTTTACCCAATTCGGAAGCACGAAAAGACACTTGCGCCCCGACTTTTTGCATGCACTGGGCGCATAGTTAGCACCCCAATGCATGCCCTAGGCGCATGGGAAATTCCCTAGCCGAATGAAATGTAATTTTCATTCCCTATGCACATTCTGCCTTCCTTCCTAGCCCAATCTCCGATTTTCTGTTGTTTTTAGGTCTTCGTCTTCAAATAACTTGCCTCGGTACTTTGGGAACAAAATTCCTCCCATTTGTAAGTCTTATGAGGCCTCTTGGATCTTCATTCTTGTTTCTTGAATCTTCACAATTCTTCAGACGTTCTTGATTTTCCGATTCGCATGATTTCTTCGTGAATTACTTCAAAAATCCCCTAAAATTGCTACATTTTGGGAGAACTAGAATTACAGACTCAAATATAGAAAACATTATAAAAGTCCCGATGTTGAGTATTTGAAGTGTTGGTCTCACTTTTGCTAAAACAAATATTTGTACATGATGTTGGATACGATGTTCCCACATCCTGGCCCAGTTCAGTGTGCCCTGTTTGTATGGCATGTTTAACACACGCTTTATCTTATTAAGGAATCCATGCCTTTTTAACTTGTGCTCCAAGAAGCTTGTGTTTCCAGAAGAAAGATATTTTTAGATGGATATTTTTATTTGTGAAATATATTTTCAAAAGAGATTTTGGAAGATATATTTCTGAAGAATATTTGTTTCAATATATTTCTGAAAAGAATATTTGATACAAATATATGTTTGGCCTGAAGGAAGATTTAATTGTGCAAATATATTTCTAGAAGGAATCTTGGAAATATATTTCTGAAGAATTATTTGTTTCAACATATTTCTGAGAAGAATATTTGATTCAAATATATGTTGATGTTGAAGGCTATATATATACAAGACTGCAATACAAATATTGTAGAGAAAAATTGTACAAATTGTTTTAATTTTTCTCATACATAATTTTCATAACTTACTTTCATGAATTCCAGGAGAGGAAAAGAGTACTTTAGGTTTGACTCACTGTTCCTTTCTGATGAAATTTGTGGTGTGTAGGTAGATTGGTTGGTTCACACTTGAATTTTTGAATGACATGATAAATGGATTGTATAAAAATATTATTGGAGCCATTGTTGTCATTAGAAATAGAAACATCGACGATAAAATTTAAATACTGAGGATGAATTTGGTTCCATCTGATCCAAGATTTTCATTTAAGTTTTAGAGAAGACAATTTCCACCATTGTTGTATTTTGCCATGACCATAATTACGAGCCAATGTCAACCACTTTTTCAAGTTGGTTTGTATTTTCAAATATCAGTATTATTCATAGCCAGTTCTATTTAGCTATTTCAAAGGTAAAGTTAAGGAAATTGAAGATTCTTATTTGGAACGATGAAGGAAATCCTTATACCAACACAACAAATATTGTTTAAAACAAAATTTTCTAACAATTTGTAAACATGTAGACAAACTTTAATTTCATTGGAAACTTAAAAGTTTTTTAGTTGAAAGTTATTTATTCGTCAATTAAACGTGTAAATGTCATTTAATTTTACTGCACGAGTTTTGAATATGTATGTTTATCATAGGTGTTAATTTGGGTGGGTTAGTTTAGTTTATTCAAATATATATATATATGTTTATCAAATCTAACACCAGTAAAAAGTCTCATTCATTACACGGGTTTATACACTAGTCATTTTTATTTTAGTCATAAATTAATCATAGATACTTAAGTGGTTAAATAGTTTCAAGATGAATCACCGGAGAAAAATATGAGTTTAAATATTGGTTGAAACAACTATTGATTGTATTTTACTAGTTTCTCGCTCAAACTCTAAATTTTCAAGATACCCTTCCTCTGCTGAAAATCAGAAGAATAAGACCAAAAATAAATATTTATACAAGGTTACATGATTGTCTTTTGAGGCTCGTACGTGTTAATTAGTGGATAGTATTTTTCATATTTACTCCATCCATTTCCAAATGAGTGTCGTTTTAGCCAAAAAAAATTATTTTAAAATAAATGTCACTTTCAGTTTATAATGCAATAATAACTTTTCCATTTCAATTGTACCCATCAATTAATACTATATACACAACTTGCAAAGTATTATTTTTTATTTAATGACAAACAAATCAATAGTTGATTAGGATAATTTCGTAAAATAATATGTCTCTTTATTTTAATTAATGCATTTCTTAATATGTGTTTAAAAACCTTAAATGACATTCATTTTAAACCGGAAGGAGTAACTAACAAAGAACAATCATGTTGCTATGAGAATTAGGATGTCACTTCAATAAATAATGATTTCTCAATGTAAATTTTAAGATATATTATGATTCTCCATTTATTGTAATTATGCTAGAGTAATTGGTATTTATGTGTAATTATTATTTGTGTCTTTGTCTCCAATCCTTTAATATAAATAGTACCACCTATTTGTACTTGAGACACACAATGAATATACAAATATTTCTTATATCTTCTTGAGTTTCTACATGGTATCAAGAGCTTAGGTTTTGTTTTTTTTTTCTTCTCTTCCTGAGTGTTTATGTTCAGTAATTGTTTTACTGGTCACCGATGTTGATTTATCTCTTCAGTTCTTTTTACCCCAAGTGTATTTAATCATAATTTATTTCCCCTTCGTGATCATTTGTGAGCAGTGACATCTTGTTCTATTATATCTCTTTTGTTTCCACCGATACCAATTTACACCACATACGCAATTGTGACATTATCATTCCTTGCCCACCAAAATATATTCACGGCATGTAATTGTCCTGAATAGTACCAATTATTGATTCAATCGTTGACCTTCATGGAGAAATCTCAATTTTCTCATCAACATGGTCCCAACACTTTTGGGTATGTACTTACAACTGCCATTGTTGATAATGAATCTCTAGAATCTTCTCAGACCGCCTCCTCTGTTATGAATATTAAGTCTCTTCTTATGCAACTTCTTCCTTCTGGTAATACTCATGCCGCTCTTTCAACCACACTAGGTGATTCTAAATGGTACTTTGACTATGTCTGTTGTAACCATATGACATTTGTGTCTCACTTGTTTTCTTCCCTATCTAAAAATGACATTAACCGTTTTATCCACACCGCTGATGGATCTCTTAGGCATGTAAGCCATACAAGTTCCGTTTCTCAGTCAAATTTAAATCTACCTAACACATATCTTATTCCTAAACTAAATTTGAATCTTATCTTTGTTGGCCAATTATGTGACCTTGGTTATGAAATTACTTTTTCTTCCTCTAAATGTCATGTGCAAGATCCGCGGACCGGACAACTCATAGGGAGTGGGCGGAAGATCGGAAGGCTATATATGCTCATTGAACTGCATATTCCTCTCGAGTCCAACATTTGTGTCGCTTCCATACATTCTTCCATTCAACTTTGGCATCGTCGTCTTGCCCATAGTTCTATTGGTAAATTGTGTCCTCTAGTGTCTTTAGGTTATTTAGGATCTGTCACTAATGAGTCTTTTGATTGTATTGCTTGTCAAACTTCTAAACAACCAGCCTTATCTTTCAATAAAAGTACTTCCATGTCAGCTTCACCATTTGATCTAGTTCATTCTGACATTTGGGGTCCTACTCCCACACCTACAATTGGAGGTTCTCGGTATTTTGTTCTATTTATTGATGATTATTCTCGCTTTACATGGATATATATGATGAAAAATAGGCATGAGCTTCCTCAAATTTACATTAATTTTGCCAAAATGATCCAAACATAATTTTATAAAGTCATTAAAGTTTCCCGACGAGATAATGACATGGAATATCGTAATTCAAAACTATTGTCTTTTCTTAGTGAGCAGGGTAACTTGTCTAAATTTTCATGTCCATATACATCTCAACAAAATGGTCACGCTAAAGAGAGCATCGTCACATTCTTGACTCAGTCTGTAACATGCTTATCTCAGCCTCTTGTCTAGAACGTGCTTGGGGTGAAGTTGCTCTTACTGCTGTCCATATAATCAATTGTCTCCTTTCCTTTGTACTTGGTAATTTCCCTCCTTTTAAGCGTCATTATCTCACTACACCAGATTATAAATCACTTAAGGTGTTTGGTTGTGCTTTTTTTATCCTCCTTCAATCCCATGAGTATACTAAACTTGAGGCTCGTGCTCGTTTGTGTTGTTTTCTTGGTTCTGGCACTAAACACAAAGGTTATCAATGTTGGGATCCAATATCCCAACGCATTCGCATCTCTCGTCATGTTGTCTTTTGGGAACATATAATGTTTTCTTCCTTGTCAAAGTTTAAGTCAACCCCATCTACTTCCACTCCTGTCTTTACTAACCCTAATGTTGATCTTTTTCCTAGTGACACACATGCAGGTTATGAGAAATACGCAGGTTCTTCAAGTGAGCTTCCAACACCTTCCGATGTTCCATCCACTTCTGATGATGTTGTTCCAACCATTGATCCTGCACCTCCCACCGTTGAGCTTCCTCCAAGGGTAAGAAATCCACCTCTTTATCTTTGTGATTACCATTGTTATTCCACTATGTTTCACCATCATGAACCACAATCCTATAAGGAAGCCTTCGCATGTTCTCATTAGCAACAAGCCATGCAGGAAGAATTACAAGCATTAGAGAAAACTCATACATGGGACCTTGTTGATCCTCCTTGTGATAATACTCTTGTAGGCTACAAATGGGTTGATAAAATAAAGACTCTCTCTGATGGATCTATCGAGCGTTACAAAGATCTTCTTGTGGCAAAAGGGTTCACTCAAGAGTATGGAATTGATTATGAAGAAACATTTGCCCCTATTGCACGCATCAATTCTGTTTGCCATTATTGCCACATGCAAATGGAGACTCACTCAAATGGATGTTAAAAATGCCTTTCTCAATGGCAAGTTAGCAGAAAAAGTTTACATGCGTCCTTCTCTAGGATATACATGTCAGGAAAACAAAGTATGTCGGCTTCGTAAGGCTCTTTATGGTCTCAAACAAGCTCCCAGAGCTTGGTTTGCTAAATTTCACAAGACTATCACTCAGTTGAATTTCTCTTCCAGTGCTCATGACTCGACTCTTTTTATTCGAAAAACTAAAAATGGCACCGTTGTCTTGCTTCTTTATGTCGATGACATGATTATCACTGGTGATGACTCCATTGGAATTAAAGAGCTCAAGCAATTCTTATGTCAACATTTTGAGATGAAGGATCTTGGACCTTTAAGTTACTTTTTGGGGCTTGAAGTATTATCTTCAAGTGATGGTTTGTTTCTCTCACAGGCCAAGTATGCTTCTGACCTTGTCTCTCAAGCAGGTCTCACTGGTTGTAAAATCGAACACACTACTCTTGAACCCAACATTCGATTTACTCCTCAATATGGTACTTTACTTAATGATGCTACTTTTTATCGGCAGCTTGTAGGTAGTCTGATATACCTCACTGTTACTCGACGGATATTTCATACGATGTTCATCTTGTTAGCCAATTCATGGCTTATCCACGCACCACACATTATGCTACTGTCCTTCGGATTATTCGATATATCAAGGGTACCTTATTTTATGGTCTTCATTACTCAACTATGTCCCCATCAATTCTTATAGCCTACTCTGATGCTGATTAGGCTGGTGATCCTAGTGATCGTCGTTCCACCACTGGTTTCTGTATTTTTCTTGGAGATTTTCTTATATCTTGGCGTAGCAAGAAACAAACCTGGGTGGCTCGCTCGAGCACTGAAGCTAAATATCGTACTCTTGTTGATACTATTTTTGAGATATTGTGGCTTCGTTGGCTTCTTGCTGATTTAAAGACATCACAATCTTCACCAACTGGTCTATATTGCGAAAATCGCAGTGCCATTCAAATTGTCCACAATGATGTTTTCCACGAGCAAACCAAACATATTGAAATTGATTGTCACTTCATTCGCCAACATCTTCTCCTCGGTGAACTTAATCTTATCTCCATTGGCACTCTTGACCAACCGGCTGATTTGTTCACAAAACCTCATTCTCGAGGACGTTTTCGCACTTTAGTGTCCAAACTCAAGTTGGTTGAAGCTCCACCCACTTGAGTTTGAGGGGGGATGTTAAGATATATTATGATCTCCATTTATTGTAATTATGCTAGGAGTAATTAATATTTATGTGCAATTATTTTTTGTGTTTTTTTGTCCCCAATCCTATAATATAAATAAGACCACCTACTTGTACTTGAGACACACAATGAATATACAAATATTTCTTGTATCTTTGTATGTTTCTGCGGTAAATTTGGAGGAAAATTGGAAGGTGGCTACCAAATCACAAAGTCGTTCCCAAAAATGTGCAGGGCTAATTTTATTTAATTTTTGACAAGATGTGCAGGGCTAATTAAAATTGCACAATCGCGATAGTTAAAAGGTCAAAATAAATAAAATTAAGCCTATGTTGAAATAAGATATTTTTTGAAAAGCATATATAAGCATCTATTTTGTATAACACTTGACATTCGCACTTTCTGGACTGGAATCTTCGTTTGATTGTTAAAAAAGAAAGCATTTATTCTCATTCGATTATGATAAGAATAAACGGTATTCGAATTGCTTTACATGTTCATACATTCCATCTATGGGTAGCTACTAGCTAGCATGAACATCCATGCAGATACAACACCGCCACAATATTAACGCTAAAATTTAGGACACTGAGACATGCATCTAGATGTAGCATGCACATCTCTGTATAGAAATTCAAACTAACATTGAAAATATTCATATACAGAATATTTATATCATCAACTTTTTGTAATATACTTGTAAAAAGTGATTAGGGTTTTTAACTATGAACAACACCTCTAGAATTAGGTGTGTAGTGATGTCCGATAAACGTTAATATCCGACACGCGTTAGTCTCCCACACTTGTAAGATACATGACGCAAGTCTCAGACAAGTGTTTCAAAAAAAATTATTTTGTCTTTACTTTGACACTCCTATGATCGGTGTCTGACACTCATATGACGCATGTTGGAAAAACTAAGACAAATGTCCATAAAAAAAATTGTTTTCTTTTCTTCTGCACACCTTATACTTTCGTTGGGCACTACTATGACACATCTACATGGGTTAAGATGTGTCAAAACAATGTTGATCAATGAGAAATTGAAGATATTAAATTTGCTCACAACATTTTTAGCGTTTAAGATAGTAGATGGATAAATAAATGTCAAATATTATTGTATATATCTATAAAAAGATGTAATTACATACAAATATCTTTAGTATCGAAAAACTTAGATAACTCCATGATAATGATTTGAAATCATGCTACAAACTTCTTGAAACATACCTAAAACACGACGATTCTTATGATTTCAATGATACAATTTTATTTGAAGAATTAAAAATCGTTAGAGAGATTTTAAGAGTTGAATCAAAATCAAGTTATATGATATTGATTTCTTTAACGACATTGAATTGTTTTTCAAATGCATACATGACGTATAGAATAATATTACTTATTATTCATGTTATTGTTGTATCTTCTAAAAGAACTTTTTTTTCAAATTGAAATTGTTAAAATCTCATTTATGATCTACTATGTTACAAAATATTAAACAATCTTGCTTTGATATCTATTAAAAAGAATGTGGAAAGAACTTTGATTATGAAAGAATCATCAATGATTTTGCAACCAAAAAAAAATCACAAAGCAAATAATATTCAAATAGTTACGAGGACACTATCTTACTAGTTCATCTAGACCACTCAAAGTCTCACAATTGTAGTTGACATACCGTTGATGCCTTGATACGTTCATACTAATAATTAGGTTAAAAAGGGAGTCATATACTACAAAATGATCACCATGCAGTATTACATTAAGAATATGATTCTCTCAAATTTTAACACTAGATGCGATTGGCATATAGTTATTCATGCTTTGCTTTTTCTTTTATCTTTTCAGTTAATTAAATTTAAAATTTAACTAAAAACAATTTGATTATGGTTGATTACAGCCTTTGATTATAATAATCAAGATTGGACTTGGAGAGAGAGAGAGGGAGGGGTGTCTTTAGCAAAAGAGTAGCATGTATATTAGAATAGCAATACTTTATTTTAAAAAATAAATCTATACATATCTTATATGTATTCTTTTTAAGCAAGGTAACTTATAAGCTTGTTCTTCCCTTTATTCTTTTTTAGAGAATGTAAATAAAGCCTTCACACAATCTCCATCTCCTCTTATATAGAAACGAACCCTATTCTTCTTTCTTTGCATCCATAATTTGTTCTTGATTCTCTATCTATTTTCAGCTAAGTTTCTCATGAAAAATATATAGAAAACAAAGAGAGATAAACAAGAATATAGTGAGAGATGGAAAGAATGTTCCCTCCAAAGAAGCCCTCAACTATGATGAATTCTCATGATAGACCCATGTGTGTTCAAGGTGACTCTGGCCTTGTCCTCACCACTGATCCAAAACCTCGGCTTCGATGGACCGTCGAACTCCATGAACGCTTTGTTGATGCTGTTGCTCAGCTTGGAGGACCTGATAGTACTCATCTTCTCCTTCTATTCTTTTCTTTCTTTTGGTGGAAACTCCATAACTAGAAAAAAAAGTTTTTTTTTTTTAAGAATATAACTAGAAAAAAAAATGAAAATATGAAACTCCTTTAATTTTATCACTAAATTTTGTGATGAGTACCCCTCAAAAAAAATTGTGATGGGTAAATATAAATATTATTTATTTATTAGTCTTTAGTTATTTTTTTTTTCTAGTAATATAATTTATTTATTAGTCTTCAATTATATTTTTTTCTAGTAATATAATTTACAACTTTTTTAATGGCATAATTTGCAACTCTATGTTTTAGTAACAATTTTTTGTCTCTCTTGTGTGTTAATTTGTAGAAGCCACTCCAAAAACAATCATGAGGGTTATGGGTGTGAAGGGTCTTACCCTTTACCACCTTAAGAGTCATCTTCAGGTTTGAACACAAACTATATATTATTTTCGAAATTTCTTTACCTCATTTAGTTCACTTTTGTGACACTATCAATTTTTTTCCTTTATACCTTTCCCTTTAAGTTCTTTGATTTTTTTTTCTCTTACATTAATAGAAATTTAGGCTTGGAAAGCAACCCCACAAGGAATTCAATGAGCAATCTATTAAGGATGGTATGAGAGGTGACATATAACACTTTAATGTTCCTTAAATATTTTTATTTTCTAAGATTTTATCTCTTTACACTTTGTTGAATTCACATGTATTACAACACTTTTGTTTTCATGACAGTTTCGGCTTTTGAACTGCAAAGAAATACTGGCACCTCGTCTTCTATGACTGGTCGTAACATGAATGAGTAAGTTAATATTCACCTTTTGATTCTTAATTTATTTATTTATTCAAACCCTCAACCACAAGTAAACTAATATTGAAAAGTATAGTTTCCTCCCTCTTCACTATACTTTTAGTCTTTTACTACTTTTTATTCTTTTGGTTTAGAGAAAAGTTTCTTTAATTTGAATTTTTCTAGATGAACTCTTCTTACATGAATTTATACTTGGTATAATAACAAATAATTTAAACATGTATTTTCTTGCATTTTAATTTAATTTTAACTCTTTTTTTTATTGTACTCACAATAATTTTTCTTGGCGATTTGGATACATTAATTTAGCTCATATTATAATGAGAAACTTTGGTCAATTTTTTTTTTGTACTGTGTTTTGTATGTGCCATTGTATGTAACCGTAACTAAAACATTGTTGGTGCAACATTTTAGGATGCAAATGGAGGTGCACAGAAGACTGCATGAACAGCTAGAGGTATACACATCTACAAGTATTTATAGTCTTTAGAGCTACTTTTTTATGGTCACAAGACCATATATATTTATAGTGTTTAGACACATATACAAAGAGGCAAGTGTATCATTGTATGTGCCTAAACACTATACATGATCCTGTGACCAAATAAGTATTTGTCGTATCTATATTATTGAATTTTGGTACTGCTAAGATACCAAAAAGTTGAATTACCTAAAACTATTAATAAAAAAATTGAAAAATTGAAAATTAAAGCAAAGCTAGTTTCTAATTTCTAGGAGTTAGCAACACTCAAATTAAATAACAATAATATTTTTCAATTAAATTAACTTTTTCGAGTATTATATGTCGGTCAAATAACAAAGTGATTGAGTTGGTTAATAAACTTCAGTAAGGTGGAATTGTTTAGGAGAAATCCGAGTTTTATAATAGACTTTATTTACCTTCTGATTGAACTATAGATTACTAAAATTCATCTCTTCTGGCAATCAGAGGATTTAGACAAAAAAATATAGGTGGTGCAAATGTTGGAAGTGCTTAATTTGTAGGTATATATGTGGCAGGTTCAAAAGCACCTTCAATTGAGGATTGAGGCTCAAGGAAAATACATGCAAAGCATATTGGAGAAAGCTTATCACACACTTGCAGGTGAAAACATGGCAGCTGCAGCTACAAATTTCAAGGGTATGAATGGAACTCAAGGCATCCCAGCTGACATGAAAGATTTTGTTTCTCCTCTAAATAATTTTCCTCATTTTCAAGATCTTAACATTTGTGGTAGTGATGACGAACAACTTGATCTTCATCACAACATAGAGAGGCCAACCCTTGATGGAATTATAATGCGTAATAATAATAATAATAATGAAAATTTGTTTGTTGGAAAGAAAAGGACTAACCCTTTTAATGAAAGTGGAAAGAGTCCAATAATTTGGAATGATAATGATCTTAGGCTTCATGATTTGGGAACAACTTCATCATCATGCATTAGTCCTGAAGATGTTCCTAATTTCAAAGGTGACTCATTGGATAGATGTGATGAAAGTGATTCTATTGTTGATATTTATGACACAAAAGTGAGTGAGAAGAAATTTGATGCATCTGTGAAGCTTGGAATAACATTACCTATGATCAATGCTGTGGCAGCTGGTAGAACCTCATCACCATTTGGTTAAGAATGATTATAATTGTCTTATGTGACTTACTTTAGAGAAGAGATATATTTTTGAGTTTGGTCCTAGAAATGATCATGGTTCATACTAGGATTATTTTTCACTATTTATGGTACAATGTCATATACCAAATGTCTTGTTACTTCTAATCTTTTATTTTTCTTCCTTTAATGACAAATTTTATCTTTAATTCTCATCTAATTTATTAATCTAATGTTATCTTTAGTGTCATATGAAGTTGGATTGAACTCGATGAGTTTTACTTTAATTTTCTCTGATGCGACTCACAACCATTCTAAATCATCGCGCATCCGCCATGATAAACCCTAAACCCACAAATTGGATCGTAGACCTTGCAACAAATCTTCTTCTCTGGAGCAGTTCCCTTCTTCTTCCATCACGATGCGGTTTTGTCTAGTCCTCAATTCATTTCATCGTGGCTATTCAGGTAGAGCTTCCTTAGGATTTTTGTGAAGTGTAGACCCTAAGTTTGTAGATTGAATCTTAAAACCCTTAGAATTAGTAGCTGAGAGATTAAGATCATAAGATACCTTTTTTTTTTTTAGGGAAGATCATAAGATACCTTATTACCTTAACGAAGAAGAAAGACTGCATTCTTACCTCTTTGTGTGTGCAAAGGATAAACTCAAGTGTGTTAAGTTATCATGTTTGCGAATCAAATTTTGATTAACCATCACATGTGGGAAGTAAAAGTCTCGCCGAAGCTAGCATATTTTAGATATAATTGAAGTGTTTTTGACATATTCAACATTTTACTCCCAAATTTTTCTACGTGAATTTCTCTCACAAACCCTGGCCTCCATTCTCTCTTTCTCCCACCATTGGAACCCATTGAAGCCACTGTTGATCCTTGTCGGCCCTTGACCATGAGAAACTTATTGGAGGTCAAATTTACTAGTTACAACATCTATTTCACCATTGTTAGCCCTATATTAGTAAGATTTACCTCTTTTTCCTTTGAAAATGAATTTTGAATGCTGAGCTTCTGGTATGTTTGAATCGTTGTTGTACCTTGAAGATTTATTGACGCAAAATCCAAATTTGAGGTTTTAAAAAAGTTTAGATCAGCTCCATTTAATCCATTTAGATGTATAGATGTGTGACACGTGGCAAAAAAACAATTCTATAGCTAAGATTTCAAATATGAAAATCAACAATTGTTTAATAAAAAAAATAGATAAACAATTTCTACTTTGTCACTGCCAGCCTACCACTTTTTTTTTTTGTTTGAACGGCAAACTATATAAATACGTAAGAGTTGCAAAACAAAGAAAAAACTCCAACACCCGGAAGAAAAAAAAACACACACACACACACCAGAGTCCAGCCCCAAGTGGAGAAGAACCAACTCCCAGCCTAACCACCTCGCAATCCTATACCATACACTAGAAACAACCTTACAAGCAACAACACAAATCAAAATCATATTGATCTATTTAATTCAAATAAGTTTGTTATCATTAAAACATCAACTTAAGAAGGATTTTATGATTTATCTCAACAATCTCTTCTTTTTTATGATTACAAACTTATTGAATTTAGGATCAAGGATTTAATTATAATTTATACAATGCAACATTAATATGGGATGAATTATATTCCCCCTCAGTTTATTCCATATTCATATAATTTAAAAAAAAGAAAACTCACCCTCAATTTGAACATATATAAAATATATAATACAAAATAATTGAGAAAATATTGTGCAATGTCAAGAATGTTTGAACCAAAATTGTAGCTCATTAATCAAAAAAAGGAATAATTACATAATTGCATATTCGCATGAACTTACATGATTCAAAATTAAATATCCCTAACAACGTTTTATGTTGCTTGCCAAACAAGATAAGATTAGACTAGGCTTGAATCCTAAGATATTAGCTAATCAGAGTTCAAAACTGGTCCTAATATTTCTTTTCTACTCTCTTTCTTCTCCCCCTTTTGTCATTAGCAAAAAGTTGTCAACAAGCAGCAAAGCTACTTGAAAGGAGAGGAATCATATGATGAAGATGATGTAAAGGGTTTTGGCATCTAGACAGAATCTCCATGCAGGTCAAAGGTAGGTGGGTTGATCTGATATAGCAAATGTGGAAGTAGTTCTGTTGTTACCCAAGTCTTCCGGTCATCATTCTTCTCAATGAACTTGGCCAAAAGCTTTTCGATGATCTCTTACTCAATGAATAACTTCTGAATGTTCATTCTCATATTTGCATGGTTGATCTCTTACTCAATGACCCAGGACTTCCAAGTCATTTTTCCTTAACTCAAACCAGTTGAGCTACGCAACACCCGCTTACTAATTTTTGTTTAATTACCAATTGTAAGATAAGATCAAGGAAAATTCCATTCCACTTATCAATATTCTCATCCACATGGGTTAAAATATCATCACAAATGTTAGTAGTATCAAGAATCTTCCCTCCATCAACCACAACAACAAGAGCTATTGGAGATATAGGTTAGTCATCTAGTTACTAGTTAGTTAGTGCCTAAAAATAGGCTTAAGATGTCAAATTGTAACAAGAGAAATGTTAAATTATCACAAAATGGTTGTTCAAATATCATTTCTCTTGTAACAAACTTCCTCATTTTATAATACCATTCATTCTCATCAATACAAATGTTTCATCGCTTTTCTCTCATTCCTTCCGTGGATCCCGTGTCTCATAACAAGAGGGGTTCTTTCCAACTACAATTCATTTCTCTGATTAGCCTCATCTAATTGAGGAATGTGTGAAGAAGTTCTGGCTAAATTTTAAAATTCAATTTGCAAGTCGATTCCTCCTAACACACATACTAAATTCTGAAATACATTTATTGAAATGGTAATAAATTTCCAACTGCAATTCATTTCTGAGTAGCCTAATCTAATTGAGGAATATGTGAAATGCTCTCTTCTAAGGATGTTATTGAATGAGTGTTACTGATAGTATAATTTTGAGTGTAACTTCTGTAAGTCGATTCCTCCCAACACTCATACCAAATTCTGGAATAAATTTTTTCCATTTTGAAGTAAACTGAAATAAATTATAGCTTATATATTTATGCATTTTTATCAAAGAGTGTTAAGAGTAAACTTTTTAAAACATGTTTTTCCAACGCATATCCCACTATTGTGGGGGTTGAACATGAATTTTGTTAGATCACTTATTTTATCAACTTTGGTTAGATCACTTTGACCATATAAATATAAATCTTGATCAATTAAAGAGTTAATATATTTTGACCCTAACTACAAAGTATCAAAAGGAAAAGTACATTTCTGTTTTATGCATCTTTTCAGGACATTTCTTTATACTAATTTTAATTTAAACATAGAATGAGAGCATTTTGGGAAGTTTTGTTTAGACTTATTTTATAATAACACAGTTGTATAGTGTTTGTTTTAGATGTGTTCACAGACTGCTTAGGAACAGCCACTTGGTTAAACTGAGTATCACTCAAAAACACCCTGATACCTATAATGAGAGGCATACAAAAGAACAAAACTTAAAAAGGTAAAAACAGCAGGAAAAAAAACAAAAAGAATCGTGAAAATTTAACAATTAGTAATAGGTGAATAAATTTATAAAAAAAAAATAAAAAAAAAAAATCGATAAGAAAAGAGATATGTGAAACATCAAGGTAGTCTGAAACGTCATATATTATTAAAAAGAGAAAAATATATAATATGAGAGGGGGCCAAGCCAAAACCCTCAAAAAGGCCGGGAAAAAAACAGCAAGGGAAAAAATATAGCAGCATACGGGAATAAAAAATTGAGCAATGATATTTGTACATCCATTTCATGACAACTTTAGTGACAACCTTGTTTTTCTCTTTTCTTATTGGTCAAAAACAATGGAGAGAGAAAAAGGAAGAGAGAGGATAAGAACATCATGTGAGAATGAAAGAGAAAGTTGTACAGAAGTTGTCACAAAATAGTTATACAAATATCATTTCTCTAAAAAATTAGACAATGCATTGCGATCCGAAAGAAGTCATCTCCAATAAATTTAAAATGAAGTTACAGTTCCTATTTATTAAGATAAATTATTTTCTTTTAACTGTATAGACAATATTATATATAGGCACGTTGATTTTGTCATCGTCGGTTTTCCCTTAACTGCCTTCACCTTGATAAATCAATACTCATATTGATGCAAATATAACATTTTTTCCCTTTCAATTCCGTGGTTAAGAAATCAAGTTACAATCAACATACCTGAATACATGTTCTTGTGTTTTCCACCTCTATGGACTAGCCAATTTATTTTTTATTTTTTTTAGCAGCATCTAGTGCCAAATATATTTACAACCTATGCATATAAGACAATGACGTTAAGCTCTCTAATAATGTAACATCTATATCTATATTTCCAATCATGCGCAAGTAAAAGCTTCCAAAAGTATTACGGTTTTGAAGGATTGCTATGAGCATTTCTACTGTTAGCAATTAGCGCATCCCGTTGAGATGTTGTTAGGCCTGGTTGTGGACCTTGTGATCTTGGACTTTGAACTTGTGATGATGGCATAATTAATCGCTGCCTAACATCATCAGTAAGTTGCTGACCTGAAAGACTTCCACGCATTCGTGAAGTAGGATGCCAATTCTGATCTGGTTGCAAATTGAACAATTCGTCAGTCCTAGAAACTGCCTGCACTGGTGGTCCTCTTTGCTCTCCTGCTAAACCCAAGAAACTATCAGCTGTAAAATACGTGGCTCTACACAAGTTTGATTCTGCGATAAAAATGATTGGGACTGCCTGGCAGCCAGGTCTGTATAGTATATACAGTAGCTCCAGCTGTCCAAACAATCCTAGCTTGAGAATTACCTTGTCTGGCAACACGTGATGAAGCCATAACTCTGGCTTGTTGGCTACTTGCTGCAGCTGCATGAGCTTGTGAACCCCCTTGCTGAACGTGAGATCGTTGAGCATTTGATGGTAGCATTGGCTGGCGTGCCTGGGGATTCAGAGTTCGCTGCAGGTGTGAATTTTTGTATTGGTTCAGAATACTTGTTCTGTATGATCGGTTTTGCGATTGACTTGGTTCTCGGTTACGAGTTGCAGATGACGTATTAACTGGTGGCACTCGGTTAGTTGGGGCTGACGTATTAACTGTTGGCACCCGGTTCTGAGTTCAATGAAAAGTAAGTGCAAGAGTCATAAACACCAAGAAACACAAAAAAGTGAGCTTTCTCTTAAAAGATATTTAGATTAATAAATGAACACATTACAGGCATCAATAACAGTAAAGACAATAAATAATCAACCAGTTGACCAAGTATAATAATTATTCAGTACCAAAAATATAGCTGGAAAGTAAGAGACTCACATCTTGATCTTGTATAATTTATTTGTAAAGTTAAACAAACTAATGTTACTGTTTCCTGCTTTCACAAAACCAAAAAATTTGTCTTCCCACTGACTTTTTGTGTAATATATTCGAACTATTTTAATCCCAAAACCAATTTTCAAATGGGATTCAAGTTAAGTAATTTTTTTTTTATTATATGAGCGGTTGTGATGTTTTCTTTTAAAGGAACAACAATATAAAGAAAAACAAAAAGTTGGCACTCTAGATGCAAGTTAAACAGACTATGTGTCCCCAAAACTGCCAGCCAATACAAGGAATGACAACCGAGCATTAATAAATCGAACCTGTGTTTCTGTAGAGACTGGAGGCATGTTCAATGAGGATTGAGAAAAAATTTGTTGCCTTTCTGCATCACTCAGTACGGCATTGTAAGGATCTGCAGAGGCAGGGCTGGGCAAAGAAACATGAGGAGTAGCAGATGGACTGCTGGTTATCAAGGAATCCAAATTAGTTACTGAATTTTGCTGTGCTCCTAATGTCTGAGATTGGACTGGAAGGGCCTGAATAGCTGAAGGAGTCCTGTCAATATGCCTCGATGTCGAGGATGACCTCCCATACTCGTTTACAAGTGAATTTGTATAATTCATCAGTGATAAATTAATCTGTTCTGATAACTGACTATGCATGACAGAATTCATGGAAAGAATATTGTCATGACCCTCAGCTTCTTGATTAAATACAGGAGAAACGGCCTCAGCCAGAACAGGAAGGTCGACACCTGCTGTAGGGGTACCAGATCCACTGTTAGCAATATAAAGTCCAGCCCAAAAGTTGTCTTCTATTTGATCGCCAGTGGGAACAGAAGCCCGAAAAGGTTTTCTATCTGCAGTTTCACAAGTGCCCATTATGTCCAAATCATTATCATTGTTCGTGAGGTCCACAATATTGGAAACAGCATCAGGGGAGCAAGTAGATTCTTGTTGTTCAGTCTGTTCTATGTCACAATCGTGGGCCTTATTCTGTATCTTATCCATGTCATGATCATTTTCCGATCCTGCCTTCCACGATCTATCAGCTTCAAAAATCACTTCCACGATGTTCTCACCAACTTTTTCCAGGATCTTTGTTTAGAAAGAGGAAAATAAAGGTTAATTTTTCTTTTCTTTTCAACCTTTCTTTCATCCCTAGGGCCAACTTGGTTTGCCATTGAAAAAATTGGGAAAGGTGGGAATTATGGTACTGATCCCTTCATCCCTAACCTTTGGTCCTTTAAGCTTTTTATTTTTATCCCAAAACGTTGGTTTTAATAAGAAATCAAAATACAAGTCCCTTTACAAAAACTAAAAAGCATGCATTAAATGAATTTTACTTTTACTAAATGAGCTAAGGGTAAAAGGGTCTAAACTTATCTAACTTCATTATTTCTTAATATGTATGTTCAAACCTCAAATGACCAAAGATTAGGGATGGAAGGAGTAAGAGTTTGGCATGAAAAATCAAGTACTAAACAATACATTCCCAAATTACCAAATTGACTCTGGGAGAGAGAAGATAAACAAATGTAATTTCCTTGAAAGGTTTAAGAACTAAATCAACTTGCCTCAATCATGTTTCTGTCAAGACGAATATCTGTATAGCAGACATGATGATTGCAATGGGGGCAGCGCCAAGATGGCCTCTTAGAATTTATTTTAATGAAGTTGTCGAAGTCGAAGCACTACAGAAAAGAGAACATAAATGTAAGGTAGGGGAGAAAACAAACCGGGAATATATTAACACACATAGGCCCAGCCACCCACGTACACAGAACCACATTATAAGATTTTCACTTTATCATAACTATTATTCTACAAACATTTAGGTAGCATTGAGTGGGGTCCACTGCAGATCGCAGAAAGTTGCGGTTTGTTGAAATTCCGCTACGCAGCAGTGTTATAGTGCCGCTATAGCCACTAATTCACAATATTTTGTACTAAATAGCATACTGTGGGACAATAGCCATTTGTTAAAATCCAGCTCTATTTAACAACACTGGTAACTTTTAGAACTTTCTAACTTAAATAATGGAAAAACAGACATTAAAAACCATATAACAGAGAAGGGCATAAGCTCCCACTACAAATTACTTGATTGCAAACAAATGAACAATAGGCTTCTAAGCCACATTTATTATTAATGGTAAGTAACAAGTGTATAATGAGTCAGCAACCCCCCTTAGCATTCTCCATATTATGTGATGCTAATACAGGAATCACTCACCTGAAAATGTTTGCATGAACTTCCTTTAACAGGAGTCTTGATACGTGTACGGCTGTTTTGTAAAAATGAGAACACAGGACTATCAATTTTTATTTAAAAAAAAAAAAAAGAAAAGTGAAAATTCAAACTTTAAGGACAACTGAACAGATGGTCTTTAGCATAGAGTCTGCAAAGTAAAGCATTCTGGTGAAATAATACAAGCTACAGGATAAATATAAAAGAAGCCTGCAGAAGAATCATACTTGCTAGACGAACTTTAAAAGATTATTGTGAATAGTTTAATGCTAAAAAGTTCATACTAAAAGTTGATGGTTGTCATAAACTGTGGTTACAAACTCATAAGTTGAATAAAATTGCTGCTCACAGACGGCATACACGAGAGTTCATGAACTAATATCAATTACCAAGCAAGGAGAATAAACACATGCACAAGAGAAACATAACAGATAAAAAGTATTCTAAAACTACTGTATTTGAAAAGGTTTTGCTCACTGTACAGCAAAAAGGTAGTAGTGGCAAAAAAGAAGGGCAGGGTGTCAAATAGTAATACAACAACAACAACAGCAACAACCAAGCCTTATCCCACTAAGTGGGGTCGGCTATGACACCCACCGTAGTGGTTCTTGGCCGCTACGCCGCTATAGCGTGCTATTGACTACTATGAAGAAAAAGTGAGATTAAATCATACTGTGAAGGAAGAAGGTTAAATCATACCTTATTGGACATTTAAGTGAGATTCGTGATGCCCCCTCGATAATATCTGAATCTATAGACATAAAAATGGAAAATGATAAGAATGAACAATCAAAAAACAAAAATACAACAATGAATTTAAATGGTGGGCTAATAAGAAAAAGAAGTCAAATACAATTTCAGGGTAAATTTATGGAAAAAACTTAGGTGCATTTCCTTTGGGGGTTTACCTATGGTTCTTAACTTAACTACTTATGATTTTCTCAAATCCATAATTTCTCAAAGTTTGTTATAACCACAAAATATGTATTTTAGGTTAAGAACCATAAGAATAGAACCTAAGGAAATGAAACGCACCTAAGTTTTGTCCTAAATGTTATCCTGAACATACAAATTATACCTGAATCAACAGAAACTGCAGGCTGAACATAATCTGGTGGAAGCACTGGATGTGCAGGCAACGATGCAACACTCATATAGGCAACAAGTATAATATAATGACCTTCACAATGGTAATGGTAATAGTATAGTAAGAAGTATACATTGAAACCAGGACAACTGGGTGGAAATAAAACACTAATTTAAATGCTCACCTTTGAACTCGCCCACAGCTTGAAGAAGATTTGTCCCAAATTTAAGGATACTAGTCACACTGGTGGGCATCTGTGGTCCAGGATCCTGAGAAACAAAATGACATTTAGATAGCAAAATAGTGTTACACTGTTAAGCCAGTCTAAACTAAATAATTTATAATGTGTATTCAAACAAAGAAACAGACCATTCGAAAGTTGGTCCTTGTATCAATTCCTTTTCCATTCAAGAGAAAACTACAAAGATGCAAAAATAGTCATAATCAGCATCCATTTACAGCCCTTCCACACAATTGTAAGAAGAAAGTTAAAAGAAATCATACTTTACTTGCTGAGGGCTGATGAGGCATGCAGATGTCTCAATGTTATCAATTTGAGCCACCAGTAAATACTGCAAGTTAAAATATATGGCATGTTCAAATAACAAATATTAATAATATATATTGACAAAAAATTCTGCAAATAAGTAGAGTTATTTTGGGATAGAACATTTTACTTTTTTTTTTTTCTAGTGTTGCGGATTGTGGAAAATGGCGGTTTATTCAAATTTCGCTACGCAACAATGATATAGTGCCGCTATTTGACAACCTTTTGTACCAAATATGTATCGCATAACGATATCGAATGATTTGTTCAAATTCCACTATGCTATAGTGTTGTAGTTGCTATTTAACAACATCATTTTCTATAAATGTCACCGTGATAGCCTATAATAATTAGGACAAGATATTTTTTAATTACCATCGACTAGAATTAGTCTATATACTGGTATACTAACATGATGTTGGTCCAAGTAGAACTCAACTAACATCCTTTAAGCAAGGTCTTGGGGGAGAGCCTTGTAGATAGAAAAATTGTGGTTGAGAGGGGAATTCCCATTGAAGGTGGCCAGCCTGGTTCTCCGACGAAGATAAGTCATTGGCAAATCAATAGACACTTCATGCCAATAACATGGTTACCAAAACATTCTGTAAAATGGTTTAGTTTTGAACATTTAAATCATCGAATAATATTCATATTTTTCTCTTGTTCTAGTTTTTTCTTATAATTTTCAATAGGGAAAACTCCTCCACAAATGTTAGCTCGAGGTGAGAAGGAGAACATTTGTCATTTATGTCGTTGATGTGGGATCTCTACACACCACCGACAAGACATCTAGAGCGCGAACAAATGTTGGCAGGCAAATAACAATACCCATTCAAACCTAGGTCTAGATACCTAGAGCATATATAAATATGGGTCACCCAATAACAGATCTACGATAGACTCTAATAGTATCTTAGAATTTGAGTTAGGTATAACTTAATCTTAAAAGTTTGATCAAGGGACGATGTTGGTTGTCAAAGCTTTATAAGGCCTGCTTTGGCCATAACTCTAGTCAATGTGTGATCTCAATATCTTTCAAATTGGTACTGGGAGACTGTGCTCGTGTGTCAAACCCTAGCCGCCTTCATCGTAGTTGCTTTGGATGTCTTCATTGCATCCTCTAGCACATTTATTGTGCCCTTATAAGTATGGTCCATCAATGGGAGCACTATGCACTGCTTACTGCCACTGCCAGTCTAAACGCAGTACTTACTGCCACTGCCAGTCTAACTGATGACTCAATCAGGAGCGCCTCTCTCAGTTCAACCTAACCCCCGAAAACCCACAACCAACCACAAGCTCATAATTCTCTTAAGTGTGAGGCTACACACCCTACCACTAATGTCAGATGGACTCCTCTCATATTTGTTTGTAGTCACTGCGACCGGCTTTGATTGTGATCTTGTTTGTACATCAGTCGTTTGCTACTTTCCACTAAAGTATCAATCCTTTAAGTACTATTCTCTATGTTGTTACCTGATACTACCTTTGTCCCTATGTGTGAAACCCTTTTGTAAAATTTTCTCATACCCTTTTATAAGGCCCTTTCCAAGTTACCAGATGCATTAATTATTTTTCCACAAAAACACCCCTAATTAAATGGAGGGATTAAAAGACCGGTCATTTAACTCTCAGTAATTGAAGGATAATTTATCTTACTTGTTCTTAATTCTTGTACATTGTTACAAACATAATGTCAAAACTATTTTTCTTAATTCTTGTGTGTTGGTCAAGGGGGACAAAGGTAGTACAGTACTCGGGTGTTGTTATGCATGGACAACTCTCAATAAGAATGAGTTGAAAGGTTTGCATATACCTACTGAATATCGCAGTAAGTCGTCAGGCACTTGTTCTCTAGCCATGATTGGTAAGATTTATCTTCCTTACCCTTTCATGTAACTGTTATTATTCCTCGGGATGTAAGGATTATCAACTCTAGTGCCATAGACCACACGAGCTTTTGTTCCAACACTTTTTATCATACAATTCTTATCCTGACATTCATCATATAGTTATAGTTGACAGGTTTGTTGCAGGTTCTAGAACTATCATACTTCATTATTCCTTGCAATTATGTTGTGTCCCAAAATCCTACAATAACATGATCTACATTCATAAACTTGCTAAAAAACAAAATTTCTGTAGTTGCACTTTTCCCTTTTCTCTGTGTCCTTCAAGATCTTCCCATAGGGAGAACGATTGAAGTTGCTAAGAAACATGAAACATCAAGAGATGTCTTATATCATCAAAGAAAGGACTTAAGAGAGTCTTTGTCAGAAGGTATTGTCTTCCTGTTAGCATTACAACTCCAACTCAACTTGCACACCCTCCATTATTTTTACCAGATCAGCTTATCGCCCTAAAATGTATAAGCAAACAGAGGTACTAAATGGGGGATTACAGATTTATTGATTCTATTTTACATAGTAGCAGCCCAGACAATGGTCTATTTGGCTTCGTTGGGTAGATTTGCACAACATTACATTTCAGGGACTCATGGCTCTACTCCTTATGAATTGGTCTTCGTGAGAAGCCCCCAATACTTATCCATTATATACCAGGTGAGAGTTTAGTAGAGGTTGTGGCAAATGATTTGATTGACAGGGATGAAATTCTTAGACAACTTGCACATCACCTACCACATTCGCAAAACCAGAGAGATTTTGTATTTAAGCTTAGAGATTGGGGTAGCAGTTATATTGCTTGGGGTAGCAGTTATATTGCTTGGGGTAGCAGTTATATTGCTAGTGGGAAATTTTCTGATTGTGTGTGGGTGAGACCATGTAGCTGATCCCACTTACAGGGAAAATGCTTGGTGGTGGTTGTTGTGTGGGTGAGGAGAACACTATGCTAAGGCTTTAGGTGGGTGTACTCTGTTGTTGTACTCTAATTCTAAATTCTAATCCAGAATTTTTATTAATAAAATTGTCTTACTTTTGAGAGCATATTCTTGACTCTTGAGTCTAACAGAGCCATACCATTATATTAAGAAACAAGCAAAACTACTAAGGAATAAAAAAACACACCCAATTATGAACATAAGAATGGTTAAACAGGTAAGAAAGGCACCATAGTTCACCAAGGAGAACTTAGCTCAACTCTGATAAGCACCAAGATTTCCCGTTAAGAAAACATTAGGTATTAAGGATTATGCTATGAAACAAATTCGTGCAAAGAAACCATAAAAAACTCCGCATCCTAAAAGTTGAGTGACTCACACGCTGCACCTAACTTGAAGTTGTGATACTTAAAACAGAGAAATGCTAAATAAGAATATAAAAATGAACGTAGACAGGTCATTTATATACAAAAGGAAATCAATGGTTACAGATTTATTTTGGCAGAGAAATAGAGACTATGTTGGGAGTTTGTCACATGTACGATGTTTAACAAAACAAATCAATTCAGGGGATTCTTACAATTTTCTTATCTGGTTGAACATTATTCTTTGTGATGTGGAAGTCAACAGCAGAAGCTCCATATCCAGGCTGCAATGCAGGCCAAATGATATTAAATATGTTCTCAATATGAAATATGACTAGATTTGACAATCAAAATTTGACTATCAAAGACAACCACCTTGGCTTCGATTGACACAATTACCCGACCCAATTTCATATTGGGATAGAACCTGCAAGGAAGTCACATAAAGACAAATTGTTACCGTTGCATATCAGAAATAGTGAGGGATCATCTAATTTCAGACACATTTTTTTCTTGAAGGTCTTTTGGTTTGTCCTAGTTTCTTGTACTTAACACCGGTAATAGTTGCATAAAAACACATAGCAAAATATTATTGTTTAGTTCAAAAATAAGATAAAAGATGTAGGAGAAGATATCTAGAGGAAGTTTCAAGGATCCCTACCTTTCCATTATAGTTAACACTGCAGGATGGCAAGAATTAGGTTCGGCAATTGCATTTCCCAGGGTGCAGTAAATCTTTCCTATCTACATTTTGAAAGATGATTGTGAGTTGTGACAAATTGGCACATAGCAAAAATAGTAATGACGAGAATGATAATAATTAACATATAAGCAAACCTCGTCAGCAATAGTTAAAAGTTCTTCTGCATCTTCCTTCTGGAACCATCCATTTGTACATGCATTCTATAATAACAAACGGTGTCAGTAGTAAATTCACATCTTAAGAAATGTTGTGATACATAACACCAGATTCTAGACAAACACATAGATAAATACAGCAAAGCTCGTTTAAATCATAAGCGGCTCTATGTATGGCAATGGTATAGCACAAAAACTTGTGAAAATAAGTAATAATCATCAAGAATTAAAAAGCAATCAGATTAGGAAAAACTTCATGAAATCGATAACTTAAACAAATGCTCCTAAATCATTCTTGGCACTGTGTAAGAGTCCCCTTGGTGGATTACATTTCATGAAGAAAATAACCAAGTTATCCTTAGTCAACAGTGCCACTAAGCAGTTTTTTTATAAAAAAGATAGCAACCTTTCACAAGACACAACGAATGTAAATTCATCAACGCCGAGAAACAAACTTACCTTCACAGATATCATCAAAACCATCACAGCTGCTAGTGAGAACTCATCAGTCTTTCTTTGATACATCTGTGTGTAAAAGGAAAAGTAAAAGCCATAAACCTACTGGCATAGCAATTAATAAAATATGACATAAACTTCTTCCTCACACACACACCAAAGAAATAAGCAAAAAGCCATAAAATCATAAAAATGAATCCACATTTTGCAGTGGAAATCACCTGTTTCATCAAAATAGGTAGTTCATTCGCTTTCTGTGGAATTTCACCATTGGCAAGTGCATAATCAATCCCTCTGCATGTCAAAGTAAATCCATTAACAAAAATAGAAACAAATCACATCTACAGTACCATCTTCACGATTTCAAAAGTTAAAACATCTCAATATCAATTTATTAAGCCCATTTGTTATTATTTATATATACCATCATACCGATAATGAATGTTCATCGTTACCTTGAAGGTAAAATTTAGACCAAAAACCTAATTCGGTCCCTCACAATTTTTTTAGGCCCAAATCAGTCTCTAACCAAAAACAATACCCACATTATTTTCATATCAGTGACAAATTATCCCCTCTATTAATTATGACTCAAAGAACTAGTCCATGAAGCTAACTAAACTGGTAATATCGAAATTATTAGATCGAACATTTTCACTTAGGTTCGAACCCAGAACCTCGCAATTGTGTGTGAGTTTCACTCGTGTTTTCCACTTCGTCTATAGGCAATATCGATAAAATAGTCCCTCTATCAATTTTAAGACTAGATTACAATAGAAGACTAGTCCGGAAAGTCTAACTCCACTAGCAATGTCAATACCGTAAGGTTGAACAACTTTATCAGGTTTAAACCCAAAACTTCACCTGTGTGAGTTTCAGTTGTGTTTACCACTTCTACTGGAAATGTGATAAATTAGTCCCGCAATTAATTGACTCATTACGACAGTGAACTAATCTGTAAAGTTTAACTCGACTAGCAATGTCAAAATTGTTAGGTCGACTGAACCTGGGACCTGACAGTTGTGTGAGTTTTAGTTGTGTTTACCAGGAACAGGAATGTAACTTGACAGCTAAGTGAAATGACAGTTTAACCCTAAAACAGAAAAAATAATAAAGCATAAAAAAGGAGGAGGAGGAATAATTAATACCTGGAGAGGGAGAGACATAGGTTAAAGAAATCGAAAGAGTCGGTTGGATTGCCGGGTACAAAATGTGTAGCCAAACGGTCAAGAACTTTGGTGATTCTATAAAAATTGACTAGCGACGGCGATACTACTGGGTTTGGGTTTGGGTTTGGGTTTGTTGTTGCAGTTGTTAATGCACCTGAATCTGGTAACTGCGACGGAGTGTTGGTTGACATGGCGGTATTAGGCGCTGCTTGCTGAGAGTGATGAAGAGAGAGTGAGAGAGAATTGTTCCGTGCTTCCAAGATTCTAACAGTAAACAAACACGCTGATTTACTGGGTTTGATTCCCGATGAATTCTTTGACCTAACTATATATTAGGTCGGGTCATGCTAAAAATGGAAAAAACAATTGTTTATCAAATTTTCACTTTTATACTCTCTATTATTAGTAGGGTCACGTCACTAATTTTTTAATGTCTTAAACCGATAACCGGTTGATTTAAACAAGGGACTGTTAGTAGCAAACTCATCGTACCTACTAGAAGCTAGCTGTCGGTGTTGTATTGAATGCGGTAGTTCATGCTGGTTGTTTGCACTTTCAGTGAGCGTTGGATCAAATGGGGAGTATGTACCTGCATACACTCCGATGTTCAAGTAAGTAGAGGTTCAGAATGGGGAGTTTCAGAGTGAAGAAGATTCTACCTTGGAGGCTGCTAAGAGCCTCCTATTTATAGACATAGGTGAATGCAGAGCCGTTGTAAGGCACATGTGTGACCGATGGTTACGAAATTGTAAGAAGTGTAACCGCCGGTGAGATATTCGCGAAAACGTGGGTAGAGAGACGTTATCGAACGTTGCAGGACGTTTGAACTGTTCTTCCTTGTCCGTGTACCCCCCTCGCGGGGAAGGGGTGTGTCGTGAATAGTTCTGCCAAAATGCAACATTTGGGCTTGGTTTGTTATTGGACCTAAGTGGTTAAGCCCAAGTCTTTGACCGGTCCAGAACACAAACAAAGTCCAGCTTGGACATAACCTTTTGGATACATCACTAAGAGCCTGTTTGTTTTTGCTGATAGAGGGAGGAAAGATTGTGAGTGGAGAGAAAGAAAGTGAAAGGAGAGGTTTCCATTAGGGTAAAGCATCGGTCGGTTTCGGCCGGGTTCGGTTCGGAAATGGCAAATATGCAGCAAACCGTGAAGCATAAACATGCATCCACTTCCGACCAAACAAGCCACCAGTTTAGTCGGGTGCGGGTTGAGCGGAGCAGCGGGTTGAACGGGCGGATTCTTTCGGTTAGCCACCACTGATTCATCTTGTTGCATTTCGTCCATCTAGTGCACCATAAACGTGAAAATAGAAGTACTGGGTTTTTCATGGAGTCTTGGCAACATGTATGTCGTGTCTCATCTATGGTACTGATCTTAC
>Ga0228711_1001421_pt1 | contig 35017 bp, 16 predicted proteins | sample MedpolnodulmetaG_2_FD_177996 | JGI IMG/M metagenome (GOLD analysis project Ga0228711, IMG submission 177996) | Root nodule microbial communities from Medicago polymorpha collected in Santa Monica, California, United States - brown nodules | ecosystem: Host-associated > Plants > Roots > Nodule... | reverse complement strand
AAAAGGTTGGCTCTATAAATTTAAGAGATGTGTTATTTGAACAACCATTTATTTAACAACATTTAAGACAACCATTGATTTATAAAGAAAAATATGTATTGACACGAAAATCAAAACAATGGGGAGAGAAAGTAAAAACATAATGTAAGTATGAAAGATAAAGTTGTCACCAAAGTTGTACAAAATGATTGTACAAATATTATTTTTCTAAATTTAACAATGTTGCAACCCGCACAAACATAAGACGACTCAAATTCTTATTTTAGATTCACTAGCTAAAAACTTATTATTAGTGCTTTTAAATTTTTATCATTCTAGTGCAGTTGTAATCAGCACGAACTTTTTTCTTTGAGAACAAGGTTTGATTTAGGGGTAACAAAACGGACCCACCTTGTCGATCTGATCCGATCCGATCTGTATAGCTCGCTATTTTTTACAGGTTAAGTTGAAGTTTTGATCTCGTTCCCTCTAGTTGGTTCGCCTCGCTTAACTCGTTGAATAAATTAGGTAAGGAAGGGGCGGGCCAGCCCGCCAACTCGTCTATTTGCAATTATTTTTTTGTTCAATGGGTCAGACAAAATTTAAAGTAGAGTAACCTAATTATCCATCATAACTCAAATTTGTCTCATAACCTTGTTTTTACCGGAAAAACCTTTGTTTCTAATATTATTTTTTAAAATAGCAGCAACAAATTTGTTTTTTATAACAACAAAATTGTCAACAAAAAAAAAAGCATTTAAAATTATATTTTTTGTTTAACGGGCCAACCCACCAACTCTTCAGCCTGCCACTAAGAGGAACGAGGTGAGATTTTAAACTCAATCACCTAAATTGACTCAGCTCGTCTCGTCCCAATTTTAGTGGATTTGAGCGAGACGAGCCTAAATAGGGCCGACCGACCCACTTTGATTCATGCTTGACCAAAAGCAAATATATTTTCTGCTTCTCGCTCACTTAAAGATTTATCTCAAAGTTCACTTTAGACCTTAACATATATGGTATCGACCCTCCTGTCATAAAAAATATTTAGTCCAAAATTATTGAATATATTGTGATTGTGAACATAGCTCAGTTGAGAGCTATGAAGTTTAGATACTCTAAACATGAAGACATATTTGTATTTGATACGTATCAGTTACCGTCACTCCACGGATACTTGTGAATACATATCCACAAAGTATCATTATTAATTTTTTTATTTTCTTAAAAATATTTGATCGAATACTTAAAGGATACTACACATATAGTGGATACACACAAATACGTGTCCGAAAAATATGAAAGGTAAAAAAAGTGATCTTTATAAGTATTATTTTAATGAAGTAATTTCTTTATAAAAAAAAGTGATTTTAATTAAAAGTATTATTTTGTTATAAAGTGTGTTCTTTATAATTAAAACTAGTGAAGAATAATCAATTCATATTTTCTTAAAGTATTCTGCATGCATATAAGTTTTATTAAAAAAATATATTAACCCCTTTTAGTGTCCTAAATTAAGAAAGAAAAAAAAATCATGTATTTGTATCGTTCCCGCACTCCTACTTCTGATAACAATGTATAATAAAACATTAAAATGCAAATCCTCCTGGAAACAATAAAAACTATATGTAGAGTTTTGCAAAACTAGCCCCCAAAAGAAAACAAGAGGTTTAATATTAGAAGGTTATGGTAGATTAATTATTAATTAATTAATGGGTTATATTGATTGACAATAAAGTTATTAGAAGTTTTTAATTAATACAAGAGCAATGTTCATCAATGCCTCCCAAGCAAATGCATAAACCTCTTACTTGTTCTGTACGAAATCATGATGTTCTCTTACCCAATACCTCTCGGTTTCTCATGGATTCTAAAGTCAGGGACAAATCCAATTTTTTTATTGGAGACAGTATCACATACTATAACTAAATATTTATACAGATAAACAATAAAATTAACTTTTTGGTAGTCCCCTTATAATTGAGAACCCTAAACGTAGTCTCCTTTCAATAACTCCTCCAAATAACCTTGTTCAAACAATTATTCTATTTAACAAAAAATAAATACTAAAACTCTTCATTGACAACTATTAATATTAACAAACTATTCGAGGGCAATTAGTTTAGCATGAATCCGTCCCTGCCTAAAGCTACACGTTCTTGAATCCTATTTCTATGTTATATGCTATTATTTGTATCTATAATTATCATATTTATATTCAAATCCTTCAGGTTATCAACCAACATATATATAACTTCTTTCAACAACAAATAACAAACATATAGTTGGATAGAGTTCAGAATAAATCATATGAAGCAACCAAAACTATTTCTAAAACAGTATAACCTATTTTATGCTAGAGAGTTCATGAAAATAAAATTAAAAAAAAAAAAAACTTAAAAAATGTCATAAATTATTTTCATAAACTCTTTTAAATAGTCGCATAAGTGTTTATACTCGTAGATAAGCTCAATAAATCACACGTGGTAATAGAAATAGTCACATAAGTGCTTACAGTGGAGAAATGACTTTTATTCTTCATAGAATTGTAGAGTGTTGGCAAAATTGGATGAGCACCAAAACAAAAGGCATATAAACTAACAGCAGAAGGTATTCCACTCCAATTAACAAAAACCCTTCCCTTTCCATGAAATCCTGTTCCATCAATTGCACCATTCCACAACAATGAAAAGATGAAAATTAAAGCAGCTAGGGCACCACCAGCAGATACATAAGACAACAAACTCAAATCCTGTAACAAAACAGTAGGCAAAATAACAAGACCAGCAACCATAGTAAACAATGTTGTTCCACCAATTGTTATATTTGCTATGTGAATTTCAGAATTTGGTAGTAGTTTGTTAAGATTGTCTCCTTCTAAAATAAGAAAACCTGTTACAGCTAGATAGAGTTCAACATTCATGATGATTGATACTATTAATCTCCCTTTTGATCCAAATGCATGTTGACCTATGTCAGCAAATGTTTTGATATTAGGGTCCATGTCCATGCATTTTTTGACCAATGTGCCTGTGTAACAACATGCTATGGCAATTGTAAATAGTAGCAATATGCTTAACCATCCTCCAGATGCTAGTGCATAAGGTATTGAAACTATACCAACTCCTGAAATTTGGGCAGAATAAAAAGGTTAGTAACAAGTTGATGTCTCAACAATAAATGCTTAGTTTTCTTTTGGTTTTCAGTTCATTAAAAAATTAAGTTTCATTGCATTTTTAGTCTCCAAATTTTCACTTGTACACGGAATTCGTTTCTCTTTTCAAAATCAAGTTTTTTGGTCTCTTGCTCATGTTTTTGGACCAAAAAATGGCGAGGAGTCAAGTTATTTATTTAAGTGGCATAAAACCGTTGATGTTATGGGCGGGTCTCTCCTCAAGTGGAGCACACTCAAGTAAAAATAAAGGGAAATGTTAATTGGTGCCTTTCGGGTAATGGTTCAGGAATAAAGTATAGCAGTATCTGTATTGGAAGTTAAGCAGTCAACATGTTGTGAAGCCGGTTGTGTTCGTGGTCATGTGCTTGATTCTCTAACATTCCAGGTATGCTGAAGTCTGCAACTTCAAGTGTCAGTTCCGCCTCCATTCCAATACCGTCTAGTTATTGTCTCAGTCTCAGACTGTTATGCTCGAAAGAGCTTTTATGTCTGCTGCTTGGGTCAGGAGGTTGCTGGTACGTGGATCTTGATACCATGTTGGCGGTCAATCCACTCACCAATAAGCCTTTTTTATCCACATGTTGGCGTCGATCCACTCGCCAACATATAACCCTTTTTTATCCACACGGATGTTCACTCTTCATTTTTTTTTTAACTTGGTTTTGCGTCTGTACGGGTTCGTTGGGTTACGTTTGTGAGGAATGTTTATTTTGTTAAGATTGATTAGGGTTGCTCCACATGCATTTTATTATCACGATATACACTTGATTAGGTTATACTTTGGTCAGGTCTAATGTCCCCCAATCTATATATCGCCAACATAGAGAAAAACAATGGCTTGTTTAAATTCGTGTTTTATAGAAAAAAAAATCACTGGCACATGTGTTGCATAAAAGAGGAGTTTAAATCTCAATCGTCTATTTTGATCTATTTTGAAATTATATGAATGTAAATTATGTGATCCTAGCAGGAGCCAACCATCAAAATTAGAGTTTATCAAACAAATATCTGGCATAGGTTTATCAAACAAATATTAATGCATCATTCTTATTTACAAATATTAATGCATCATTCTTACAATAAAATACTTACTCTATTTTTAAATTGGATAATAGTCATTTTGGTCCTTGGATGTGTAACGAGTAGGCATAATAATCATTCAATGTATCAAAATTTAAAAATAGTTTTTGATTTTGCACTCCGTTATCAAAATAGTCTATTGCGTTAAAATGTTTTTTTAATACCATCATATCAGTCCCTCAATATTCTTACGTAATATCAAATCAGTTCATATAAGTACTTACTTGTTGTCATATCAATCTCTATCAGAAAAGAGTTATTGTCAACATTAAGAGACTATTTGAACGTCAATGACTATTTCAACTAACTAAATGCATAATCATGGACTATTTTGAAATACATGTCACAGTTTGACCATATGTAATACTCGCGTAGACTACTCTGACCTTTTTTTTTACTAATATAAAGACAAATGTTAGTATATAAGATGTTTTCATTTTCTCATAGGTAATTTCAAAATATCAATGTTTTATAACTTTTTATTATAGATAATTAAATATATTAACGGTCAAAATTGTTAATTGTCGTATATAAATTGCTCAACATTTATTTAGAAACAATTGGAGTATTAATATAATCCTATTTTCTAAAACATTAAATACTTTTTAGTGGATAAATATTTGTTGGTATCTCAAAACCCACGGATTATCCATTTAGTGGATACTCACATATATATATATATATTGGAAGAATGCATATATCATATTTATTCAACAGAGAAAACACAAATATTATATTATCTTCGTACCCATTATATCCATTTACATCCCTGAATGAAAATATATTTCCTAAAATATGAAGTGCAAAAGTAATAGTTAATACTTAAAAAGTAATAACAGCTGGCTCTTGTTTTCTAGGAGGGGTAGTTTTAGGTCATTTTTTGACCTAAAATCACCCCTCTACACCCTTTTTTTCCTATTTTCTCTCAATCTAAATAATTGATGTTCACATATATCAAGTTTTTTCTTTTGTGTTTTTTGTGATTTCGTCGTCTAAGTGTGTCGTTGTATTGTTTGTCGTCTTGTGTGGCGTTTGATTTTGCGTCTTGTCGCGATGTTTGTTTAGTTCCTATTGAAAGATCGACATCAGTCAACAAATTCAATTGATAATTTGGGCGTAACGTTGCAGATCCGGAAGCATGGGTATTTCGGTGACTTAGATTTTACCATATTATTTGTAGGCATTTTGTCGTTATATGCTATTAACTTGGGTGATGTAAGTTTGTTCGCAGATTCACCCTTTACGTTTTTAGTGATATTTGTATCTGATGTACTCTATCAATTTGAATGAATGAATATCATTTTATTTTTGTCAAAAAAAATACTTAAAAAATAATAATTAAGGGGAGTAAGAAGCAACAAATTAAGGGCATAAGATCAGAATATGGAGAAGAGAGAAGTGATAATTGGTGATGAAAACAATAAGATAGAGGGCAAGAAAGGAACCTGAAATAGCATTAACCAGATGGAAGCAAGTCTTGAATGAAGAAGCGTTACCCACATGAACCATATGGTCTTGATCTTCAGTTTCTGCCACCACAACCCCATTTGAACCATTCACTTGGTACACTATTTCATCATCCAAAAGTGGCACTGCAATGGAGGAACATCTATCACCTTGCTCTTCAGCCATGTAGTACAAATCCAGTAGATGAACGTGACTTGTAATTTATGTCTGCTTGTTGGATATTTGAACTTACCCTCTCCCTTTTATAATGAGTTCAGAATGGTTAAAGTCTTCCAACATTTTTTAAAAGTAATTAAGAAATATATACAAAATAAAATTCATTTATTTTCAAAAAGTTAATGATGTGGAACCCGTTAAATGGTAGGATTCAAACCCACTTGGGTTGATTTGGAACTTTGAGTGTTCTTCTCTCAATATATCATGTTCGATTATCTCCGGTGTAAATTTCGATAGGTTAGTTTAACTTTTTAAAAAAAATGGTGGGATGCAAAATCAATTTTTTAAGGTTAACTCTTTCTGATTAAACTTTTATTAATTTGTTTTAGAAAATGGAGAGAAACCCAACTCATCCAAACACAATTTTTTTCTACCACTAATTTAATGTATAGAATACTAGAAACTAAATATGGATATTAAAGTCCCAAGTTCTAGTTCCAATGTGCTAAATAAAGCCGAAATTGATAAGCAAGACGGTGTGATTAAGATTTGGATCCCAACTTTCTTTATTTATGTGTGTGAGTATTTAATTTTATATGTTGTTGGTCTATTCAAAAAGCAATTAAGTTTGGGGTTATGATAACATATATTTGACGTTATTTTAGCTATGTTTTTTTTTATTCATTTTAGTAGAGTTTGAGATGAGTTGTTTATAGTTTATGAGACATTTTGTATTGTTTTCAATTGAGTCCATGTAATTATTTTTTTTTTCCCAAAACCAGCAATTCCAAAGGCGTTTCGAGTCATTTTGGTGATAAATAATGTAAATTGGCAAATCAAGACATCACATGGAGTTATGCAGGCAAGAGAATGAATAGCATGAGGGTTCAAGAAGATTTTTGAAGGCAATACAATGTAGAGAAATAATGTCCCAAGTTGAAAGCATGAAAGAAGATCACTCAAAGAACAAAGAAACGGTAGTTTCCAGCCTGTTTCCTTCTCCGTACGCCCTAGGGTGTGCCTCTGGTGCCCCAGGCGTATACCAGTGTCCATAAGGCACAAAGTTTTTGTCTTATGCGTCCCATAAAGAACCCCATGTGCATGGCTCCACTGGAAAAACACGTTAACCAGTTTTAAACTTGCCTATATAGAGACTCTTGCAAACACTTTTATTCATTCAGAATCTTGGTGATGCAACATGAAGGCAAGGATCAAGGCAAGCATCAAGGAACATCTAAGGTTTCCCCAACTGCTCTCTATAGCATGTTTTGTATTTATTTTTTTAAGAAGCTAAAATAGCCCACCCTAATTGACATCAGGGAGAATCAAACTTGAGACATTGAGAGGAGCGCAATTCAAGCTTCCAAGCAAACGCCACTAGGCACACCCTAATTAATTAATAAAGTATGTTTTATAATTTATTCTTGTTTATGTTTTATGTTGCCATAAGGAACCAAACTTACTCTGATTATGATTCTACGATGAACCTCTATTTATGTGTTGGAATCAGTTAATGCAGTTTCTTTATTCAGTTATGATGTAAGTCTTATATATTTTTCAATTATTATGATCGTTATAATGCTTCTACACTCCTAGGGACAAATAAGCCCTAACTGTATCTAGTAGACCCAAGGTCACTAAGTCCTAGGATTATCATATGTTAGAGAATAAGAAAGACTTACCTTTCTTTAACCCGGACAAGAACTAAAACTGAAAGTTGTTTAATCATCTTAATCAAATTAGGGTTTTTTTAGTATGATGTTAGATTATAATTTATCCTTTGAGAATTTACTTAGTGTCGCTCTAGTTAAGCATAGTTACCATAAGTAATTATATAGATATATCACATTTTCATAATTCAAACTATCGTTTATCAAGTACTTAGTCATAATTGGTATTGAATATTGTCTTAATCCGACAAAGAATACATATGAGATTAGAAGAATCCTAATCGCCATCTAACCGTTAAATCAAAATTTTCGCAAACTACTACTTTAATTGAGCATATAATTAAAAAATGAAACTCTTTTATTGCTTTCTAGTTTAAATAAGTTAAGTGAATCGCTAAGTTGACGAAAATCCTCATGGAGACGTAAACTTACTACTTTATTACTTGTTACAGTTTTGTGCACTTGTCAAAGTTGTCACCATTTCTCATCATGTTTGGTAGTTTTGGTGTAACTTTCCCTTAGAAGAGGTTTCTATAAGGACATAGGAGTATGGAATCTCCTAATCTTGTTGTTGAATAGTCCTTTGGAAGATAACTTGTTCTTTAAGAATCTCGAAGATTGAGGCTAGTTAGTAATCTTTTGATAATGATAGGGAGAAAGGGACCGTTCTGGTGTGCAATTTATACTCGGAATATGTTTAGAAGACCAGGTGTCATGGCGATGATGGTGTACAAAATGTGAACAAACTATGGGGTTCTCTTGTCAGTTTTGAGAGTATGAATGGCGGGAATCCCTATATTTACTGTATGATTTACTGCACGGTTATCCACGATTGATGTTGGACCTACGCAATCAGTTCCTAGATTATGGGTTCGTCATTGATCGTCACGATTGGAATTCATCTCATAAGTCACCTTTAATGGTCGTTGCTGCTAGAGTGGGATTCTAATTTTTTTTTTCCATTGTTGGCCACGGTTGTATGTATGTCGTTTTGGTTGTTTCCACCATTCACAATCAGTTCCTAGATTATGGGTTCGTCATTGATCGTCACGATTGGAATTCATCTCATAAGTCACCTTTAATGGTCGTTGCTGCTAGAGTGGGATTCTAATTTTTTTTTTTTCCATTGTTGGCCACGGTTGTATGTATGTCGTTTTGGTTGTTTCCACCATTCACAATCATAGGCACCTCAATCTAGTTTCTGGTTGTTGTCTCATCATATATGAGAGGAAGTAACCAATAGTGCAAACAACATTGCTCGTTGTTGTCTTTCTTCTAGGACCCATTTGATCAAAGGGTGACCGAAGAGCGATTTTATTATTTCCTTTTCATCCGATCATTATTATAAACAAAATGGTTTTCCAAATTCATTGAATAATTGATGTATCTGATCTATAAAATCGTCTAGATTCATCGGTTGTTGAATAAATCTTAAAAATGAATCTTTGTCAACATCAGTGATAGAATGAAGTAATTGTCATAACCATATCAATGGTGTTTGCCTTTCTCACCAGCCTGGTCGACGTGTTGTGTTCTTTCTGATCGTTGTAAACTTGCTAGCGACGTCTTGACTTGGTCAAGCCATAAGAGATGGGTCACTATTTCATGCATTATCGGAAATGTACGTGTGGATGATTATACTACAATTTTTCTTACTAATCTACTACAGATTTTTTGACACGTTTAGAGTACTACAAAAGGATATAGATTTTCTTTTTATTTACGGAGATGATTCGGTGTCTTTGCCTTCGGTGCCTTTAGTTCATTTTAGATGAGAGAGAAGGTTGGATAAATGATTAAAACAAATTAATTAGATGAGAGAGAATTAATGATTTAGAGAGAGATAGGAACAAAAGTCATCAAAGGCACCGAAGCCAAAGGCACCGAATCCTCCCTCTCCCCATTATTAAGGTGCTATCTGAGAGCTTTGTATCGTATAATATGGATTTTTCTATCCTATCTAAATTTGTACATATTAAGAAAATCAAAATAGTACATTTGACTTGAAACTTGTGCATTTTATATTAAATATGTAATTTTTTAATAAATAATTATTGTTTTTTAATAATAAGTTACCACTTGCTTTAACATGTGGAATATTGCATATGTTAGATAAATTCTTACAATATTTATAATAACTAAATTTGAAATAAATTGTAGCAAAAAAGTTTAACTAAAACAGACAATTTGTTTTTAAATTTTTTATAATATAGTCTATATTTGTATTTAAATTTGAAAAGGAATTGAGTTCTTAAAGATAAATTTGTTATTTGTTCAAAAAAGAGTTTAAACAAAAAATAGTAAAAAGTTATTTAACATTAAAGTTGACTTTATACAATGATATTGATGACAAAAATCATTTGTATTTCTTATTCCTATATTCAGTCTTGGCAAAGATAAATCGATAAATTCCGAACAAAAAAAAAAATATAATATCGGTATACAAAGTCCTTTGCGTATTTTGTTTTGTGGACAGTGATATCCATATCTCAAATAGATGGTGTCCTGTACGTTGTCTTTTGATAGCAATTCATTCACAAAAAAGATGTAATTTTAGTGTAGCATCTCTTTCCCTAGCAAGTAATAATAAATAAATATCACCAACTGTTTGACAAAATGAAGAAACAACAAATGAGAGAAGCTCACTAAAATTGTTATATTCTATATCACTAAAATTGTTATATTCTATGGACTGAAATTATGATTGAAAGCTTTTCCGGGTTAGTTGATCAGCAGACTTATCTATCAGAGAATATAAATTTTGGTATTTTAATATCGTAATATTAAGCTTCTCCTATTGAGTTAACACCTCAATTATAAAATTGGGGATATATGTCAAAGAGCGTGTGTTATTTGAACAATTATAGATTTATAAAAAAAATAAAAAATAGATATTGTCACGAAAATTAAAGCAATAGAGAAAAAAAAGTTAAAACATAATATGAATATGAGATAGAAATATATCATAAATTAGTTGCATAGATATTATTTCTCAATACTTACATTATGTTTGTACAATCAACTTATGACAATTTTTTCTCTCATACTCACATTATATTTTTACTTTTTCTCTCTATTGTTTTAGTTTTTGTGACAATATAATATCTACTTTTCTTTATAAATATATGGTTGCCTCAAAAGTTGTCATTTAAATGACTGTTCAAATAACACACATCTATATAAATACAATCGAGCACACGCGTCAGAGGGAGAGAGAGATGTTGATTGTTTTTATATGTACCAAATTACCTCCGCAATCAAAAGATCCTATTAAAAATTAGGGAAATGTACCTCGTAAGCTTCCCTCAGTTGGTAGGGATATTATATATTATATACATGGGTGGAGGTTCGAACCCCGGACATCCCACTACTCCACATTTAAAATATGTGAGCTCTAGCCACTAGGCTACTTGACAAAAAAAAAGGAAATGTTAACGAGTGCCCCTTAAATACTCTTCTTTATTGAAATATTTGACTTATTTATAAAATACTCTTCTTTTAAAATCTTAAGAGTGTCGTGGGCACACTCCTTAACAAGACCCTAAAAATTATTAATATTTCATTCAAATTTATTTTAATTGAGTAATTAAAGTAGCTCATATTTTTATTCAATTTAATATTAATTAACTGAACTAATATAATTATAATTATGATTCTTATTTTTTTAAGCAAATAATTATGTTTTTTATATAATTTTAAAAAATAACTAACTTTGTTCGGTGAGAAAAAAACATTAGCAAATTTTTTGCTACTCATTCTACACGCTGAACATACTGTATATTTTTACGGGCACTCAACATATGTTATAAAGCTTTATCACATTGTCCTCGGCAAAGATTGAAGGGTCCCCACAATTTTGTTAACATATGAAATACGGCTTTGTTTGCGAGTTTGGAGATGAAGAGAAGGAAATGCTTGGAAAAGAAAAAGGAAAAAAAAAGTAAGTGGAAGAAGTACAGAACATTGAAAGGAGAGGCTTTGGAGGCTTATTTTTCTTCAAAATATAAAATCCTCCTCGTTGGGAGAATTAAAAAATTGTATTGGATAAGGGATCTGGGTTTGTGAGGGTTTATATGAATTCTTCAAATTTAATATATGTTGTTATAATATTCTTAAAATTAAAAATATATTAATCTTAAGCATTAATTTATCATTATCTAAAAAAATACTCTTTCAAAAAATGTGAAAGATTTCTCAATTTTCCCCTGTATTTCTCTCCCCCCCAAAGTCTTTCCTTTCCCTTCCCTCCAAACTCCCAAACAAAGCCTAAGTTACCATTTAGATTAGGCTTATTTTGAGTTTATGTAAAATAACTTATGTAAATAAATACATTTTTATGCTAATTTATAAATTTTATTAACAAAAATTGTTGTATCTTTATAACCTGTTTTTTCATAAACAACATTTACAAAGAGATTATATTGTATGACCAATTTATAAACCGTTTATATCTTAAGCAATCAATTGGATTTCTCTCAAGAACAAAAAAAAACACTTCAATTGGATTAATTTATACATTTTTTTAGCAACTTATGAATAATACATAAAAGTTTATTTATTTATATAAGTTGGTTTACACAAGCTCATAATAAACCTAATCTAAACAGGAGCTAACTCTATTTGCAACTTCTCTCGTCGGAAGTTCTTTCTCCCATATTTTGCACATATTTTTTTTTAGTAATGCACATATTGCTACAAAACTCATAGAATAAGAACAAGAATATAGAGAAAATGAGAAGAAGAGAGAAGGAGAGGAACCTAGAAGATGATATTCTTTTATTCTCCTCTGATGTAGAATTAGGTTACATGTTATCTCTATTTATAGAGAAATACATTGAATTGAGAAACAAGCACACTAGTATGTATGAGCTAATAGTATGACTCATTAACCCAATTGTTATATGGACATCCACTAATATTATTCATAATACTCTCTTTTTGATGTTCATTGAGGATATGCCAAATTAAAACATTGCTAAACAAAAACCAAGTGGGAAAAAAATCTAGTGAAGGAAAAATAGTACATTAATTGATTGGTTTCAGTTTTAAAAGAGTGGCATTAATAGCCATATTTGAGGGTGTAATTCTCGAACGATTTTCTACAGTGCAGTAGTTAATCACACAGTTGTAGATGAGCTTGTTTTATCCCGGAGACAGTGTGGCTGATAGTCTGCCTTGCACAATTTTCGGGCAATCCCACAAAACGTCTTAAAGAGACCGACTTGGTTGTGACTCAACCTAGTGATAACTTCGGTAGATGAATTTTTTTTTTCAAAGTAGAATTTGAAAATCCAAAACTAACAATTCGATGGCGGAACAATGTTAAAAAGAACAACAACGTATCAACAAAAATGGTATTTTCAGATTCTATTAAAAAGAGAGGAAATACATTTTCAAAACAGAAATGAGGAATTTTTGTGATTTATGCATAAATTGGTAAATTATAAGATTAAATTTGAATGTAATGCCTTGATAGTCATATAGGAAATCAGTAACAAACTAAAATATGACATCATTACTTTTACTAATAATAACAATTTCACCTTTTTTACTGTCTATTGTATATTGCAGAGTTGTATAACTCAATCATACTCAGATTGATCAAGGCATTGAACGTTTTAGACTGGTAGACGTGATTTATTGTAGTCTATTCTTATACATGGTTGTGCTTTTGCTAATTTTATTTTTTTTGCATATTTAATTAGTTTTTTTCGTGTGTAAGCATTCCTTTTAGGAGCATTTCTTTTGAGAGGCTAAACTACCATAAACAAACTTCATGGACATTATACAGAAACCAATAATGCTTCTTATACAAAAATTTGTATGCAGAAAGAATCTAAAATGGTTAGACTTGATTGACAAACACTTTCCATGTACATAATTTTTAGTCATATAATGAGAATGGATGAAATTTGGAAATATGCATGTACCATATAGTTGAAACTTTAGATGGCCTCGGCAAATTGTTAGACTAATCATCAACCTGTTCTTTCCTCATTTGATTCCACGATATCTCAGCTGCACGAAAGAAAAATTCTATCGGACAAAAGTCAAATTGGCGATGTTGTGTATGGTACGAAGTGTTGGGCGGTTAAGAGCTAACATGAGAATCAAGTATAGCAGAGATGAGGATGTTGTGTTGGATGAGTGGTAAGACTAGACGGGATAGGATTAGCAATGACACCATTAGAGAGTTGAGGTATAACATATAGTAGAAAAGATAGTAGAAAATAGGCTTAGGCAGTTTGGACATGTAGAGAGAAGACCGTTAGATGTTGTAGTACGAAAAGTAGATCAGATGGAGGAGAGTCGGATTAAAAGAGGCAGAGGAAGACATAAAAAAACTATAAGAGAAACTATTAGAAAAGATGTAAAGGTTAGTGAGTTGGATCCAAATATGGTTTTAGATAGAATATTATGGCGTAATTTGATCCATATAATCGATCTCACTTGGTGTTCATTTTGCACTTAATTCGGGCAGGAGTGCAACAGAAGGGAGGCCATAGGGTATGGATGGGTAGGCTTCAAAAAGAGACAACGATTCTCATAAAAAATTGTTTTTGAAAATAAAAAAAACAAACAACAAAATGAAGTGAACTTACGACTGCCTATGTGGTGCAAATAGATTTGGAATAAGGATCACATCATTTTGTGCAACGTATAGAGGTTAATGAGAGTCATATTTATGCTTTAAAAATAAAATGTTACACACATATATGTGTTGCCTACACTACTTAAAATTCCTAGATTCGTCTTAACACCGATATTACATGAATTAAATCCATAAACTAATGTCTTAGCAAATGTCCTCAGACATAATTTCTATTTCAGCCCACCAAAGAGGGGATGATTTTGGAGTTGCTCCATCAGGCCCCATATCAGTAATTTCCTTCAACTTAGATGTAATCTCATTCATTGATAGCCTTGTTTCTTGATCAGGATCTACACAATTGTTAATCACTTCTGACCATTTCTCAATTTCATCATCTTTCAAAGAGTTCAAGCTTGTATCCACCAATGCTCTCAATGGTTGTCCTCTTATATATTCTGCAGCCCAATCTGTTTGAGAGCCATTTTCCACTGCATATGGAATTTTTCCTGTTATCAACTCAAACAATATTACACCAAAACTATAAACATTGTCCTTTATTTCTTCTTCTGAAGTTTTTTCAGAAGCCTTCTTCGTATCGACTTTGTCGGTGCAGAAACTAAGGTCTGATATTTTAGCAGCATAATCTTCAGTGAGGTATATAGAAGAAGATAGAAGGTTTCTGAGGGAAATGGGTGGTGTGAGCTGATGCATGTGGTCTAGACAGTAAGCTATTCCCATAGCTATCCTCTTTCTCATTCCCCAGTCTAGCTCTTCTGCTTCTTTAACTGCAACACATACATGAATAGTGTCAACACATAACAATATCTAACAGCTTAGTAAAATTTACATAATAATTTTCAATTAGAATTTACTATGTAAATTTTGAACAAAACAGGACTTACTATGTAGATGCTCAAACAGCGTTCCATTCGGAGCATACTCAAAAACCATCATCCTTGTGAATGGCTTATTCTCTTCACAATAACCAATAAGATTCACAAAATTCTTGTGGTTCACCCTTGATAACATCTCAATCTGAAAGACAAAAAGTAAAAACAACAGAAAGAATTAAAACTAGAACAAAAAAAGGGTGATTCATTAGCTACATTTGTTGCCTATGCATACCTTCTTTCGGAAATGAGTTTGCATATTCTTCGACCAGTCTTGCGCTGAAATAGCCGCAGAAGATACAACGGCTATCTCAACTCCACTTGAAAGAGTTCCCTTATAGATAGTTTCATCTTGTAGAGAACCAATAATGTTGCTGAAATATTCACAAGCTACTTCAAGTTCACCTCGTTTAAGACTTGGAATACCTGAATCATGCAATTTTAGATCAATAACTGTAGTTCAAAAGAATAAATATATGAAAATGCAAACAGAGAAACACACGATGTTTGATAATGGAATTCGGCCAATTGTGACCATGTCTTCGACTGCAAAGCGATTGGAGTACCCTTTCTATTATTTCAAGCTTAGGGTTTACAGTGTACAACTTGTATATAAATACTATGGTCTAGATTACATCGATTACATCTAAACCCTACTCAACATACAAGCTCAATGAGTATGCATATTTCAAATAAACGCATAAAGGAAAAAGAGATGGCCCTTGTTTGGATAAACAATTTAACTAAGCGTTTATCATATAAATGCTTTTTTATATAAACTATTTCTATAACAAATATAAAATAAAGTCAAATTGTTTTCATATAAGTTATAAGTTATTTTCATACGCAATGATGAAGTGTTTATGGAAATAATATACTGAAAGGAGGTATCCGGTATCAGAAATTACCTGTTACGAATGCTTTTCGAAGCTGGCCACTCAACCCTGTGGTCCAAGGTTTAACAGTTACAACCTTACTGCTTCTGAAGCAAACGAAAACTGCGAATGACACCAAAATAAGGAAGGAAAAGCCTCCAACTGTTGACCATATAACAACAGAATGATGCTTTTGGTTTGAACTTTGTGAATTCATTTGGTTTGAAGATGGAGCTGGGGAAGGTGCAGAAATCCAACTAGAATGTGGTGGTGTGGATAAAACTGTAGGGGAAGGTGATATCACAGGTGAAGGTGAAGGTGAGGATGATGGTGAAGGAGAAAGTTCTGGTGATGTTAATAGTGATGGAAGAAAAAATGATGTTGATGGTGAATTTGAGGGACTTTCTGATGGAGAAACTAGTGAAGATGTTGGTGATGATGAAGGTGAAGGATTCTCTCTGTGATCAAAACTCTTGGTTTTGTGTGAGTTAGCAGAATTTGATGTTTGTAGAAGTTTTCTATTGTATGGTATATCCCTTTGGTGCCTGTCATAAGCATGAAAAATTGTGAATATCATAAGTAAAAACAAGTAATATGAGCAAAAATATAAGGTAACAATCATTTACAAGCCTCAAAAGACAAAGAAAAGTGGCTACCTACACAAAGTTGATGAAAAAAAAGTGGCTAGCTACACAAGTTTAGAGGTAAATTGTGATGCATCAAAATAAATTGAAAAATAAGCATGTACAATGATTCACATTGATTGAGTTAAGTTTTGGTTGAAATTGAGATATGACTTGCATGTAGCGTAAAATACTAGAGATATTGAACTAAGAAGAAAATAAAAACATTGAAGTCACAGATTTAGCAAAGAAAACAAATTTATGAGAATCAAATTCTGACGTGTTCGACTTTCATAAAACAAAATATTTTATCCTAGGAAACAACATTTTGCACATGATCATACTTCATTTTCTTCTTCCTTCTGCACGTTTTTCATCTTTTGTACCGATTTAACACAATTTTCAACTATTTTCATCTTCTCTTTGTGCAAAAATATGGTTAGTTTTCTGTTGAGTGGACGGTTAATAGTTAGTATCTTGGCCAAGAAATTCATTGGCCACACAACGTGGATTCTTCCCTCCATACAGAACTCCGTGCCAAAGAGTTAAGATGAAAAATATTCACAGTTTTGTTTTTAGTCCCTACAAAAAAAAATTACACTTTTTAGTCCCTGTGACATTTTCCTAAAACATTTTAGGGACCAAAAATGTTGATGGAATTTTTTTCCGGGGACTAAAAATGCTGCTGATGGAAAAAATTTATAGAGACCAAATATGCTAATGGAAAATTTTTATAGGACTAAAAAGTGTGATTTTATTTTGTAGGGACTAAAAACAAAACTGTGAATATTTATAGGGACTAAACACTTAATTAGCCCAATATTTAATTACTTATTTTACAAAGAAATATTTAATTACTTGTTTAAAGTATTCAAAGTTCCTATCACTTGAACAAATGCAACTCAAAAGAATGAAAAATGCAACTCAAAATTCCATATTTCTTGATATACTATTCATAGATTAATAGATAAAAGAAAAATACGTTCAACTTTTAATAATGTTGCTAAAAGTACGTATAATAGTTACTTAAATATTGTTACCAACAAAAATATATTTTTTTTCTAAAAATCCTGACTTAACGGACAATTGTGTGTGTGAGTTTTGTAGAGTTGATTATTCAAGAACCGGACCTTTCGACCTTATTATTTTACACTATTAATATATACAAACTCAATTATATGATAAAATTATTCCACATTCGGTACACTCTAATATAATTCATCTGTTTTAAAATGAATGTCGTTTAAAGTTTTTACACACATATTAAAAAATACATTAATTAAAAGAAAGAGATATGTTATTTTACCGAACTATCTTAATCAACTATTGGTTTGTTTTTTATAAAAGAGAAAATAATACTTTGAAAGTAGTGTATATAGTATTAATTGAAGGGCATAATTGAAAATAAAAAATTATTATTGCATTGAAAACTAAAAATGACATTCATTTTAAAACAATTTTTTTCCTAAAACGATATTCATTTTAAAACGGATGGAGTAGATCTTTTGTAAAAAAAAAAAAAGTTATAAAATATAGATCCGGTGAATTGGACCTTTCAACCAGCCAATACTTGAATAATTTTAAGTTTAACTTGTTTCCTTTATATTATCCAATTTTCTATGGTTTAAACTACTTTATTTTTTACTCAAAAAGATACTAGTACTTTATTTTAATTGGATTTGTTAACCAAACCCATATCGTGGTAATCACTTAGGAATAGCCAAATCCCATAAAGAAAAACTTTAGAATTGCCAACAAACTAAATACTCTACCAAATATATAATCACAAATAGTACTTAAAATCGTCGAAATTGAGTAATTTTGTCTTTTAAAAAAAATTGAAAAAACTTAAATGATATATATTGTAAACAAAGTTAATTTACCCTGCTGTCTTTTAAATTATTACTACAATATTAAAATACTCTAATCTATAAATCGAGTATAGTTTTATTAGCCGGAAAAAGAAAAAAAAAAGGTTCTAAATTATATCAGCCGTTTTGGTCGGTAATATAGTTCTAGAAAACAAAGGTGGTCAAAAAGATTCAATTTCAATATTTTGAATTTTGTTCATTTGATGCATCGATTTGTCTTGAAAACTAAAGTGGGAATTTATTAACAAAGTATATTTTGACTCATCTTTTTTTTTTAGGGAGAATTTGACTCAACATTTTTTTTCAAAGGATGGATTTGACTCAACTTGGTTAACGAATTTTACTTGGGTAAAATTGTTCGAGTAATATGTTCAATCTCTTGAACAATCACTCTCTTATCAAAGAGAAAAGCAAAACTGCATGAGAAGAAAACTATAATTAACATCAAAAGGAAAAAAGAAGAGGGTGTTACTTACAAGGCCACAATATTTCCATGAGAACATTCCACTCCAAACCAAACACATGGATCAATAACTCCTTCACCATTCCAGTTCAACAATTCCTTCATCTTTTCAAGTGTCAACCCTGCACATCAAAATCAATCACACAACACATCTGAAATTAATTCTTCCAATATCTTACAATCTTTGAATCAATATTATAAGCTCAAGAAAAAAAAGAAAGTAAAAAAACCAAGGGAAAAAATACAAAAGAATCAATGATTGCACTTCATTCTCTAAAATTACCTTGGCTGGTTCGAGACAAACTATGATAGTGTGTCACTCCAATTATCACCATGCAGCAGAATAGTATGAATCTCCACGATTCTTTCATTGTGAGAACAAAGAGTTACTTCTGAAACAATGAATAATATCATAATATAAACAACATAATATGAGTGATGAGAAAGACCAAATAATATCATAACAGGAAATTAATGGTATATAGAATATGATATAGCGTAAGAAAAAATTTAGATAATAATAAAACGAACTTTTATTATTGAGTTTGTGTTTGGCTTTTGCGGCGATGAACGGCGTGTTTGTATTAATTCACCGTTTCATAGTAGTGAGTTGAATATATTGTGTCATCTATTTAGAGAAGTCACCAACTCAATTCCATGTCTCTTTATATATGCATTATTATGTATGTTTTTTTTATTATATAGTATATATGTTAGAAGCAATATTGTACATTGTATAGTATCTCCTTAAGGCACGTGCTAACCATGCATTTTATGATGGAATTTTTTATCACTATATTAGTGTTATTAGCTTTTAGCAAATCTAATAGCTATGTTGCACCTATATACAACTTGCCATAAACTTGTCAATATAATAATAAAGTGCTAGTTTGGATTTTCTTTTTAAAAAAAATCGAAACTTATCAAATAAATATGGTAAGACTAATTTGACCAAAAGTTATTATTTACACAACACGATATATTTTTCCATGTCAGTGTTGTAATTGACATGTCATCACATCACGTGTCCTAGACATGTCAACAACTAAATGGTCAAGTTTTAGTGAAATTTAATGGTGCAGCTAATTAATCCCGCATGAAATTATCAGAGAATAATTTAGATACTAAATTTTGTCACAACTAAATTGGTTTGCATTATTTCAATTGAGAACGATGAAATTGTTAAAGATCTTTTTCAATAAGATTGACATGTTCACATTGTTCACACTCTTCGAGAAGAATATAATCATGGACCGTTGTGATTTTTTAGCTAAGTTTGGTGTTTAGTCCAACATTGATCTCATAGTCAATCAAACCTAGAACGTAGTTTCGTAGAGTGTACTTGTCCTTATTTTTGTTTTGCTTTTTTTTTTCATTTTGTCCTTAAGCTTACAACATAAAAATTAAAATTGAGAGGAACGAAATTAGATATTTTTAGTCTATATTATTTAACAAAGGACACTTATCATTTTACTACTTATACATCACTCATACATAGACACCAATTCATGCTCTTAAACATTTTTGCAAGCATACTCTTATAACTTTACCAAATATGTTAATTAAATCTAACATTCACATATCTAATTTTCCAACTAGGTTGAAGAGGTCCACAACTCCACTTATGTATCATTTGATTGGAGTATAGAATATGTAAGAGCCATGTAAGTTTTCTTCACCTATAAGCCATGCAAGAGGCATAATACCTAAATTCACATAATGGATGTTGTTGGCCCTTATTAACAACCAATTAACATTTTTTATACCACATATTATAATATACTCACACTTGTACTATTGCCATTTGGACCAAATCTTACTTATGTAGAAGATATAGTTTGATGATTTAAATAAAACAGGATTAGTTGGCTAGTTAATTTTATGCTGAAGAAAGGTTGTGTTCTTTCTAATTCTACTATCCAGTGAAGGATCATATAGGAATTAAAAGGGTAAAGCTATGGCGTGACACATAAGTAGTCACATAGTGTTAGCAATAAGAAAAAAAGATGAGGGATAATGAGATCCAACCTTCTTTAAATGTGACTGCCATAATTAATGATGACAAATATTGAATGATCATTCATATCATAAGTTCATAACTCCTCTTATAACATTTATTTCCCAATTATAAAGTGTTATTGACACAATTTTAAAAAAAAATATTAGTAAAAAATTCCTATGTGCATTATGTTTTGGTTGGCAATGTTAATTCAATGCACACGAATTTTATCTGTAGTCTAGAAATTCATTAATGACAAAATGCACATCATTAAATTAGATTTCATAGTTCATATATCATCTTAAATTAATTTTGATAACCCTATCAACGTGTCTGTCTTTTCTTGGTTGCTTACTTTGGACACATTAGCTACCATATCTAATATGTTTATCAGAAAGATAGAAAGATCGCTGCATATGTACCTTGTACACAAGACTAAAAAAAAGTGTATATAGTCTCGTGAGTTTAACTCAATTGGTAGCGACAATGATGTAAAGTCTGGGGTTCAAACACCGACCACCACCACAAAAAAAAAAGTGTATATATATATAGTCACACGACTAAATATATAGTGGTTAGACACATATGCAAATAGTAGTGCTTAACTCTTGTATATGAGTCGGGAGTTGGAGCTAAGGCCCTTAAGATTAACAAATTTAACGGATGAGATTTGAACTTTTACTCACCACGTTATATTAGGTTAAAAGACCAATTTTATAGCAAACATCAACATCAGACTTATGAAGAAATTGATGCTTTGAGTAAAATGTTGTCGCTTGAGAAAATTAAATCCAAAAGGTCTGTTAAGTTTAACATGCCGTCAAGAGGAAAATATTCAGAGAAACCATCAAAATATTGATCCATCCACATTGCAGTGTTGTTTATTCAAATAAAGGAGTCAATGAGTCATGCTCGTGACCTAAAAAATAGGGCCTAGGTTGGTTTCATGGATCAGCAAATGGACAAGGCAACCTCCTTTGTTTTAACAGAAAACGGTGTCCAACCTTTTCCGAGTGTGACACTAAATCATATCCATATACCGTACACAACTTCACATGCTTCCAAATTTCTTCATAAGGCTCATTCTATGCTTCCATATCACATTTTGTTTAAACAATGCTTCGATATCACATTAAATTGAAATCTAAGATAAACTTGGTTTAGATTACTCATCATTAGTTGAATTTAATTTTGATCCATTAGATGTTGACATGACAAGTTATGTGTAAATTCTAGGAGGTCATGACCTCTACAACAAGAGGTGTCAAATGGACTGGTCTGGTCCAACCCGACCCGAAGGGCCTAATTGTGTAAATGGGACAGTCTGACCCAATCCATTTATAATTGGCCGTAAATTCTTGAGCCTGCGGCATGTGTGGGCCAAGGCCAGCTGGCCCATTTTAGTTTTCTTTTTTTTTTATTTATTCACTCTTTTTATGTATTTTTTTATATATTAGTTACTTACAACTATCTTTTTGTCTTTTTTTTTTGCAAAAACTATCTTTTTGTTAAAATATGATTTGATGGTCATAAAAATGTAAATAATTTTTACATTAACATTGAATATTAATTAAACTCTAGATTATTCAATATTAATTAAACTCTAGATTATTCATTCTATTGAATCAAATTAAGAATTTATAAAATTTAGAATTTGAAAACTTTGACCTAAATTCATTCATTTTTATTAAGTTTACTTATTTAAATATATTTGTATTAATAAATTTTAAATTAGTTGATAATTTTTTCAAAAAGTGTTTTTTAACAAACAAAAAAAAAATAAAAAAAATGTTATTCTCCCAACAAGTTTTGCTCACTCCCAACCAAACTTTCGAAAATGCCCCCAACGTGAGCTAAGTCACACATATGTTAAACCAGCGTGAGTTAAGTCACACTGAAGGTCGGCATGAATTAACTCACGATGCGTGACCTTTTAAAGGTCAGACAGCAGTTCATTTCCTCTTTCACATCTAAAATCTCCAAAATCTCTCTCAAATCACACAAATTCAAAATTCCTTCAATTTCAAATCAAACAACCCTCCAATAACTAGTAAGTTTTCATAATCAAACACCATTAACCATTTATGTTTATATCTTAGATTTTTCCTCCTAAATTAGAATATTTTTAGTTTTAGGGTTTGTTTAAATTTTGATTTTTTTGGCAAGAAATGATACAATGTTTACATGTAAATGACTTATATTGCTTAATTGTTTAGATGTTTGCAAGTTTATGTTGTAGTTATGAGTTTTAGGGTTTATGTATAATTTGCACTCCAAGCGTTTGATGAAATGTTTGAATGAGTTTTTCATTGATTGTTTAATTTCTTATGGTGTAGATCTGAAACAATGGACAATTTGTTCAAAGCTCAAGTACGTTTCAATAGTGGAAACCCTCATTTGCTCAAAGTCTAGGTCGATGTCACGTTAAAGGAAATGAAGGATCAACTGCACAAAATCAATCAAGGACTCAACCCCGGAGACATAAGGAGGGTGGAGGATCTTCAGTATGCACGTCCCGGTTATTTGCAGACTGGAAAGATAATGCTAACAGACGATTACTGCGTGAGGAGTATGTTCTCCAGATATTATCATGAACGCATGTTCCTGAGGATTGAGATGGAAGTTACGTTGCTGAGATCTCCTGAAGATATTGTCAAAAGTTTGATTATGGCACAAGATTATGTTTAGGTAGCATCATTATTATGTAGTGTCTTTATTTTGTTGGAATTTAAGTTTAATTGTTGTTACTTTGCTGACTATGTCGGCATTAAAGTGTCTTATACTTAGGGTTGAGATTTGCAGATTCTTTGAAAAGTCAAAGAATGAAGAGAACACAACATGTATTTTACCGAATCAACTTTATATGTTTTCACATCGAATTCCTTTGTATATGATAAGTGGGGCGTAAGAGAATGCACCTCATTCCTTTACGTCCCTACTCATCCTATACGAAGGGATTCGATGTGAGGACTTATATAGTTGATTTGCTAGAATAAATGTGTTGTGTTCTCTTCATTCTTTTGAATTTTCAAAGGACGCTGTAAATCTCTCCTCTAAATATAAGACACTTCAATGCCGATATTTTTCGCAAACTTTCAACGATATAATTTAAATCCAACATCATGATGATACCATATATATTTAGGGAGAATGCAATGTAATGTACATGAAATTAAAACTAAATAAAATTGTGTATTTTTTGAATTGATTTTGTGTACTTGTGCCACTTTATTCGAATTTATTCAATACGCAACGTTATTCGAATTCATGTTGGGTTTAATTAGTTTTCCAAGACATTATATTTTTTAGATGTCAAAATCATAAAATAAATGTAAATATAAACAAAAATAAATAAAAGAACAAAGTTGATACACATAAAATCTCATTTTATTATTATATCAATACATTTACAATAAGGTATACTTCTTGTCTAGGGAATGGGGATTGGGGTAAAACTACATCTGCTAGTGGGGTAAAGTTAAACCTCTTGGCTAAAACTCCTTGGGTAAGGCTAAACATGTAGTGGGGTAAAACTAAACCTGTTTCAGAAGAAGATGGAGGTTTGGAGAAATAGATGGTGGGGGAGAAGAGGACTGAGGTAAGGTATGTTTCTTGGCTAACAAACCGCACTTCTTCGCAGTGTGTTGCCATCTCCATTGACCGTTCATACAATCCCTAAAATTTTCAAAGAGACCTCTTTGTATGAAAGGTTAACGATGAAAAAACATTGTTGTTATAGAAGGAAGAGGAGGAGAGAGTGAGGAAGAGAGAGAGTGTGAGATGATGGTGTGAAAAATGGTGAAGGTTAGATGGGTATTTATAGGGGTAATGGTTACATAGGTTAGAACTACATTAAATGTAGTAAAAACAAACATGTAAAAACGTGTTAACACGTGTAAAATCAAGTTTGAATAATTTACCACCGTCCAAAAAACGTGTTTTATGTACTCAGACCATCGGTCAAAGCAACGTGAGTTAAGTCACGCCACCGGCCAAAGAAACGTGATTTAAGACACGTTGGCTTATAACATGCGTGAGTTAACTCACACTGAAAGTACCTAGCGTGACTTAAGTCATGCGAGGGTACTTTCGTCCATTCAGTTGGAAGGGAGTGTTTTTTGTTGGGAGATGAGCATTTTCAAAAATCAAATGGAAATATTGATAATGGACCGGTACGGAGCTCGATAGGTCAGCCCAGCCCGACCCCCTTTATTATATGGGTCAAATGGGCTTGGTTTAAAAAAACAAGAAATCTGCTCTTTACCCAACATAAATTGCTCACTCCTAACTAAAAAGACAAAATTACTCCTGCGCGAGTCAGCCCACGGTGTGTGAGTTAACTCACGCACCTTATACTTCATGTGTGACATAACTCACGCCGCTTGAATTAACTCACGCTAGTTTTGAAAGTGAATATATAACTCATCTGAAATGTTCAAAAGTGGATATGTGAGTTAATGTTTTTTGCACATATCATCATTCATGTCCAACGTCCATGCTTTTATATGTTTTTTTGTCTACAAGAACAAAAAGACTTGGACAAAACAAGCCACGTGTTATTGGACATATATAATTGTTGCAGCACGTGGAAAAGTGGAAGACAATATGTGCTAAGGAACCAATAAGAAGAAGGCAATATAATTGTTGCAGCACTTGAATAGTTTGCTACAAAATTGGAATTTCAGTGCGTGTTCATACAGAAAATCGAAAAGAAAACCAGCATGAGTTAATTCACGTTGGGGTTCAGTGTGAGTTAATGTGTTGTTGTGTAATCAAATAAGAGAAAACATGTATTTCCAATTTAATGGAAAAACATGGTGTCCTCGTAATCTTAGTTTAGTTGGTAGGGACAATGTATAATATATGTAAAAATGAAAAAACATGGTGGGTCAATGCTTTGACGGGCCAATCAAAATCTGTCGAGATGTTATGTTAAGGAGGGTTCAAACCCCGACGACCACAAAAAATGAAAAAACATGATGGGTCAATGCTTTGACGGACCAAACAAAATCTGTCGAGATGTTATGTTAAGGAACTTCTCATGCCATATATCACTTCTCACATATTTTATATCCTAAAAATAACATTTTTTTAAAATTAATTAACAATCAAATTTTGAATTTTTGTTTATGAATTTTAATAAAATAATTTATTACCATTTTTTTAAGGAAAATAATTTATTACCATTTAAAAGTATGTAATTTAGATTTTCTTATTATTTTTTATGTTCCTAAATACATGTCGTAGTTTGACTATATGCATTAACATTATCTCCTTTGACTTTATTTTTTATTAATATAAAAAACAATATTTTTATGAAGTAAACTTTTTTTAAAAGGTTAAGAAGTCAAACTTGCACACCGATATTGACACCAAGAAATAAAAAAAAAACATATGTTAGTATGTAAAATGTTCTTCGATTTGTCTCAATGAATATTTTCAAAATATCAATTTTCTATAATTTTTTATTATAGATAATTAAATATATTGATTGTATAAATTGTGCATTGACAAATATAAAGTGATCAATTGCGATATGTATTTTTATTTATAAAAAATTACGATATGTATTTAAGAGCGGAGAGTAGCTAATTTAAAAACAACTTTTTTATCTAAAAAAAAATGTTTTTTTCTTTACTCTCAAAAACATCTAGTAGTACCTTGTTTTGTTTCAAAAGAGACTATCTATATATTTGAGGAATTACAATGATTCTTGAGTGTTTTTTTTTTATATATATCAGATGATGTTGATCACTAGTGCTAAGAAGAATGTGCATGCTTCTTTGTCTGCTTTGTCATTCTAATCTTGAGTTAGTTGTTGATGACTTTGTGGTGCTTTGTCAACAATGGAAGAATTCAAACTCTATCTAGGACAATAGTCTTCTCTTGGCAACGGCTTTTGAGAAGGATGTTTACTAGATTAAACATAAATCAAAGAATAGTCATTATTATATATGTAAGTGTGACTCATTATGCACTAATCATAATTACATCTTTTTTCGGGTGTGAATTTGCATTCACAATTTGGTATATAAGGTGTCGAGTTGGCTCATTTGTTGTTGAATAAAAATGGAGTTACGTATTTTTTTTTTTTTAAGAGGCAAAATTAATGAAGCTTTTATTAAATTGAAATGCATCAAAAGCTCATTGGGAACACCTCAAACAACATAAAGACACTAGAAAAACTCTAAAAAAAATAAAGGATTGTAGAGTGCTGATACTATCAAATTAATTCCTCCTAGACAAACCACGGCAAAGCTTGAGCAACAGAGAGAGAACTCCAATATAGAAGAAAACTAAACCTCAACCAAGGGACAAACTTCAGCTGAACAAACTGAAAGATTGACCAATGATCGAATAAAATTAAGTAGCTTAAGATCTCGCTCCATGCCACTGACGAGCAACTGGACAATGGACAATCGAAGATAACGCGAAAAATATCTTCAACATAACCGGAGCTAAACGGACAAAGGTTTTGAGATACAACCAAGATACCTTCTTTTGCATGATCCACTTTCATCTATTAACCACTACATCAAACACAACAAAAAAATAACTCTTCAAAGACATTTTTGCTAGTTAACCATGAGAACTTTAACCTCATCACAAGGACAAGAGCACCAAGTTGAAGATAGTGAACCGAAATGCCGACCAACACAAGTGATGAATTTTGTATCAATAAATATACAACGATCCCACAATAGCTAACGAACTAAGAGCTGCAAGGTTGAATATTTTGCTAGAAAATTGGTGGATCTTGATCTTTTAAAAAATTTATTTAACTTTTTTTTATGGAAAGGGAAGAATGTACGCTTTTAATATTGATGTTGAATATGAGAAACTCTCTTCGTTTTGTAAATCTTAACAAATAATCGGTCATTCATTGGACAACCATCGTCAACATAATTGGAGTGAAGAAAAACTTGTTTGGAAGATACTAGGCAGAATATTAGTGCTAAACATATCCCCGGAAAATTATATATAATGATCCACACAAGTTTTAGCAATAATATTTTGCCCAGTATCTTTCAAACAAGTTTTTCTTTCCTACTAAAGACTATGGCGGGTGATATATAATACTAAACCAGAATCATCTAGACCTCAGATTAATAATGATATATAATACTCAGGTTAAAATCCTTGATGAGGAAGTGGCATTACCAAGTATCACTGCTGAAACAGATTATGAGCAGGTTTTGGTATAGGTACATGATACAAATTTGGAAGAGAATCAAACCAAGAAACAAGCAGATGAACGATAGGGTAATACATATCGAGTTAAGAAAATATTTATATCAAGCTGAATCTTAAGTGTTGAACTAATCCTTGTCGAGTATGTGAGTTTGACTCGACTCATTTTAGCCCTAGCATACTCAACAACCTTTCTTTTTTCTCACAACACAGTCTCCTAATCATGATCAAACCATAACAAGAACTCTAAGCAAAAGTATTTTATATAACCAAGAAATAAAGTAATTTGCAAGCCAAGTTAAGTTCCCATTACACCACTCTATAGGAGGAAAATGTTTCTATCCAAAGAAACTTACAAATTCTGAATTATATCTACAAGAGATCTATAAGTACCAAAAACAGCAATAGCAACACCCATTACAATTATTGAATAGTTAATAACCATTTCACAACCAAATCTCTTGTATGATCCTGAAATCTTCAAGTAGCAAATTGATGGCACTAAAATTGAAGCTGAGACACTTAACAATGCTCCAACAAGTGACATAAGGTATCCAAATAAGGGAATGGTCACAGCTATAGTAAGAGAACCTACTAATAAAGATGTACTAATAATCATATGTGTGACCCTTTTGTTGTAATAATTGCATGAAACCTTCATTTTTATAGCATTTATAACTGGAGTAAGCATTAATGCATATTTTGCTATTGGATTGACTAAGGTAGTATATATTGCCACTCTTGAACTCAACTTTCCTGTTTGGAGGTTTAATGTTACCTGTGATTCAACTTGTTCTCCAAACATTAAGTACCCTAGAATTGCTGCTGCTGCATAGCCAAATGTGCATGCTAAAAAGCTTGCAGATAGGACCTGCCAAAACAAAAGAAACGGCTTAGTTACACGCTATGAAGCACGCGGGATACGGACATTGACACGCCGACACAGCTAATAATTTGAAAAAATCATATAATTCAGTGTAATTACAAGTGTCGGTGCTTACACTCCTAATCCGAGAAGTGTCCGAGCTTACACGGCTATAGCATAAGATCTTTCAAACACTAGTAGATAAGCTCATTAAATCAAATGAAGTAACTGAAACAGCTCGGTACTTACACTGTAGAATCGACTTTTGTCCCTCATAGAATTGTAGAGAGTAGGAAGAATTGGATGAGCACTATAACAAAAGGCAAACAAACTAACAGCAGAAGGTATTCCACTCCATCTAAAAACCCTTCCTTTTCCATGAAACCCTGTTCCATCAATTGCACCGTTCCACAACAAAGAAACGATGAAGATCGAAGAAGCTAAAGCGCCGCCAGCAGAAACATAAGACAACAAACTCATGTCCTCTAACAAAACAGTAGGCAAAATAACAAGAGCAGTAACCATAGTAAACATTGTTGTCCCACCAATTGTTAATCCTGCTAGGTGAATTTGCACGTTCGGTACTAGTTTGTTAAGGTTGTCTCCTTCTAAAATAAGAAAACCTGTTACAGCAAGATAGAGTTCAGAATTCATGATGATTGATACCATTAATCTCCCTTTGGGTCCAAATGCATGTTGACCTATGTCTGGAAAGGTTCTGATATTAAGGTCCATGTCCATGCATTTTTTGACCAATGTGCCTGTGTAACAACATGCTATGGCTATTGTAAATAGTAGCAATATGCTTAACCATCCTCCAGATGCTAGTGCATATGGTATTGAGACAATACCAACTCCTGAAATTAGAGAAGAATCAAACTCAGTAACATGCTAATTAATGTCTTTCAACATTTATTTTTTAGTTTTATTTTGTTCTTCAATTGAATAAATAAAATGTTTAATTGTTGCGTAATCAGTTGGTAATGCAACGACGTTGATATGCAGAGGTCTGAGTTTGAACCTGAGATTCTCCATTTCTTCACATGTAAAATGTGTGAGTCTATCGACTAAACTATTTGACCAAACAAAATGTTTGACTGTAATTTTCCTATGGAGAACTATGTTTACACTAACAAAATGGGCACCATTGGATCATGAAAAATTGAATAATATATTTAAAAAAGTTACTTATTTTATGTGGTATAACAACACATGATTGAATGAGGTCAAAAGAAATGTGCACTTTAATAATTGATAACGATTAAGTTCAACTTTTAGGTTTTAAATTATTTAAATTGAAATTTAGTTATTAAATATAGTCGCTAGGATGGAGAAAAACAGTGCCCATATGTATTGACATACAAAATGTTGTATCATTCACATATCGTTATCTCTACAGCCTTGAAAGCAATATCTCAGTCATCATTTGGATACATTGGAATATTATACACAAATAGTTTCAAATGAATGCAGACAAGGTGAAAATCAGAGTAGGAATCAAATAGAATAAAATAAATATATTCACGTGTATTCTTTAGTAAGACTCTTGATTATATTAATTATGTTTAAGGCCAATGACAAGAATAGAATGACCTCCACCTCTCACAAAAAAAAAAAATAGAATGACCATGTCGGACTTTAAAAATTTAAGCCAATTTCCCTCTCCAAAATATTTACTTTTTACAATGGATTGAAATAGGGCTCCAATGAGGTGTCAAATTGGTTGGTCCAATCCACCTTGTCCTCGTTCAACTGACAACTTAAAAAGGCGGTCATGTCAGACTAACCCATGGTTCTATTAAGCTACAAATTTAGGTGGTCAAATCCAATATTAAGCACACCGTGTTATGAATGGTTGGGTCAATCTAGCACGATTGTTTTTAGATCTATAATCAAGGAGGTTAGACTAGACTAAAATCCAAGTGCATCGAGTCAACTCGATGGATCGGGAAAAATTTGATTGCTCTACCAACTAAATAGATAACATTAACTTAATATGTTTTTTCTTGCCAAACTTCATTAGGTTGAATACAAATACTCTAATACCCCTAAGTCGTGGAAATTGTATAATCTATCCATGTAAAATACTAATTAAACCTCCTTCTTCCAACAATAACACCATTTATAAAAACAACCGATTTATTTAGACCACTTACAATGTGGATTATTAAAATCCACTAAAAAAAAATCACTGAAACAAATGTTTTACTCTATTCGTAATTACAACTTCCTTCACGGGTCCCATGAGTTTAATTTTGTCCTAAAAGACAAATGTGGAAAAGTTGAAATAATTTTTTTGAAAAATCAAAAAATTACACCTATTACGGGAAGGATCTAGATACTCACATCAGTCTTGGCATATTCCCTCAAAAATACATCATCTCATCACATTTATAACAAAAAACAATTTTTATTTTTATTTTTATTGAATAACAAATGTATTTGGTCTAAAAATGTGACCAAATACATTAGATATTCAATAAACCTAAAAAATAATCTTTAATTTTTAATTTTTTAATTGTGACAGAATAGAATAAATAAAATAGTCTTGGCATATCTTACTTGAGTTGCGGAATAAGATTGATTAAGAAAATTTGCGGAATAAGATTGATTAAGAAAATCAACCAAATTAAGACATGTACTTATAAGGTTTGACTGCCTCAATAAAAACAACAAGGTTGACCGAATAAAATAACAAATTCAAAATGCATGTAGCACATGTGTTGGGCATAATTCTTCATTTGCTAGTAAATCATCTTCTTTTTTTTTTTACCAAAAGTAAATCATCTATTTAATTTATGAAATTGTAAAGCAATTGTTTGATTGAGAATTTTTAATTTAGATATGATTTGATGTTTTGTAAATAGTTCACAATTTTCCTCTTCATAGTTTAATTGTAGCTTGATTGATATCAATTCAACAAAAATATGATAAAACGAATATATCACTATTTTTAGTACTATTTTGTCAAAGTGATATTAATCAAACCATCATATCAATCACAAGGACGCGGAAAATCGTGAGTTTATTCATGAAATCGTCGATCATTTTTTAAATTTCAAATGATTTTTAAGTATCACGGGTGGCCCGCCTTAAAACCCACATTGAGAATGGAAACCAAAAAATAAAAGACACAGGAAAGCAAGAATCAAGAAGAACAAATTAAGGGCACAAGATATATAATAACATGGAGAAGATAAGAGTGATTCTTGATTATGAGAAGCAATAAAAAAGAGAGGGCAAGAAAGGAACCTGAGATAGCATTAACTAGATGGAAGCAAGTCTTGAATGAAGAAGCGTTACCAACATGAACCATGTGGTATTGATCCTTATTTTTTGACACCACCCCATTTGTATCATTCACTTGGTAAACTTTTTCATCAACCAAAAATGGTACTTCAATGGAGGAACGTCGATCACCTTGCTCAGCAGCCATTGCCATGTACACTCGAGAAGATGAATGCGTCTTGCAATTTGTGACTGCTTAATAGACAATTGCACTTTACCTCTGTTTTATAGTGAGTCCACACACGTGGTTCCTTTCTCTTTTTCCCCACTCCTAATTTAATATTATCAACTAACAAGAAATTTTATTTTTTTCAATGAGTGTAGTTTAGTTGATAAGAATAAGAGGAGTGTTGGAAGTTCGAATTCTGGTTCCTGCATATAATAACGTATGTCTCTGCCAATTGAGTTATACTCACAGGGACGGATAAATATCTAGTTATTTTACAATAAATATTATTTGTACTAGCAGAGTGTCTGTCTATCCATCTTTTTATTGTGTTAATGCGTTTAAATTATAACTAAAATGTTTTATGAATTTTTGATTTTGATTGAAATTATATGTGTAGATGTTTGTGACTTTTAAATAGTAATAAACTATGTTTACCTTTTACCAATAATATAACATATATAATAAAAGTTCTTATCTTTTTCAAACAGCAACAATATAGCATTCTTAAAAACAAATTTGTTTAAACGTATAACTGAAATAATGAAAAATTCCACCTAAAAAAATTATGTATTAAAAATGAAGAACCAATAACAAAATAATTTGATTTGATTTGACTGGTGGTTGTGTCTCATCTTCAATTTGCCGATGACACGTTATTGTTAAGGGCTAAAAGTTGGGCCAATGTATGTACCCTTCGGGCGGTTCTTGTTATTTTTTAGGCTTTGTCGGGTGTGAAGGTGAATTTCAATAAGAGTATGTTAGTCGGGGTCAATATTTCTTCATCTTGGTTAAGTGTGGTCGCATTTGTGCTGAATTGTAAAGTAGGTAAAGTGTCTTTCATGTATTTGGGCCTGTCTATTGGGGATAATCCCCAGAGATTGAGTTTTTGGGAACCTATTGTGAATCGTATCAAATCTAGACTGTCAGATTGGAATAGTCACTTTCTCTCGTTTGGCGGTCGCTTGGTGCTACTAAAATCTGTCTTGACTTCTCTGCCTGTCTATGCTCTTTCCTTCTTCAAGGTTTCATCAGGTATAATCTCTTCCATAGAATCTCTTTTGAATAAATTTTTTTGGGGGTGGGAGTGAGGATCATAAGAAAATTTCTTAGATAGCATGGAATAATGTTTGTTTACAAAAGGAGTATGGAGGGTTAGACAGTTGAAGGAATTTAATTTGGCTTTACTGGGTAAATGATGTTGGAGGATGTTAGTAGATAGAGGAGGTTTTTAATATAGGGTTTTAGTCGCCTGTTATGGCAAAGTAAGCGGGAGGTGGGAAGGTTGAGGGATGGGGTCGGTGGGGTGGGAGGTGGTTGGTTTGACGAGTGCGTGTCCAGAAAGGTGGGGGACGGAGTTGACACGCTTTTTTGGTATGATGGATGGTTTAGGCTGTTGGAACAAAATGTGTTTAACATACATTACCCTTAGAGTTTTGATGATAACAAGGTATTAAAAAGTTGTCAATTGGATATGCTAATATTTGTTCAAGTGTACAGGACCATAGACAAAGTTTGATATATTATAAGGTTCTGAAAGAACAAAAGAGAGAGTAAAGGAATCAACAAGATTAAAGCTTGAAGCATCTGAAGAAAAGTGCTCCTGAAGTGATGACGTCATCAGAAGCAAGTTCATCAGAAGCATTTCATCAGAAGCCATATCACCAGAAGCTGAAGTTCATCAGGAGATGGTAGACTAAAAGCTTCAAAGGCTGGGTAATGGATTTAATCTTGTCCAGCATTGCAGAAGACTCAAAGAGTGTAACAACGGCCTTTGTGAGAGAATTTTAAAGCATTGGATGCTTGTTCTATCAAGAGCGTTGACAAAGGACAATTGTACGAATTGTACAACCGCTTTCTCCACTACTATGTTCGTGTCTCTGCAACAAGACAAGAATAACAGTTATGCCTGCAGTAATGTTCCTTCCAACTAGGAAGGCATTTGAAATTGATCCTTCACAGGATAATAACAATATCAAGCAAAAGATCATTGGTGATTTTGAACAAGCTTCAAACGACTCTTTAATGTGCTGGCAATTTTCCAACGTATCTTTCACACCTCTATATAAAGGAGTGAAGACCTGCTAGTTGGATATGCAGACACACACAAAATTAAGACTCATACAACAATTCACAAAGTGTCAAACTCTGTTATTGCACTACATCTAAAGTCACTTAGAATTTCTTATCAAAGTTCATATCTTAGAAATTCTAGACTCTTAAGAGTCTGTATCTAATTTGTATTGTGAACAAACTTCTTTGTAATTCTGTTTGTTTAAGAAGTCTCTTGCTTGTGTGCTTGAGCAATAGAAGTCTCTAGCAAATGTGCTTGAGCATTGGAAGTCTCTTGACTGTGTTCAGGAGCATAGGAAATCTCTTGTAGTTGTGCTTGAGTAATTTGAAGTTTCGTGCTAGTTGTAGCATTGAGCAGTTGTAATTTGATATTACATTGTTACTGAACTCTCCTTGAAAGTGCAAGGGGGACAGGACTACTTCCGGTTTGTGGAAGAAACCTGTATAATTGCTTTGTGTCTTTCTTCTCTCTCTCTGTTTATCCGCTGCATTTAGATTCTGATTATCACTTCAGAAGCTGAACTCTATCTGCTTTTGAACAGTGACTTCAGTAGGAGAAAACGAAGAAAAAGTAAACACAATTCAACCCCCCCC
>Ga0228711_1001419_pt1 | contig 35045 bp, 17 predicted proteins | sample MedpolnodulmetaG_2_FD_177996 | JGI IMG/M metagenome (GOLD analysis project Ga0228711, IMG submission 177996) | Root nodule microbial communities from Medicago polymorpha collected in Santa Monica, California, United States - brown nodules | ecosystem: Host-associated > Plants > Roots > Nodule... | reverse complement strand
TTTATTAAAAAAAAAAAAAAAAAAACCTAGTACTCCTATAGTCCCATTAATGAATTTTGCTTATACCGAAAATCTTACTTCTAAATTTATAATTTTTTATTGGAACATTTACATTTTAATCTGAAATCTAATAATTTGGAACAATCAGAGTCATTTTTCTATCTATACTTTTATTTAGTTATCCAATTTAATCTCTTTAAGATTAGCATAAATTAATGGCTCGAATATTATTAAGTGTGAAAAGTTTCAATTAAAGATAAAAATAGAGTGATGCATGTACACAATTCTCTGAACTACTTTTACTAATGAAGGTAACTAGTGATTACGATTTATTGACAATTTGACATCACAAGTATTAGTGGCTAGTTTTTGGTGCAGCTAGAAATTCAATGAAATTCTATTTTAAGGGGTTTGCTGCTGCTAGATTCATTTTCGTTTTTGTATCAAAATGGTATTGATATTTGACATGGGATTTTTTCTTTTCTTTTTGTCATTATCACTAATTCTTAGCAATTTGCATCATCAATGACTCTAGTTTTCACTTTTGACCTACTCATTACTACTGTCATGTGATGCTAGCCTGTACTGTTGTTATTATTATTATTATTAATAATGTAATCTGAAAAATAAAAGAAAATTGAACAATAAAGTGGAATAAATTAGGCCATTTGATCTCAATACTTTTATTGTTAATTATTTTGATTAAATAAGTTTTTAATCCTTATAAACATGTTATATTTCATTTTTTGTCCTTCTATAATTTGTTTTTAAATAATATTTCTTTAAATGTTTTCCGTCAACATTATGAAAGAATGTGTAGAATATTATAAAATCTCTTCAACAAAACTTTAGAATTTTTTGATAAAGAATTAATTAAATATGATTTTGAAGCGCCAAAATTTTAAACATTCATATCTAATTTATCCCTCACTAAAATATAAAAATTTTGTAAGAAATATTTTTAAAATGCCAAAAATATGGCTGTAAAAGTCATTTAAACCTTAAAATGATACGTATGAATTGACTTAAAAATAGTTAAAAATGTTGACAAAAATATTTAAAGACTAGCTTTTTTTTCTTTTTTTGAGGAAATAAAGACTAATTGTTTAAAAGCAAATTTTATAAAGATTAAAACTAAAATATGATATATTTATAGAAATCAAAGACCTATTCAGCCCTATTACTTTTATATGTACTGTATCCTAGATCAAATAATTTACTCCCTTCAAAGATGCATACCTCTTCAAATCCAATCATCTTCCTATCCTCCATTGGGCCAAAACAATTTGGCATAAAGACATTCCTCCCTCAAAATCTATGGTGGTCTGGAGGTTGATGCACGATGAAATGCCTATGGATGAGAATCTCATGAGTAGAGGTTGTTGCTTATGGGTAGCACTTGGGTGACATTGTGGTTGGTGACATTGGCCAACCACAATGCCACAAGTGTCTTTCTTCTTTCTCTTTGATAATATTTTTTTTGTTTCTTTATACACGTGTGACATTGTAGTTGGTCAATGTCACCAACCACAATGTCACCCAAGTATTATCCGTTGCTTTCCTTAGCTTTGCAATCTTTGTTATAATAGTCAGGAAACCTCTTTTCATCTCTTTTTTGATTGTCCCTATGCAATTAAAATTTGGACCTGGCTTTCAGCAACTATCAATATTAACCTTCATTTCAACAACGTTGAGGAAATCTGGCAGCTATGTGATAGAAGATGGACCCCCAAATGTAAAATTGCCATTAAAGCTGCTATTGTTAATATTATTGCAACTATTTGGTTTGCAAGAAACCAGGCTAGATTCAACAACAAAAATATTCAGTGGAAATCAGATTCATCTTTGGTGGTTCTAGCTTTTAAGAATGTTGCCGTGGTTCCTTGGACTCTGAAAAAATATATGGTTAAATTGCTTAAAGATTACCTCTCAAATGAATTTTGTAGTTTCTCATATTTACAGAGAGAGTAACCACTGTGCAGACAGGTTGGCCAACTTTAGCTTATCTATTCAGGGTATCTCTTTTTGGTACCGTGTTTCCGTTGTTATTTCCTTTTGAGGGCTTCCTAGTTTTAGATTTGTTTCCTTTCGAGGATTTTGACATAGTCCCTCCTCCTTTGTTGTTCTTTTATGAGATTTGGTGGTTTGTAGGCTTCTCTACAACCACTTTTGCTTAAAAAAAAAAAATAATAATAATTTACTCCCTTATCAGAGAGAGGCTCTTATTACTATCATTCCCTTAACCATACTTAATGTCTCTGTAGTTACCAAAACTACAAAAAAGAGCACCATTCTTATTCCGCATCCACCTGATTCACTGTACACAAGCTTCTCCTACTAATGAGAAAAAAGTTGGCTCTAACACCATTATCATTTACTCTAACGGAATTTTCAACTCTTTAGAGAAGACTTTGGAAATATCCTAACAAGACATACCATTAAATATTCCAATCTATCATATTATCATTCCAACCAAAAAGGTTAATATAGGTATCGATGGAGTGGATTTGGATCATGTAAATTGTATTAACATGCAATCAGTCATATAAATAATTTGTCCATTTATTTTCCCACCTTGTTAGTTTCTAACATTAAAACATCCTTTAAAACCCTCCAAACACATCAAAAGACCGTTAGAAGCTCTCAATTTCTTTGATTTTACAATTCAAAATAGAGTGCGCGAGAAGAGAGAATGAAAGAAAAAAAAATCTCGAACTAATTCAAGGAATGGTGTCTCTGGTTAATTAGAAAAAAAGGACATGCGGTGTAAACTAATTTTACAGCGACGTCCATTAAAAATAAAACATTTGATAAATATCTTTAAAAGATACTTACACAACATCCATACATGGCAAGATGATTGGTTCCATTCACATTGGATGCTGGTGTAAAAATATTTTACACCGTCGGTGCAAAGTCATTAACCACCTTAAATAAATACATTCAAATAAATTTAAAAAAAAAAAAGAATGCCCAATATAAAATGAATTTATTAATTTATTATTACTTGTACATATTTATTTATTTTGAGTAAATGTGTACATATTTATTAAACATTGGAAGAAGGAGGAATTCTTTCATGGTCACAAGACCAAATCAAAAGTGTTTGGACACACACATAAAAAGATAGTCTTAAAAATATTCAATTATTTTTTTATCAATTTCCTTTTTATTATTAAAAAAATATTTCTTTATGTGTGTGTGACCAAACACTTTTTATTTAGTCATGTGACCATATTAGAATTTATGTCGAAGAAGATCTTGGAATATTTATTTAGTTTGGTGTTCATAAGTGATGTTTTCCTCATATAGTTTGGCGCCAGTTACACGTCTATCTTTCTCTTTGCTCTATTTGTGTTACACACCAATGTCTGATTCTTTTTCTATTTCCATGTTTTTATAGTATCTCATTACAACACTCTTTCTCTCTCTTTTTTCTCCACTCACTCAAATAAAACACACTTTTTCTCTTTTCTTTCTTCTCTAAGTACTAACACATAACAAGAAAGAACAACGTTTTCTTAGTTTTTGTTCTGTTTGTTTTGTTTTTCATCTCTTGTTTGTAATGGCTAGTGTTTCTAGCAGAACTCGTAGCAAAAATGTTCCATTGTTCCGTTGTCTTCCGAAAAAATCGAAGCGGCTAAGAAAGAGTTATGAAGATGATATGGGTTTGGATCACTATGTTTCTCGTTGTAAGAAAATGAAGGTAAAAAGAGAAACTTTTGTTCTTCCTAAGAATGTTAAGGTTATTTCCATTGATGATGATGATGATGTGGAGATGTTTGATTCTAAAGATGGAAGCTTTGTTGAGAACAAATGTGGTTTGGATGAAGATAATCCGATTTCAATAGGTTCAGATGAGTATGATGAGAGTGATGAAGAACATTCTGTTGGTTTTGGTGCTGATAATGAAGAAGAAGAAGAAGAAGAAGGTGTTGATGTTAAAGAGGAAGTAAAGAATGATGAAAGTAAAGGAAGTGGCGAGTATGATGATAAAGTTAAAAACTTTGTTGATTTGGATAATTCTGCAGAGAGTGGTGATGATTCTGATTCTGTTTCTGATGAGAGTGAGGATGATGATTCGGACGATGGAGATTTTGATGTTGATAAGGTGAATGACATGGATGATGATAGTTCTTCTGGCTCTCCTTACGATGATGACGAGGAGGAGGAGGAGGAGGAGGAGGACGAGGACGAGGACGAGGAGAAGGAGAAGAAAAAGGGTGGGAGAAAATACTTGAATGTGGTGGAGGATTTGGTTAGAGAGGTGATGGATAGACAAAGTGGAATCTCTGAGATGAATAATGAGGAGATAAACGTTGAAAATAGTCCATCTTCCACAAAGAATGAGGAGATGAAGGATAATAGTCCTTCTGTGAACAATGGTGAAATGGAGCATTCAGGTTATGGTGAGAAGATGAAGGATAAAAATCCTTCTGTAAACAATGAAGTGGAGCATTCTGATTATGCTAGTGTTGGAACCTCTAATAGCTTTGAGAAGATGAATGGTTCTTTTGTACACAATGATGAAGTGGAGCATTCAGATCCAATAAAGGGTTCTTCTTCTTCTTCAAACCTGAAGGAAACATCTGAGATACAAAAGGAAAAATGTATGCAAAATGTCTCTGATGATGATTTAAATGTGACCAAAGAAAGTGTGAATCTTTGTGGTGATATTGATATTGCAAAAATCAAAGTCAAAGTCGAAGACAATGCAGACACTAATGAATGTGTGAAGGTTGTAGATTCTCATGAAGGTAAGGGAAAATATGGCAAAGGTTTAGATGTTGGAGGAGTTTCTTTGGTTCAAACAAAGGAAGAAGAGATGAAGAATGAACCAGTTGTGTTTGAGTTCAAGTATGATGCCGTTGATCGACGAGAGAGGCAGCCACCACCAGTTCCCGTGGAGACACCCCCATCGATATGGAGCTTTAAAAAGGTGGGAAAAGTGCAAAAGACTAAGGAGGATGAGGAGGAGGAAGTGTTATGGGATGAAATGGAGACTGCTCTTAGAGAATCAAAAGCTGTATCCAAGGTAATCCTCCTCTTTAGGAACATTTAAATTTGAACTTTGCATTTGCATATTAATTTGAACTTTGCATTTAAAACTGGTTCTTAAGCTGATTTTGAACTTAAATTATTTATATGTTTAAACTTTGGTTCTTCTTTTTCATACCAGAATGAAGCATCAGAGGGAAAAAAAGCAAAAAGTGTAAATTTTACCAAAGCCAAATTCAAATCCAATGTCAAATACAATGCCAAACCTAATGACAGTGTGAATGTTGCTGACTGCGATAAGGGAAAGAAAAAATATGTCGAAGGTTTAGGTGTTGGAGGAGTTTCATCGGTTCAAACGAAGCAAGAAAAGATGAAGGAATCAGAGAAAGAGAAAATAATGGAGAACAAAGAAAGGGACAATACAGGTATAGCTAACATCCCTATTGAGAAGAAGGAATCGGATAAAGAGAAAATGATGGAGAACAAAGAAAGGGACTATACCGGTATAGCTAGCATTCCTATTGACAAGAAGAAGGAATCTATTGATAACCATGGTTTCAATCAAAGTGTCAAAAGCCCACATTTTATGCCAGAGGAGTTGCGTTCACTCGAACTCCTTGCTCAATGCTATTGGGAAAGAAAGAATACCATGAACAAAGATTCAATTGTGTTGGAGGTCAATGAAGATTGCGTTGATCGGCAAGATACACGGCCACCACCGGTTCCTGTGGTAGAGACACCCCAATCGTTATGGAGCCTTAAAAAGGTGGAAAAAGTACAAAAGACCAAGGAGGATGAGGAGAATGACGTGTTGTGGGATGAACTGGATACAGCGCTAAGAGAATCTGATGCTGTATCCATGGTAATTCTCCTCTTTAAGAACATTTAAATTTGAACTTTGTATTTTAATTTGTGAACAATAGGACTAGTGCTCAAGCTGATTCTGATTTTTAATTTAAACTGTTTTTATGTTATCAATGAGATTTGTAAAGAGAAATCAGTGACAGCGATTAACATAGTGTTTTACTATCTGCAGATTGGAAATTTAGAGACAAATGAAGCTAGCAGAAGTCCATCATGTTGTTGTGAACACAACATTTTTCTCGATGAAGAGATCGGTGAATTTTGCAAATCATGTGGCGTGGTTATTACTGAGATCAAATATATCTCACCACTAGTGGTAAGCACGGTTTCATGTCGATTTATGTACAATAACTTGGTACTTTTTTATTTTGGTCTTGATTAGTGAAATTTGAACAGACCGCTATTACTGAAATAATTTTGATTTATGATCTCTCGAACCGTTATGCTAAGTACTTAACTATATTTCTATTCTTTTCTTTGTTATCTGCGGAACTATGATTAAAACAGAAATTGATCTGTATGGGATCCAAATAATTTGCATACATAGTGTTTACATTGATACCTTGTAAATTATGGCATCATACTGTAATTTAATCCCAATTCTCTGATTTGATAATGAAATTTGTTTAATCTATGAAGCTTTGGCATAGACACAAATACTTGACACTTCACTGATACGAGACATTGATAACAATTTAACCTTTTTTTGAGGGAATTGATAATAATTTATTGAAAATGACAACTAGGATTACATTTTTTACTGCATAAGCGACAGTTAAAAAATATTGGAGGGAGTAGTTAAGTATTTTTCCATTTATTTGTTTTTTCTCAGGTAGTTTCAAATAAATTTTCTTGCTGTTAGATTTATATTTTGACATCATGCTGATATAAAATTTGATAAGAGGCACTGAATTTTTGCATACTTGTTTTTTACATGACACAGATGGATAGATTTCCCGGTGAAGGTTCAGGAAAAAAAGCATCATTTGATGGAGTAAATGTTTCACATGTTGATGGATCTCAGTTAAATGTTTCTGATAATGATTCGGAGACTAATTTCTCTCGCAATGAAGGCACAGTTTGGGACCTAATTCCTGGTGTGAAACAAAAATTATATCCTCATCAAATAGAAGGCTTTGAATTCATTTGGAAAAACTTGGCAGGACACACTGAGCTTCAAAAGTTAAAGAATGCAGATCCTTGCAGCGAAGGTGGCTGTATTATTTCTCATGCACCTGGAACCGGAAAGACAAGGCTGACCATAGTGTTTCTCAAGGCATATTTGAAAGCCTTTCCCAAATGCTTGCCGATTATTGTCGCTCCTGCTAGTATACTGCTAACTTGGGAGGATGAATTCAAGAAATGGGACATCGGAGTTCCATTTCACAATTTAAGCAATCCCGAGTTATCTGGTAAAGAGCATCCTGATGCGGTTGGAACGTTTGATATGTGTAATACTCAGCATAATGTTCATGAAACGCGGATGGCAAAACTGATTTCGTGGTTCAAAGAAGCAAGCATTCTTGGAATCAGCTACAATTTGTTTGGGAAAAAATGCCAAGATAAGAAAAAGCATGAAAATGTGAATGAGAGAGAAGGAAACTGTGATATGCGAAAGGTTCTACTTAATTCTCCTGGTTTGTTAGTTCTAGACGAAGGACACACACCAAGAAATCAAAGAAGTCATATTTGGAAGGTGTTTTCGAAGCTTCAAACGCAGAAGCGTATCATCCTTTCCGGAACTCCATTCCAGAACAATTTCTGGGAGCTTTACAGCACCTTAAGCTTGGTGAAACCTTCTTTTCCTAACACGATACCGCCTGAGCTTAAAAGTTTTTGCCAAAATCAGGGATATAAATCATCTAAAAAATGGAATTGGGAACCAGCGTTGCTCAACAAAACACGAGACCCTTCTGATGATCAGATTAAGAAGTTTAAATTGCTAATGGATCCCTTTGTGCATGTGCACAAAGGCGCGATCCTTGAAAGTAAGCTTCCCGGGTTAAGGGACTGTTTGGTGACTTTGAAGGCTGGTAGTCTGCAGAATGAAATTCTGAAGAGCATTAAACGTTCTCAGAACACAATATTTAACTTTGAACGTAAGGTAGCATTGACATCCGTCCATCCATCGCTTTTCCTTGAATGTGCTCTTTCAGAAGAAGAAAAATCTGCTCTCGACAAGGATCATCTGGAAAAGATTAGACTGAACCCACATGAAGGTGTCAAAACAAAATTTTTGTTCGAGTTTGTTCGGCTATGTGATGCTTTTCACGAGAAAGTTCTTGTGTTCAGCCAATTCCGTGCTCCTTTACAATTGATTAAAGACCAATTAAACTCCGCTTTTAAATGGTCTGAGGGAAAGGAAGTGCTGGTCATGTCTGGCGAGGATCCTCCAAAGGTCAAGCAATCCGTAATCCACAGCTTCAACGATGAAAATTGCCAAGCAAAGGTTTTACTTGCATCTACAAAAGCTTGTTCGGAGGGAATTAGCTTAGTCGGAGCTTCAAGGGTTGTACTTCTGGATGTTGTATGGAATCCTTCGGTCGAAAGACAAGCTATCAGCCGAGCGTATAGGATTGGTCAGAAAAAAGTGGTATACACATACCATCTGCTCGCTGAAGGGACTACCGAGGAAGAAAAATATGGTAAACAGGCCGAAAAAGACCGGTTATCTGAGCTCGTTTTTTCAGCAAAAAATGCGGCAAATAATGGTGATAAGTCCAAGAGCTCTGCTGTGAACTTCGAAGATAGAGTTCTTGATGAGATGACTAAGCACGAAAAGCTCAAAGGCATATTTGTTAAGTGCGTGGTACTGAGGAAAGAGCGAGACGTGGTCTGAGAGTTTTGGCCGTGGATCCAATGTCACTACTTGCAAAGGTAAGAGTATTTTTGGTGAATCAGATTAAATTAGGAGTTTTGTCTTTGTATTTTGTTAATAATCATGATGAATCAATGATATATTTTAACTGAAGGTTAAACAAAAAACAGAAATGCTCTTACTTTAACCATTTTGATTAGCTCTAACTATCTCTATGTTGCTTTATTCAGATCATGTTTCTGATGTAGCTCTTTATTTGGTTTTGCAGATTCTTCAACATTGGTCACTATACAAAATTTAATACAGACATATTAAATTGTTAAGTAAAGCAATTTCTTTCCTAGGACTTGCAACTTAGGATATATATTACTATCTGTTAAGTAATGTAATTACTTTGCTAACTTTCTATTTTGTTTTTTATTATTAGTACTAAGCAATTAACATCATCAATGAACTATAGTTTTCACCTACTCACTACTACTGTCATGTGATGCTAGCTTGTAGTAACTTGGAAGCAAAACAATTCATTTAGTATTAGCTTTTAATCACTTTGAAAATTAAGAATAATTGCAAGTTCAAATGTATATTTTCTAAATTAATGCAAACCTTGTAGCTAGAACAATATTACCTGTTACAATAACTATTGATTCTTTAGAGAAAATTTTTTCTAAATTAAATTTATTAAAAATCCTATATACAATTTACTATGTTACAAGATCAATTAAATCTATACTACTAATAAAGTGGGTACATGGTTTTTTTTTGGTGCAGCCTATTTTTAATATATCAAAATTACCCTCAAATAATTTTTTAGTCCTTAAATCTATTAATTATGATTCGGTTGACATAAATATGTATTTGTTTAATTTTCAAATTTAAATTGGGTTATGGAATGGAGTAAAGATCCATAATTTTTTAAAGAACACTAATAAACATAATTTTTTTTTGACAAATAAACAGTTATACTTGAATTGCAATAGTTTTTTTAAACAACTTTGATTATGAAGATATTATTAATACGTTGCAACCAAAAAATGTTAGGAAATATTTTTTGAGTTATTATATTATAAGGTAGCAATTGAGTGGACCAACCCTTTAGTCCTCATTCACAGTACTCCATAAGATTCAATATCTTTTTCGATTATTCGATCGGACTTTTTTAATAATTTACCTAACTGAACATACAAAAGTGTGCTATGAAACATACCAATCTATCAGATCAACAGTTCCACCAAAAAGGTAAATATTGGAAGCAAGCAATTGAGTGGATTTAGATAGTGTAAACTGTAACAATATACGGTCAGTTAGTCCAAGCAAAATTGTAACCGGATGATCGGATAGTCCAAATTTTAACCTAGATTCTGATTATTTAAAATATTGAATTTTAAATCTAGATGTTTGATTCCTTAAAAAAAAATCCAAATGTTTGATATTTTTTTAAGATGGTAAAATGAAATATATTAAATCAGAAAAACTTCTCACCTATACAAAGAAGTGTTAGGTTACAACTCAAGTAATTATAATTCGATGTTCAATAAACACAACCTTTAGCTAAACAACGAGACACAACTCCAAGTAAAACACTTAATGAGGTTATTCCACCAATGATGATAATCAAAAATTGTTTTTTTTTCTTCTTCTTTTAACCATCAAAAGGAGAATAGTTTCACTTTACTTAACCAATTTACGTAACACGGCCGAAGCCATCGTAAGGTTTAGTGTGTTCAATAAATATAATAATATATTTTTTACAACTCATGAATCTTTCATCATACATTTTTTTTGTCAAGTAGCTTAGTGGTTAGAGCTCACACAATTTAATTATGGAGAATTGGAGTGTCCTGGGTTTGAACCCCGGCCCCTGCATATAATATGTAAATATCCCCTACCAATTGAGTTAAACTCACGGGCATTCATTCATCATACATTTACCATGTCATTTAATAATATATATGTTTCAATGATGAAGCTGAAGAGTATTTGCTTTTCAGCCGTGCAATCATCGGTTTAACTTCCAGATTTCACTTTCTACTTCATAATTTTATTTTTGTGTCCGTTTGGTTTGGTTTGGCTTTTTTCTACCAAGAAGCAATTCTACAACACCTCCAAAGTGAAAATTGAGTTTTCAATCATGTTTGGTTTGGCTTCTCAAAATTGTTTCTATCCTCCAAAAGCAATTCTGGTTGAAGCTACAATTCCTAACTTTTGAGTTAACTAGAATCAATTCTCCAATAAATTTTATATTTTGATTATTACAACCTATTATTTTCCTTTATTGCCCTTTATCAATTCTCCTTTTTGCTTTGTAATTAATTTGATGAACCAAATTTAATCAGAAAACTTAACAAACCAAATTAGCCCCCGAAAAATATTTATTGTAATGAGTTACCAAGTTTTGGATTTTCCTTTTCGGTGTTTACATTCAGATTTATTGTACTTTTTATTTTACCTTTCTTTTACGCTATATTTTATCATTTTTGGCAATAAACTCTAGTATTATTTAACTTAAATATATTTTATCATAAAATATAAAATATATTAACAAATATTTTTGTAAAAAAATTGGTTTAATGATCGTATTTATTATTTTTTAAATTAATATATAGAAAATTTATTAATTTAAATTAAATAATATATCTACATTTAACATTGATCTACCTACACATTTAACTATGTCCGTTTACTTGTATCTAGCTATGTCCGTTTTAGTAATTATACATTCAAAAGCAATTTTGTCAAAACTATCCAAACAACATTCAGTTTGTTTAATCAATTCTGCATTATTGTATCCAAACATAAATCAATTCTCTCAAAATCAATTTTGTCAGAATCAATTTTATCTAAAACTGAACCAAACACGTTAACAAAGTCGTAAATCAGTTCATGACACAATTCAAATTTTTTGTTACAAAAATCATCCTCTATATAGTTTTTTATTATTAAAAAGTGACTATGTTTTATTAAAAATCCTCCTCTATATCAAGATGTCGCCTATTGTTCTAAAAATATCCAATGCGTTTTTTTTAATTAAAAATATGGTTTTTTTCTACATTTTTCTTACAATTAGTTATTTTTATATAAGAACAAATTTTTATAGTTCTCTCAAAAAGGTAGCAATTGAGTGGACCAACCACATTAGTCCTCATCCACCTCATTCACAAAATGGAACCTATTAAAACCTGGAGAAACTTTTGGTGGACACAAGGATTTGGACCCTCTATTTGGTCACATACATATAAAAAAGGAAAAATAGAAAAAATAATAATTAAATAATAATTAATTTTCAAATGATTATGACATGTCCACTTTTTTATGTGTGACTAAATAGAGAGTTCAAATTCCTGTATCCATTCAAAAATTATTCTTAAAACCTGAATGAATGAGTATACTTTGGTTAAAAGAAAAAGCTATTTTAATGCTAAAAAAAGAGCTGCAACCTAAAAGAAAATTGTTGCAGCCTGCAAGCTATAAATACTGAATAAAGATATGAAGATATGATCCTATATACTATAAAGAAAAAGCGGTAATGATGATTACTTGAGTTAACAAAAAAACAAAACTGATAAAAAATGTTGATCAGAGAAAAATGAACTAATAAGGAAACTTAGGAAAGTAGTAAGAAAAAGAGGTGGAAGAAAAGTAATTGTTAAGGGGTTTGATTTGTATTGTTAGAGAGTTGGAGTACTCTCACACGGTACACAGTACGGTGCATGTTACAATATGTATAATACTGCACCATGCCATATATTTGTATCAAAAAGGTAAATATTGGAAGCAATTGAGTAACTTGGATAGTGTAAAGTTTAACAAATATACGGTCAGCTATACATAGGTGGACTATCCAAGCAAAATTAAGTTAGGTTTAGACATATAAATAAGGGATTTCCTATAACATGCCAACTAGTTTTTAGGTTGGAGTGTTTTAGCAAGCTACACTTTAAGGTGCATTTAACTACTTTTTAGTTATAATTTACTAAAACACACTTTCTAAAAAATAAGTGGGTGTATTCTAGCAAATGTCTATAGGAGTTGCTAACATACACCCACTTATTTTTTAAAATATGTGTTTTAGGAACATTCATCTTAAGGTGTATTTAACAACTTTTTAATTATATATTTGCTAAAACATTCACATATAAAAACTAGTAGATATATTCTAACAAACTCCAATAAACCCATCAAATCTAACCGTTGTAGATCAGATTTATCAAGTCTAATAGACTGACTTATATATAAACACACACATAAAATTTAAAATTAGTATTAAAACTTTTAATACCTTTGTAATTAATATTTTCAATAAAGATAAAACTTCACGTTGCCACAATAATACATTAATATTTATTATATTTAAAGACAATGCTTTATATTAGACAAAAATAAAATATCAGTAAATTTTAGAAGATAGTTGCATTGTGTATATACAATCCATTTTATCTCGTTGATTCCTTTTATCATATCAACCCCTTTAACTATTAGCATAATCATTTGAACTATTATTTTCTTAAGAAAAAAACTCATGTTTACAACATTCTTCTCCTTTATTTGACGAAGATCGTCTTTAAAATTTTATAAAAATGACCTACTTAGAATATGTGAGTTTAAGCCTTAATATAAATTAGACTTTTAAATAGGTTTTTGGGCTTGATAAGCCTTCAAAAAGGTCAGACATATTCCTTGAAAATTGGCCTATTACAAGCCAAAGACCTTGCTCAGACCTAAACTTTTTAGAGTAGGCCAAACTCAGGCCTTATAAAGTCCGACCCGACCTAACATATTCTCGCCTTTATAACACATATTTCATCTGGTTATATTTATAAACAAAAAACTACTTTTTAAGTTTATTAAATAACTAATTCATCTGATCGCATTTATAGAGCATATACATTAGTAATTCAATGAATAAAAAAATGTTTTTTTTTTTTATTTATAAATGTGATCAAAGAAAGTATGTTTTAATTGTCAAAGAGAAGAGTATTTTCTTTTCATCCGTGCAATCCTCCCTTCAACTCCCAAAATTTTCCTTTTACTTCATAATTTTTTAAAGAATGAATATAAATTGTAAAACAAATACACAAATTCTAAAAAAATGGTTAACAACTTATATTTTTGTGTTATAAAAACTCTTCTCTATATTTAAAAAAAAAATCATAAACACTCAAGATGTCGCCTATTGTTCTAAAAAATATGCTTTTTTATTTAATGAACAAAAAGCTAGTAAAGTTTAACAACGTTATAATTTGCAAACCAAAACTCAACTGCTAAAATTCAAATACGTTTAATATATTCAATTTAATTTGATTACAATCACAATTTAACTGAAAACCCTCATAAAGAAATACATTGAAATAAATTAATAAAGGATGACCAAAGTAAAGTTTATACTAACATGTGTGTGTATATGTGTGTATATATATATATTTATTAAAATACTAAAAATAATAAATTAGTCAACCTAGGAAAGAAGATCTTGGACTATTTTGTTTAGTTTGATATCAAATCAATTCTTCTTCTAGTTTGGCGCCATTTACACGTTTCTCTCTCTCTCTACTCTGTCGGTGTTAAAATCTTTTTGTAGCATCTAATGTCATTACATCACATTCTTAAAGTTAACCTTTTCATCCCTTCAAACACTAACATAGTACAGACAGAGACATTAAAACATTTTTTTTCATTTGGTGTTTTTGTTTTTCCATTGTTGTTTGTAAATTGTAATGGCTGGTGTTTCTAGCAGAACTCGTAGCAAAAATGTTTCATTGTTTGGTTGTCTTCCTCCGAAATCGAAGCGGCGAAGAAAGAGTGATGAAGAACCTTTTGTTATTTTCATTGATGGAGATGATGATGGTGATGAGGATATGTATTTTGACTCTGCTTCTGATTCTAAGAATATGAAGCTAAAAGATGAACCTTTTGTGATTCCTGAAGGTGCCAAGGTAATTTCCATTGACGAGGATGATTATGGTGATGAAGATGAAGAAGGGTCAGTGCAGCAATGTGTGGATGTTGAAAAGGAAGAAAAAAGTGTTGAGTTTGCTGAAAAAGATGAAAACTTTGTTGGTGAAAAAAGTGGTTGTGATGAAGATAACCCTATTTCTATACATTCAGATGAGTATGATGATAGTGATGAAGAACACTATGGTTCTGATTCTGATGCTGCTGATGCTGATGAAGTTAAAGATGGAGTGAAGAGTGATGCTGATGTTGATGCTAAAGATGGAGTAAAAATGGATGCTGATGATGGTGCTGGTGATGTTAAAGACGGAGTAAAGAGTGATGAAGTTGGAGGAAACGGTGAGTTTTATGATAAAGATAAAAGCTTTATTGATTTGGGTGATTCTGATAAGAGTGATGGTGATGATTCTGATGAAAGTGAGGATTCTGATTCAGATGAAAGTGAAGAAATTGAGACCAGTGATGAGGATTTTAGGGTTGATGAGATGAATGAGGTTTTTGGCAATGGTGATGACAGTTCTTCTAGCTCCTCTTATGTGAATGAGAAGCAGGAGGAGGAGGAGGAGGAGGAAGTAGAGAAGAAGAAAACAGGTGGGCCGAAATACTATACTGCGGTGGAGTAGCTGGTCAGAGAGGTGATGGATAGACAAAGTGGAATTTCCGAGAGGAATAATGAGGAGGTGAATGTTGAGAATAGTTCATCTTATCATAATGATGAGGAAATGGTGAGTGAGGTGAAGGGTAAAAAAAGTGGAATTTTTAAGAGGAAGTATGAGGAGGTAGAGAATGTTGGGAATAGTCCATCTGCCACAAATATTGATGAGTTGGAGCATGCAGATCATGCTAGTGTTTCCTCTTGTACCATTGAGAAGAAGGGTAGTTCTTCTTCTAAACCGAATGGAGTATCAGTGAAACCAAAGAGTGTAGAAGGGAAAGTGAAAAATCTCTCTGATGAAAGTGTGAATATAGGAGTGAATGCCAAATCAAAAAACAAATCCAAAGAAAATGTTGGTGATTCTGATCGAGGGAAAGATCAATTTGTTAAAGGCTTAGATGTTGGAGGAGTTTCTTCAGTTCAAAAAAAGCAAGAAGAGATGAAGTATGATGCTGTAGATCGACGAGATAGGCAGCCACCACCGGTTCCTGTGGAGAATGATGTGTTATGGGATGAATTGGAAACAACCCTTAGAGAATTAGAACCTGTATGCAAGGTAATCATCCTCTTTAAGAACATTAAAATTTGAACTTTGCGTTTGAATGTTAATTTGTGAACTATAGGACTAGTGCTTAAGATGATTTTGATTTTTGATATAAATTGTTAATGTCTTTAAACTTTGGTCTAAACGATATCAGTAAGGTGCTGAATGAGATTTGCAAAGAGACATCAGTGACATTGATTAACATAGTGTTTTACTATCTGCAGATTGGAAATTTAGAGACAGATGAAGCTAGCGGAAGTCCTTCATCTTGTTGTGAACACAACATTTTTCTCAATGAAGAGATTGGTGAATATTGCAAATCATGTGGCGTGGTTATTACCGAGATCAAATATATTTCACCACTAGTGGTAAGCAAGGTTTCATGTTGATTTATGTAAAATAACATTGTTAATTTTTTTATTTTAATCTTGATTAGTTGAATTTGAACAAACCACTGTTTGTTCCACAATACGCAATGAGTCAATGCCAAGCATTGTCTAATTGCGGCTAAAGCGGTGCTATTTTGTACTGCTACAAGCTCGATTTTGAATCTAGCGATCACTCTATTTTGAAGGAGGGTTTATAATTTTCTATTGTTTGTGCAATCTTATTTTGAAGCTAGTTGTTGGCACCTTTAATTGTAATTTCTATTCACTGTTGAGTTTTGAATTGAACCATGATGCTGGATGGTAGTAGTTAACTATACTTGCATTTATTTTTCTCAAGACATGTACAAACTAAAGAGGAATTTAGAATTTAATACTGTGGGATTTGCTGAACCATGATACTAAATAGTATTAGAAGTATTTTTGAGCTCTTATATTTTTTCAGGTTATGTAAATACTAATGAGTAAAACAGAACTTGATTGTTGAGGGATCCAAATAATTTGCATAAATTTGTGTTTGCTTTGGTTCCATTTATGATTTATGGCACTGAATTTTCACATACTTGTTTTGTACATGACACAGATTGATAGATTTCTCCATGAAGGTTATAGAAAGAGAGAGCTTCATTTGATGATTCTGTAAATGCCTCGCTCTATGATGGCTCTAAGTTCAATGTTTCTGATGGTGAATCAGAGACTAATTTCTCTCATAATGAAGGCACTGTTTGGAACCTAATTCCGGATAATGTGAAAGAAACCTCGTATCCTCATCAAAAAGAAGGCTTTGAGTTCATTTGGAAAAACTTGACAGGAAACATCGATCTTCACAAGTTGAGTAAAACCGATCCTCGCAGGGAGGGTGGCTGCATCATCTCCCATGCTCCCGGAACCGGAAAGACAAGGTTGACTATAATGTTTCTCATGTCATATCTGAAAGTGTTTCCTAAATGCTTGCCAGTTATTGTTGCACCTGCGAGTTTGTTACTAACTTGGGAAGATGAGTTCAAAAAATGGGACGTTGGAGTTCCATTTCACAATTTGAACAATCTTGAGTTATCCGGTAAAGAGCATGGTAATGCCGTTAATTTGCATAATTGGTCTAATGCACGGCATAGTAAGGATACAACGCGGATGATGAAACTGATTTTGTGGTACAAAGAAAGTAGCATTCTGGGGATCAGTTACAGTTTGTACGAGAAGATAACTGGAGGAGGGGGGGAATCTGATGATGAAGATGAGAAAAAGAGAAAACAAGCAAGAGGTTGGCGATCTAAAAATAAGAGAAAGAAAAAATACGCAAGTGCAGAGAAGAGAAATAGTTATATGAGAAAGGTTTTACTTGAAGCTCCTGGTTTGTTGGTTTTCGATGAAGGACATACACCGAGAAGTGAAAAAAGTCTTCTTTGGAATATGTTGTTGGAGATCCAAACAAACAAACGGATTATACTTTCTGGAACACCTTTCCAGAACAATTTCATGGAATTGTACAACACTCTGAGCTTAATGAAGCCTTCATTTCCTAATACGATATCGCTCGAGCTGAAAAACTTTTGCCAGAAGCCGGAACGTAAAAAAACATCGAAAAAATCCAGTTGGGAACTGCTTTCTGGGAATTCTTCTGATCATAAGATCAAGCAGTTGAAGTTGCTTATGGATCCCTTTGTTCATGTTCACAAAGGTGCGATCCTTCAAAAGAAGCTTCCTGGGTTAAGAAGTTGTATTCTGACTTTGAAGCCGGACAGTTTTCAGAAGCAAACTCTTGAGAGTATTAAAAGTTCTCACAACATTTTTATCTCTGAGCCTAAGCTGACTATGGCATCTGTCCATCCATCTCTTTTGCTCGAATGCAAACTTTTGGAAGAAGAGGAATCTGTTCTCGACAAGGACCGGCTAGAAAAGCTTCGATTGAATCCAAATGGAGGTGTGAAAACCAAATTTTTGGTGGAGTTTGTTAGGCTTTGTGATGCTGTTAACGAGAGGTACTTGTGTTCAGCGAATTACTCGGTCCTTTACGCTTAATTAAAGACCAATTAAGCTTTTCTCTTAATTGGACCGACAATGAAATTCTGTACATGGATGGCGTGGTTAGATTAAAAGAAAAGCAGGAGCTAATCCATAGCTTCAACGATGCAAACTGCCAAGCAAAGATTTTACTTGCATCAACAAAAGCTTGTTCCGAGGGAATTAGCTTAGTCAGAGCATCAAGGGTTGTGCTGCTCGATGTTGTATGGAATCCTTCGGTCGAAAGGCAGGCTGTCAGCAGAGCCTATAGAATTAGACAGAAGAGAGTTGTCTACACATACCATCTGCTAACTGAAGGGACCACAGAACACCTAAAATATTTCAAACAGGCCGAAAAGGACCGGTTATCTGAGCTTGTCTTTTCGGATAAACACATTGATAATGATGAGTCCAAGAGTTGTGCTGTGGACTTCGATGATAAAGTTCTTGATCTGATGCTTCAGCACGAAAAACTTAAAGACATGTTTGTTAAGCGCGTGGTTAAGCCGAAGGAGCGAGACTTTGTCGAGAGTTTCGGCTATTGATTATACTTTAGATGAATGTCAACTTCTAAAGTATTAGTCTAGAGGTCAAGGGCAACTTTCAAAGGTATTAAAGGTTTTATATTTTCTTTTAGTTTCCTGTGATTGCATTTATTATTACTATCTGCAAAATCATGCTATTTCCTTGCTAGGAAAATATAGTTATGTGTCAATAACATAAATATTGTCATTGATCATAATATACATCAGTTATATTTTTGATTAAAATTCTAGACTATAGTTAGAGGTAACAAAACTTTACCTCATAAATCATCACTGTAATCCAATTTGAATCATTATTCTTGATTTTCAGGAGACCTCTAATCCAGCTGGGAGAAAAAAGTCTCCAAGAGCATAGATAATGTGTAAAGCTTGATTAGATCAGCACATGACACAATATTCAAATTCTGATTTGGTATTTACATATTTTGTATTTAAAGAATGCTACAATTAACTTCAATATTACACTGTCAGAATATTGAATTACACTGTCAGCACATGATTGCATATATCAATTATCAAAGGTTTAGCCAATTCAATATTTATTATTTTTCCTTCTGAAAAGCATTGAATGCTTTTCCTTAATCTAAGGCTTTGAGACTTTTCTCTCATTACACTTTGAGCAAACAAAACTCATTTACCTTGAACAACAACCCAAAACAATGCAAATCCATGCAAACCCTTCTTCCAACACAATTCCATTTTCATCAATTTCTTGTGGTCAAATTTCATCTCCTCTCTTTATTATCATTTTTGCCATTTCATTGCTTCTTTTCTGCAGCCACCTGAACCAGTACAGCTACATCATAAAAGTTCTGAGCTACTACAAGCAATTGAAATTGTAAATTTTCCAGGCTGTTTGAGAGGTATATTGATTTGTCTTATATGATATAGTCCTAAATATGGTAATCTAGGTACAATATATATTGGAAGTTGTAATGTAATCCCATTGGAAACTACTACTTTGTTTGGTACATGTAAATTAAAAATATCTATCTGGTACATATCTCCCAAAACTTATGGTTATTTTCTATGCAACATGCTTTGATATCAAGTACAAAGGTTATGACCATGAATTGGGCTATTAAGATTTGATATCAAGTACAAAAATCATGTGCAAAATCAACTACATCTAAAACGTCCAATCTAGATTGGTTGATTAGACAATCCAAATTTTATTGTATAATTTTTTTTTTAAATATAAATACTCCCTCTAGAATGAAGTATAAACAAAAGTGATAATTGAAAATTCAATGCATGTGGTTAAAAAGTTTATCCACATACATCAATTTTTCAATTATCTTTTTTACTTATATTTTATTTCAGAGCGAGTAGTTAATTTGAAATCTGATTGGTATGTGCAGCCACAAAGTTGTGGCGATACACACCACATCGAAATTGAGTACACATTAGGGATTAAGTCTGGCTTAAATAATGTGGTTACATTTTTTGTTGAATTACAAAAGTTTTATGAAGTAACTTTAAGGTGAAGAAATATATCCGAGTTTAAGGTAAGAAGGACCTTAGAACTTAAAACAATTACAAAAAAATTTATATTCACTTGTCTCTAATAAAATTAGCAAGTTCAAACTTAAAGCATTCGGATTAAATACATGTAATTTTTACCACTAAATCACAGTGATTTACATTTCACATGCATCCAAAAGATCAATAACTTCCCTGTGTGCAATCTGGTTCTATTAATTGTGAATCACATTTTACATTTCATATTCATCCAATAGAGAGGGTTAGCTTTTTCTTATAGAAATAAATCAAATCTCAACATACCAAAAATATGAAAACATTGGTCAATGAACTAACTTGTCTTAGGGGACTTGAAAAACAAGGGAAACTCATAGACACACTTTCTTTGCAATTTCAAATTAAATTATAATGACACTACTTTCAGAAAATTTCAAATTAATTTGGCTTATTTTGAAGTGTCAATATTTAATAGCTGTTGTTATTTTCAACACGTAATCTAAAAGTGGTCTCTGTCTACTATCTATTCTTTGAGCTCTCTAATACAAAATATTTCTATTTCTATATTCAACTATTTGTTCATACAAACATGCTTCAGTTACAGCTATCTCATCTCTAATGTGTTCATCAATATCATCCTATTCAGAGTAACCAAGTAGCTGGCTTTCAATTAATTAGAGTAGGTCATTATTCATTTAAGGGTTTATTAAAGGGTTTTGGAAGAGGTTTTTTAAGGTTTTTGGAAAGGTGAAGGGGGATGTTTTTAAAGAGTTAAATCTATATTTTGATATATACAGTGCCGGCCCAACTGCCTAAAGCAAAAATTTTAATGTGACCTTTAAAATTATAATTTTTTTAACATAATATTTATATAAAATCAATTTTGTGGAGAAAAAAATTTGACTTCATGACCAAGAATAATTGAGACTTTTTTGGTAATTAGTTAAGTTATACAAATGACTGTAATTTATCTATCATATAATATACGTATAACCAAATTAAATTTTTAGAATACTTTTTTTTTCCGCAAAATTTTGAGGCCTAAAATCCTTGCTTGAGTTGCTTGGCCCTTAGGCCGGCCCTGAATATATATGTGATAATGTTTTTTTTTCTTTTCAAAAAGAACAAAATAATAGTATATGCTCATGTATTAAAATATCAAATCAAATATATATTCAACCCACAAACACACCTTTAAACTCCAATTTTTTTATTGCAAATGTTAATATTTAGATATTAGGGATGACTGGTTTTAGTTGAGACTAGAGATGATTTGTTTCTAAAATTTCAATGGGATATTAGTTAATTGCAAAGCTACAAATTTGGCTTTTTTGATTCCTTTTAATTTTTTTATGGAAGACTTTTCTAATTGAAATTTAATTTTACTATAAATAGATCAAGCAGTGATTTGTCGCAACACAAGTCAGATTTTAATGATTTATACAAATGGGGTGTTGTTTGAAATGAAATGTATCAATTCTATGTTTGGTTTCTACTTTCTACTGGTAGGAGATATGCATGATGCATGCGCCCAATTCCATGTTTTAGTTTCTATTATTAAAATTTAAAAACTGTGATCACATCTATTTTTTTCTAATAATTGATTTCCATAGTAATGATGATGATTCTGTTACTTCTTATAGTCCTATTTATAAGAAATATTTAGATTAGCAAAAGTTTTTTTTTTTAACAGGCTAAAATAAAATATATTAATACCAAAACGTCTCTCTAGCATAAAAAATGTATATGAAGACAAACAAAGTACAGTAAGGTATATACATCAAAACATACGAATCAAAGAACGCTATTCAGCGGTTAATCCCATAAACATTAAAGGTTTAACCCACCAACAATGTACGTAAAAGAGTAAACAAGAATTATGAGCTTTCATCCATGAAAATGATAAAATTTTAACTTTGTAGACCAAATGAGCAATTATAAGATTTTTCTCTTCTCAAGAAATTTAACATCACCTTGCATCCTCCCAAAGCACCTCTGATCAAAGAGATTTTCTGGAATCCTCCTTTGCCTCTCTGGATGAAATGTAATACGGATGGATCCGCTAATAATAGCACTACAGTTTGCGGGGGAATATTTAGAAACTATAAGGCAGATTTTGTTTTCTGTTTTGCTGAGAACACCGGTGTTGGCAATGCTTTACACGCAGAGCTGTCAGGTGCTATGAGGGCCATTGAAATAGCAGCTTCAAGAAACTGGACTCACCTATGGCTGGAACTTGACTCTTCCTTGGTTGTAAATGCTTTCAAGTCTAATTCCATGGTGCCTTGGCATTTAAGAAATAGATGGTACAATTGTTTATGTTTAACTAGAAATATGAATTTCATGGTTTCTCACATCTTTAGGGAAGGTAATCCGTGTGCTGATAGCCTAGCCAATGTAGGGTTAACTCTGGATCATCTAACTTGCTGGTATAATCTTCCTCCTTTTATTCAGAAACCCTTTGTAGAAAACAAGATAGGTTGGCCTATGTTTAGATTTGTACCCTCTTGAGGAGGTTTTGGTTTGGTCCCCCTCCTCTTTTGTTGTTTTTTTTTGGTTTTTCTTTTAATATATTTCTGGTGGTAGTAGCTTTCTGCCGCTCCACTTTTGGTTTTAAAAAAAAAAAATCAACACCGCTAATTCCAAGTATTTCCCCGGACCGCCAATCTTTAAGTTTTTCACTTAGTCTTTAAAATTATTTAAGTTTGTAACAAATTAATTTTTAAGTTTTTTTTGTTTGTAATAAACTGGTTATTTAAGTCATAAAATTATTTCATCATTACTCTATTTTCTTCAAATTTAGTTAAAAAGTACTGATGTGGATGTACAATGCTAAGTTGGTGGGTCCAAATTCACTGCTCTCTCAAAACTAAGGTTCATATGTGTAGTATTCAATCTTGATTTTAAACGAAATCAATCGATTACTTGATTTATAATGTTGTTCCTGAAACATTTATGTGTAAAATTATGATTGAATTTAGAAGAAAAAAAAAGAGAAAATATGTGTAGGTAATCATCTTTGATATCATAAACAATTTATGGATCTGTCACCTCAATGTTAAATATTTTATGACTTAAAAACTAATTTATTATAAAAAGAAAATTAATGGACTAGTTTCCTAAAAAACAAAATTAAATTTCTAATTTTTTAGAAACATCTAACTTAAACAACGACAAGAGGTATTTGACCCTTAATATATTTTTTTTTTTCCATTGATATTTTTTTTTCGGTTACATTTTTTCCATCGATATTAATAACAATAATTAAAATACACACACGAACAATGACAATAAAAGAAGGGTGCAAATATCCATTAAAATAAGGTGCAAAAATTAAATAAAATACCGTTACATGGGTTGGGCTTGGGGCCTGAACTAAATGGTCCCATTTTCTTCATAGATGTGGATGAGGATTGCTTTTTAGGCCCTCCAATATCTCTTTAGGCTCCCTAAAAATATGAAAATAACTTTTATAAGACGTCCAATACTTAAATGCCAGTAGATCATTTTATATTTTCACATTTTACACCTTCAGTCTGTACATACCGGCTGCACGTTTTCACATTTGCACATACGGTAGTTACAGTCCGGAGGAACATTTTGAAATTTCTATTTTACACCTCCGGTATATACATACCGTACTCCAGGTGTTATATATAAAAGAGTGCAGTTTTTTAGCAGTTATTTTCTATTGTGCACTCAGCTTCAATATTGTTCTAAACCTTGCATTTTTTGGGCAATTTTGTTGTGTTTTCATCACAATCAATAGAACAAATAGCGTCAATCTTCACTCAATTGCAAGCAATTAGCAGGTAAACCTTACTTCTTCCTCTCTCATTTTGTTCTTGCATAATTTTTTAGAGTTCTCTCATAATCAATGAAAAGTTTGATCCTTTTTTTTTTTTTTATAAATTTTGTGCACCCTACCAAAATTTTGTGAATTTGCCAATACAGCATAGCATGTACATATGAATAACAAATTCACGCTGCAATTCATGTGCAACAGAACTGCTACGGTCATATATACAGAAAACAACCCTAGGTTCAACTAGAAGAGTGTCAAATTGAATGAAAATAACTTTGAGGTATTCTGAAGTGAATACTAATAAAAGACCTGCAACAACAGTTGATGCCAATACATTTTTTTTTTTAATAGCTAAGTTTTCATTAAAACCAACTCATGTATAAGGAATACTCGAGATTGAGTCAAAGATACAACATAAAGAAAAAGCAAGGAATTGTTATCAACGCAAATTGTCTATAATTAGAGTGCATTGAGTCAATCCAAACTGTTATCAACCCAATTTGCCTACAATAACACAAGCATATACTAACAATAATGCTTATCTTAATGTTAGCAACCCAAATTTTATTTTACTTTTTTGTCATTTATTTATGCATTAGGTAGTTCTCGTGCTTTTGTTTTACACTTTTTTTTAAACAATAATACTTTTGTTTACATTTTAATCATTTTATAATTTTAATGCATTTGTTTACACCATATAATGAGATTTTTAACAGAATTTATTATTTTAATACATTGGTTTATACATTTGCTTAGTATTTAAATGTATTTGTTTACACTATAATGAGTTTTTTGTTTACACAATTTTTTTTGTTATGTATACATAGTTATGGTTGACCGTGTTGTTGTTACAAAGCAGGATCTAGAGGCTTATCCGTTGATGTTTCAAAGTTTTTTGTTACGAAAGAGAAAAAATAAGTATGAAGATAGAGAGGAGATGATTGATTGGGTTCGTTGTCAAGCAATAGAGGTTGGATTTACACTTATAATAGATAAATTCTATAGTGGTTCCGAACGTAGAAAACCGAAGCTTGTTTTAGCTTATGAAAGAAGTTGCGTGTATAAAGGAACAAAGAAGTCTAAACGAGAAGGCACATGTTCAAGGAAATGCGGGTGTCCCTTTAGGTTGTGCAGTTATTTTAGTGCAACAAAACTGTAGTGTCTAAAAATTGTTTCTGGACTTCATAATCATAAGATGGAGCCAACGTTAGAAGGTCATATGTTGGTTGGTCGTTTAACTGCAAAAGAGTCAAAGATTGTTGGTAACATGGCAAGAAATTTGATAAAACCGAAAAATATTATGTTGGATTTGAAAGGTATACGGAAAGACAATATGACAGTTGTCAAACAAATTTGTAATCCACGTCAAAGATACAAACTGAGTATCAGAGGTTCAAGAACAGAGATAGAGGAGCTAGTCCAAAAATTTGAAGAAAACAACTATGTTTTCAATTACAGAATGGTTAGTGGGTTTAAAACTGTACAAGATATATTTTTTGTACATCTTGAATCTGTGAAATTAATGGTGATGGATTCGACTTATAAAACCAATTAATACAAAATGTCGTTGTTTGAGATTGTTGGTTTGACGTCAACTGAGATGACATAGAATGCCGGGTTTTTTTTTTGCCAAGTAATCTAGTGGTTGGAGCTCACACATTTTAAATATGCAGAAGTGAGGTGTCAGAGGTTCGAACCCAGCTAAGTTCACGAGGACAGCCAGATTTGCTTTTTTAACTAATGAGAGAGGAAAATTTCACTTCTACAAGAGTGCGTTATTTTCTATGATTATTTTATATGTAGCATCCTTTGACATACAAAGGTTATGACCATGAATGGGGCTATTAAGATTTTTGCTATCAAGCACAAAGATTATGTGCAAAGTCAACTACATCTAAAACGTCAAATCTAGATTGGTTGATTAGACAATCCAGATTTTATTAGTAAAATTTGATTTATTTTTATTAAATATAAATACTTATTTTCTTAAATTTTTTATAAATACTTAGTTTGAAATCTGTCTAAATATGTTATGTGCAGCCACAAAGTTGTGATGGTACACACCGCATCGAAAATTGAGTACACTTTTTTTGTTCGAGGGAATGTGGTTACACTTTTTTGTCGATTAACAAAAGTTTTATGAAGTAACTTTAAGGTGAATAAATATATCCGAGTCTAAGGTAATAAAGATTTCAAGACTTAAAACAATAACAAACAAATTTATATTAACTTGTCTCTAATAAAATTAGCAAGTTCAAACTTGAAGCCTTCCGACTAAATACATGTAATTTTTACCACTTTAAATCAAATTTCACTTTCACATTCATCCAAAAGATAATAACTTTCATGTGTGCAATCTAATCCTATTCATTATGAATCACATTTTACATTTCACATTCATCCAAAGGAGAGGGTTAGCGTTTTCTTAGAAATAAATCAAATCTGAACATACCAAAAATATGTAAACATTGGTCAAATTAAATATTAAAGTCGATGAACTAACTTGTCTTAGGGGACTTGAAAAAACAAGGGAAAGCTCATAGACATACTTTCTTTTTTTAAACAAAGGAAGCTTGCCAAAAAACCAAGCTCCGAGAAAGTATATTGATAATCAAAAAAAGAAACAAAAGAGAGGGGGGACAAACAACCAAAACCCTCCAAAGATCAACAAAATCTAAAATAAGGTAGGCCCATCCTATTTCTAGTAAAAGCTTCCCTAATCTGATAAGAGAATGGTTCTACTAGGCTAAGACTTATTTCCTTCAGGAAGATACTTGTTTCCTGAATTATTAACTAGTTACATCCCAGGTTCAGCAGATTTTACTCAATATTAGTAATGTCACCTCCTAAGTACTTACTACTAGGGTCAACTCGCTTTCGGTATCTTTCGCTAGTTATAACTAAATACTTCCTAGACAAATAGATATTAGTATCAAGATATAAATATCAAGATATAAACACCAAGATAGTAATATCAATATTAGGTTCTGTCACAACCTAAGTATCTAATCTAGGGTTGCGCTACTACAGAAATAAACTAAATTCCTAATAAAACCTAATAGCGAACAAAAGATAAAAACGACATTAAATTAAATAAATATCCAACAAAAATAAATAGAGGTTCATCATAGAACTCTAACCTAAAATGAATTAGTTAAACATGGTAACTAAAAACAAATTACTAAAGATATAAACATACCCTATAAAATCAAGGAGAAGATAGAAACTCCTCCGAAGCTCTAGAGTTGCCTTCCTCTTGAACTGCTCCAGTTCTGAACGAGAAATTCTGAATGAAGAATGTTGGTATTTATAGTGAGAGTTTTTAACCGTGTTTGGGCTAAAAACGCGAACTTTACCCATAAAAAAGCAGGAAAAGACGCTTGCGCTGTGCACATTTTGGCTGCTCTAGGCGCATGGGTGTGTAGCACAACCCATGCTCTAGGCGCATGGTATGTTTTTGCCATGCTCTAGGCACATGGTATGTGCTCTAGGCACATGGTGCTGCCTCTCGGGCCCAATTTCTCCAATTTTTCGTCGTTTTAGGTCGTCGTCTTCAAATAGCTTGCCTCGGAACTTGGAAACAAAATTTCTCCCACCGTAAAGTCTATTGAAACCTCTTGAATCTTCATTCCTGGTCTTCCTAAATTTTTCACAAATCTTTAGTTGTTCTTGATTTTTTGATTTGCATGATTTCTTCGTGAGTTACTTCAGAAAACCCCCTAAAATTGTTATGTTTCGGGAAAACTAGAATTACAGACTCAAATATAGAAAACATTACAAAAGTTCCAAAATCATAGGCAACCGTTCTAATACTCCTCCTTTTTGCTGCTAAAACCTACTGAAAATGACTGAAAAACATGCTAAAAATAACCTAAGATGATCTGTCATCATCGTACCCTTGTTATAGGACTTCACAAGCTTTGAATTGTATCCCTTATATCTTGATGGATTATGTCCTCATCAGGTTGATTACTATGTTATTAGAATTTTTGGTTATTTGACCTTGTTAGGTTGTTTTGTATCTTATCACCCTTGTGAGTTGATTATTTTTTGCTACACCGAGTTAGGATATATGTCCTCCTGATTTTGTACTCTTTCTTTTAATTTTAATCTACTTAAGGGTGACGTGAGGCCTTTTGCGAACCTTTTTTTTAAGTTCTTTGCGAATATTAAGTTTAAGATAGAGATCAAAAAACAAAATTGAGTGAGAAAGTATTGGTTTAAAGCCCATATATATAGTTTCTAGTAATGCAGTAAATTTGGATCCTCATGAAGACACTAGTGTTCTTCCTCTAAAATAATTTAATAAATTAATTCATGAATATCAAACCCAACGCCCTCAAGAAATAGAGCTTCATGTATCATGAATGATTGTTAGAAAAGAGAATTTTGTTCGACATGACTGAAAGACTCTATCAGAACAATCATGTCAATTTTTATTTAAATTATGGAACTACATAAGATGAATGTCAATATAGTGTTTTTTAATAGCGACATTAAGTAAACAATATGGTGCAACCAAGAAAATTCTATGTCAATAGACATAAAGTGGGTGGTTTGAATAGTCGCGGAATCCTCTTATGAGTTAATAAATTTGTCTTGTTAATGATACCAAAAAGTGTCATAAGGTAATTGTCTTACCTGATTTTGAGATGAATGTTATATATAATTTTGGGTTTTTCAAAGGTCAGTGGGAGTAAATTTATATTCATAGTTTGATGTGTTAATTTTATTTTATTTACTCAATAGTGATATAGACTAATTATTCAAAGTTGATAAATCATTTGGACTAACAAAGTTTACTGATGAAATATTTTGTCAACACCTATATTGTGTTAGACATTTTGATACTTTGAGATTATTCTCAAAATATTATTTCGATATCACAAACAATTATAACGATAAACTTGAAAATTCAACATGAAAGACAAAAAATTAAGGGACACCTCAATCATCAAGGGAGATTGCTTAGCATCGTTGTCTAAAAGAAAATATGAAAATTTAGAAAATTAAGTATTTTCATATATGCTCTAATTGTGGTGTGTGCGCGCGCAATACATAATAAATCCATTTAGCGGATACTTAAGACATTCAAATTTGAATTGTTGAAAAAGGAAACCATAAGAATTGTAAAAAAGAACAAATGCTCACATATCAAATATTTGATAATATGACTGTTACATCCCATACTGCTTACAAGATTGTTGACTGACCCTATAAACCAACACGAGTTTTTTCAATGTGTTTTGTTCTCACTCGCACGCTTACTGGAAAACTTTCCAGTAGGTCATCCATCCAAAGATTACTCCAAGTCAAGCACGCTTAACTGTGGAGTTCTTATGAAATGGGCTGCTAAAAAGAAAATGCATCTTGTTGATAGAGGTTACTAGTACCAAACAATTCTTATAAGTCTTCCTTCAACCATGTAGTCTTATACCTACACGGCCTCAAGATCCCTCTCATTCTGATGTGATTCGATTCTTCTAGAAGCCGTTGGGAGCCGCTCATTGTCATGTCTTGTGCACTGTAACCACTCCCCTCCCTCGTTAGCCTTGGGTGTTACATGCTCACCAGCTTCCACCTGGTTCGTCCCTGAACCACACTGTATTGGGAGAGGTCTACTCTGATATCAATTGTTACAACCCATACTGCTTTTATGATTGTCGATTGATCCTACAAACCAACACGAGTCTTTTCAGTGTGTTTTGTCCTCACTCACATGTTTACCAGGAAACTTCTCGGTAGGTCAGCCATCCAAAGACTACTCCAAGTCAAACACGCTTAACTGTGGAGTTCTTATGAAATGGGTTACCAAAAAGAAGATGCATCTTGTTGATATATGTAGTACAAAACAATTCTTATAAGCATTTCTTCAACCATGCAGTCACATACCTGCACGGCCTCGAGATCCCGCTCATTCCGGTGTGATTCAGTTCGTCTAGAAGGTGTCGGGAGCCGCTCATTGTCGTGCCTTGTGCACCGACGACTACTCCCCGCCCTCGCCAGCCTTGGGTTTCTCCTAATCTATACGCCTGGTGTCTCCCCTAATCTACTCATCATGTGTAGTTATGGTGGAAAGGTATATGTGTGTCCTTTGTATGCTGATCTGAATGTAACGGCAGGACCTAAAGATCATGCCTGCCGAGGTGAATGAGTCTTGTATCCTGGAATTGTCAGGGTTTAGGTAGCCCGAGTGCAATTCCTAATTTGAAATACCTTATCCGGCATTATAAGCCGGTTATCCTCTTTCTTAATGAGACATTAGTCCACCACAATAAAATTGAGGAATTCCGTTATTTTCTTGGTTTTGATTTTTCTTTTTTTGTTGACTGCGTTGGTAGAAGTGGTGGTTTAGCATTTTTTTGGAATTCGTCTACAAATTGTCAAATTTTAGATTACTCTCACAATCACATTTCTGTACAAGTTATTGATCCTGAAAAAGGTCCTTGGCGGTTAAGAGGCTACTATGGGTATCCTAATGGTAGTTGTAGACGTGCTTCGTGGGACATGTTACATCAATTATCTCATCAGTCTAATTTACTGTGGTGTATCTTCGGTGATTTTAACAATATTATGGATGCAAGTGAGAAGAGAGGGCGTAATCTTGGCTCGAATTGGCTTATCAATGGCTTCCGACAAGCTGTCCTAGACTCCGGTCTCTCAGATGTCCCTATTGAGGGGTATCCTTTTACCTGGTTTAAAAGTTTTGGAATTTCGCGTGCAGTAGAGGAACGGCTTGATAGAGCATTAGCTAATAATGGTTGGTTTGAATTCTTTCCTAGTGCTTCCCTTGAGAATCTTGTTGCCCCGGCCTCTGACCATTACCCCATCCTTCTGGAGTGGGTTCCAAAGGTTAGACCAAACCGGGCTCGGCGTACTTTCAAGTTTGAAAAAGCTTGGAAGCTAGAACCGGGTTTTAACGCTCTTGTAACGGATAGGTGGAACTCTTATAAATCTGATCCGCTGTTGGAGCGTCTTCAATCATGTGGGGAGGATATGTTTCATTGGAGTCGTGCTAATTGTCGTCGACTTAAACAAGAAATTGATGAATGCCGCAAGCAGATTGAGTTGATGCGCAGAAGCCGTGTAGGAGAAAGCCAGGATCAGCTCTTGCTCTTGAGAAAGAAAATGAATCAATATATTTTACAAAACGACGGGTATTGGCGCCAACGTGCCAAGACCCACTAGTATAAATATGGAGACAAAAATACAAAATTCTTTCATGCTTCAGCTACTTCAAGGAAAAAAGGTAAACCGCATTCTTTCATTAGAAAATGAGCAGGGTATTAAGGTGACAAATAATGCGGATATGTGTGCTGTGGCCAAAGATTATTTTGTCAATTTATTTCAGCAAAAATAAAGTACATTGGCTCCGGTGCTTGATATGATATCATATAGTATAACATTAGATGATAATTTTCAACTCACAGCTCATTTTTCTAAAGAAGAATTTCGTGTGGCAATCTTTTCTATGCATCTGGACAAGTGTCCAGGTCCTAATGGGTATAACCCGGGCTTTTATCAACACCTTTGGAACCTATACAACGATGATATTTTTAAGGATTGCATCTTTTGGTTGGATTCCGGTCATTTCCCCTCTAATCTCAATACTACAATATTGCTCTCATTCCCAAAGATAACAATCAAACCACTATGCGTGATTGGCGTCCCATTTCCCTTTGCAACGTTCTTTATAAGTTAATTTCTAAAGTTCTAGCGAATAGGTTGCAAGGTGTTCTGTCAAAGTGTATATCTGACTGTCAGTCGGCTTTTGTGCCAGGGAGATCCATTTTAGATAATGCCATGGTAGCTATTGAAGTCCTATACTCTATGAGAACTAATACTAGAATTGATGATGGTAGTGTAGCCCTTAAGCTGGATATTAGTAAGGCTTATGATCATATTGATTGGGACTATCTGAAGGGAGTTATGAGTAGAATGGGTTTTAACTCGCAATGGATTAAATGGATGACAATGTGTGTTGAAACAATTGATTACTCAGTCTTAGTCAACAGTGAGGTGGTTGGTCCGATTATTCTGGGTCGAGGATTGCGTCAAGGCGACCCTCTTTCTCTCTATTTGTTTATTATTTGTGCGGAAGGTCTTTCCTCCTTAATCAGGCGCGTAGAGGCTAGAGGTGATCTTCGTGGTACTTCAGTGTGTAGGGGGGCTCCTCCGGTTACTCATCTATTGTTCACAGATGATTGTTTTCTCTTTTTTAAGGCAACAGAAATTCAGGCACAAGTTATGCACTCAATTCTATCAACTTATGAAGTTGCATCCGACCAAGCTATCAGTTTACCAAAGTCTGAAATATTTTATAGTCGCAAAGTGTCAGACACCCTGCAACACTCGATAACCAATATTATGGGTGTACAAGTTGTTCTTGGCACATGCAAGTATCTTGGTTTACCTTCGATGATTGGCAAGAATCGGACATCAGTTTTCTCTTATGTGAAGGATCGTGTGTGGCAGAAAATAAACACTTGAAGTAGTAAATGTCTATCGAAAGCGGGTAGAGAGGTTATGATCAAATCTGTTTTGCAGGCTATTCCATCTTATGTTATGAGTATTTATATGCTGCCTCCGTCTATTATTTCTACCATAGAGAAGATGATGAATTTGTTTTGGTGGGGCCATGGTGGGTCGAGAAATAGGGGTATCCATTGGTTATCTTGGGAGAAGATATCTATACATAAGTCTCATGGTGGTATGGGTTTCAAGGACCTAACTGCTTTTAATTTGGCGATGCTAGGCAAACAGGCTTGGAAGTTTATGTCAGAGCCTCATTCCTTGGTTTCTCGAATTTTCAAGGTGCGCTATTTTCCTAACAACAGTTTTATGTCAGCCTCTTTGGGGCATAATCCTAGTTAAGTTTGGCGGAGTATCTTGAAAGCTCGTTTCATTGTTAGAGGGGGCTCGGTGGTGTATTGGGTCAGGTACCTCCATCCCTATTATGAATGAGCTTTGGTTGGTCAAGAGAGCTCGTATTGAGTTTAATATTCCGAACACACATCTGTTACAAAATTTTGTGGTTAATAGCTTACTTCACCCTCTCGCGAAGTCCTGGAATGAGGATATTATTCATTAAATGTTTGAATCTGATACAGCAGCTCGTATTTTACAAACTCTGTTGTTTGTACAAGTGGTAGATGACCGATTGATTTGGAAAGCTGAGAGGAATGGCTTGTATTCTGTTAAAAGTGCTTATCGCCTCTGTGTGAAGGAATTGGTTGATACTTCTCATTTTCGGCAACCTGGACTTTGGTCTGGAATCTGGTGTTTAAAAGTTCCTCTGAAAGTTTAGAATTTGGTGTGGCGCATGTGTCATGGTTGTTTACCTACACGTGTCCGACTTCAAGATAAAGGAGTCCATTGTCCCCTTGACTGTCTTACCTGCGAAGGACCTCTGAAAGATATGCAACATGTTTTCTTTGATTGCACTTTTGCTTTGCAGGTTTGGATTAGAGTCGGACTTTGGTCTGAAGTGCAACATGCCTGCACTCACGCAAGTAGCGCTGCTGTCTCTATTTTTCTTTTATTGTAGAAGCTTCCGCGTGTACAAAGTCAACAATTTGCTGCTCTATTATGGAGCTTGTGGAAGCACTGGAATTTACGACTTTGGCAAGGCGAGAATGAGACAGTTGCACAGGTTGTGGATGGAGCTCGGTACCTCATGGAGGATTGGAATTTGGCAAAACTCCTACTGCTGAAGTGCATGGCAGCAGTTCTGAAGTGCATAACAGCAGAGAAGACATGTATAACAGTAGAACAGATCCGCACAGCAGCACTACAGTCGCGCGCAGCAGAACAGCCACACATTTCGACATAACAAATGCACATGACAGCATTGCAGATGCGCACAGCAGCAGCATGAATGTGCAGGGTGAGCCTGCACCTTCCACCAGCTCGGTATCAACCTTGATAGGGCAGCGATGGCATCCAGGCATGTTTCCTTTTTCATGGCAGCGACCTCACATGGGTAGAGTTAAATGTAACGTGGACGCCTCTTTCTCAGCTAACATGAACATCACAGGGATCAGGATGTGTATTCGTGATGAAGAGGGCACTTTTGTTCTTGCTAAATGCATACCATTATCAATTTTGCACACTGTTAATGTTGGAGAAGCCTTAGGTCTCTATTATGCATTCGAATGGCTTAGTGACATGAGGTTCGACAATGTTGATTTTGCTTTGGATTCCAAAACTACTGTGGATGCTTTCAACCATACTCGTCCAGATATTACTGAATTTGAACTTATTATCCCCGCTTGCAGAAGTATGTTTAGGTCAAAGTTTACAAACTCTAAGGTTGAGTTTAATCGGCGACAAGCGAATGAGGTAGTTCACGCCCTTGTCGGGGTTGCCGCATTATTAGCTAGTCTCATTACTTATTCTATTGTACCTCGTTGTATTGAACATTTGATTATTAATGAAATGCTATAAGCACGTTTTATTAAAAATTTATAAATTTCATTAACTTATACTCCTTCATTTCCTTTTTAAGTGTCTCTTTTGAAGAAAAATTTAGTTTCAGTTTAGTCACTTTCAAATTTTAATGGAACATTAAATGTTGTCTTACCAATATTACTCTTAGTTATTTATTGCGGAGAGAGAAATATATAAAGTGAGATATTAAATAAATAAGGCTATTATAGTAAAAGTACAAATTATTATATCAAAAGTAATAACTTTTATTGATTGTCTTGGTTTGTATAAAATGTCAAAAAGTAACAATTAAAAAGGAACAGAGGTAGTATATTGTTGTTGTTGAAATATAGAGATATATTTCATGCTAGATGACTCAGTTTTTGGAAACATGTCGTTGATCGAATTGTTGCTAGATTGTTGTCGTGGAACCATAAATTTTTATCTTTTGGTGATCACCTGGTTCTTCTGAAATCTGTCCCATCCTCTCTTCCGGTTTACTTTCTTTCTTTTTTCAAGGCCCCTACAGGTATAATCTCTTCCCTTGAATCTACTTTTTATTTTTTTTGG